>Ga0074046_10001465_pt1 | contig 21269 bp, 18 predicted proteins | sample BogForMeECP23OM3_FD_94441 | JGI IMG/M metagenome (GOLD analysis project Ga0074046, IMG submission 94441) | Bog forest soil microbial communities from Calvert Island, British Columbia, Canada - Bog Forest MetaG ECP23OM3 | ecosystem: Environmental > Terrestrial > Soil > Wetlands ... | reverse complement strand
GAAACTCCTGTCTGAGAGTGGGCTTTGAACACCCCATCCTCTCAGGCAGGAGGACCTTCACTCCATCCCGCCGATCCCCCGCTCGCTTCCGCCTCCGCCGCGATAGCGGCTTCGTTCAATCCCGCGCACATGATTGGTTTCACGGAATCGATGAACTAGTAGGCGGACGGCTGATCGCTTCGGGTGCGCTCGAACGCGGACGACAGCGCGATCGCCTGCGCCCGGCTGCGGACCCTGAGCTTGCGCAGCACCGCGCTGACATGCGCCTTGATGGTCGCCTCCGACACGCCGATCTCGTAGGCGATCAGCTTGTTCGGCAGGCCGGTCACAAGGAGTTCGAACACCCGCTGCTGGGCCTCGGTGAAGGAGGCGGCGCGTTCGGGGAAGGCGTGGCAGGATTTCGGCTCAGCGCGCGCGGTCTTCGCAATGAACGGACCGGGCTCCGCGCTCAGCATGACCGCAGTCAGGAACTTGCCCGCCTGTTCGAAGAACCGGCCGACCTGCTCGTTCAGGCAGGCGTTGCAGTGGTTCCAGTCGCCGAGATGCAGGCAGGTGATGTCCCGTGGGCAGGCGGCGTCGCCCACGGTTTCCGCGAGACTGAGCGCGACGTCGGCGCATTCCTGGATGGAGGCGAGCGCCCGGTGCTGGAGGTCCTCGACCTCCGAGCGGGCCTCGCCGCGCTCGAAGCGTTCGGCGAATTTTTCGATCAGGGCCAGCAGGCGCGCATATTTCGGCGTGAGCGCTGCGGAGCGGGAGTATGCCTTGGGCGGGGTCATTGACATTGTTTTTGCGCCTTTTGGGCGCCGTCACCTTATGGAGCGGCAAGCAATGTTGCAATGCAATATCATTAGCCTTCTGGCTAGAGGCTAAATCGTCGCACCATGGCAAAGCCGACAACGTATCAATGCATTGGCCTCGGGCGGCGGTATTCCGGCGCGGCCCCTCGTTTCGCCCCGGCACCGTGCGATTTGGCGCCCGGCGGCCCGATTTGGTCCAATTGGCGAGGCAAGACTTTGCGAGGCGCGCGCCCGCGCGATCGGACAAGGGCAACGCGATGTCTCGATCCGGCTCCGCGATCGACTATCGGCTTGGCAGCTTCTATGCGCTGGTGACGGCCTTCCTGTTCGCGACTCAGGAGCCGTTCTCCTTTCTCGCGGCTGAGCGCCTCAGCACCATCGCCTTCGTCTGCGTGACCCAGGTCGCCCTCTTGATCTCGATTCCCTTGCTGACGGTCCGTCATGAGAGCCGCCGGGACTTCATCGCGCTCCTCCGCGACCCGTCGAACTACGCGAAGCTCGCGGTCATCTTCGCGATCGGCATGAGCGGGCTCTTGCTCTACAACCTCGGCCTGGCTCACGCCCATCCGATCATCATCTCCGCCATCCTGAATCTGATCCCGTTCTGGGCGGCGCTCGTGGCGCTGATCGTGCTCAAGGTGCCGATCCCGGTGTCGCCGGGCGTCTTCTTCGGATGCTTCGCCGGCGCGTTCGTGGGCGCAATGGCCGTCGCCTGGAGCCAGCTCGACGAGGCGCAAAAGCCGGCGCTCGGCGCGCTCGCCGACAGCTTCCTCGAAGGCAGCTGGGTCTACGCCCTCCCGGTTCCCCTCTGCTCCGCGCTTGGGGCCACCCTGATCGGCAAATGGTTCGGAAATTATCGGGAATCGGCGGCGATTGCGGCCAATTTTTTCGTCGCCAACGTCCTTCTGATCCCGACGACGCTGGCGCTCCTCTACGGACGGTCGGAGCTCAAGGTCGACCATCAGCTGCCGGCCGTCCTGCTCATGATCGCGGGCACGATCATCGCGGCCTCGATCGGCCGCGTCTTCTACCAGATCTCGCTGACGACGACCGGCGGGGACAACGGGTTCGTCACCATGTTCTTCAATCTGGTGCCGGCGCTCACCGCCCTCATTTCGTTCGCGATGTCGTGGCGGATCGCGGCCCTGCATTTCTCGTTCGACCCGCTTTTCTTCGTCGGCCTCGCGCTGATCGGGGTCTCGCTCGTGCAGTTCTCGCTGAAATCCTGGCGCCGGCCGGCGCGGGCGCCGTGACGCACGGGCTCTCGCGTCAGGCCCATGCGTCACGCGTGCGGCTGCGGCTTTTCGCGTCCGAGCGTGATCGTGAACATGCGCCCGGCGATGGCTTCGCCGAGCGCCGGCGTCACGCTCACCGGCAGGCACGAGTCGACGGCCCGTTCGGCCTCGTGGAGGAAGCGGCGCTTGGCGTCCTCGTCGCCTTCGAGATGGGCGTAGCTGATGCGCGGTCGGCCGAACACCGAGCCGTCGCGCTTCATCATGAACATGATCGTCACGCGCGAGCCGGCGGAAAGCGACGTCTGCGCCAGACACGCGCCGAGCGCGCGGCGCAGGTCCATCAGCGTGTTGGCCGGCGCGGCCTCCTGAGCGGCGGCGATGCGCGGCGCGAGGGGAACGCTCGCCGAGAGCGCCAGCGCGGCGGCCACTCCGAAACCGTGTCTCATCGCCTCAGCCGAACAGCGCCTTGCGGCGCGCGAGGCTTTCGGCCGGCCACAATTCGCTCGATTTGTAATAGGCCTCGACCGCCGGAACGCCCGCGGGCAGGGTGACCCAGCGCAGCTTGGAGCGGATGTAGATATGGATGTCCGGTGGCAGCGTATCGGGCTCGTCGAGCGCGCCGACCCGGATGAAGCTCAACTGCCGACGGCCGCCGTAGTGGCTCCAGACCGCAACCTTGCAGTCCGGGCAGCGGTGGATGGTCTGCGGCGTTCCGCTTTCGGCGGGGACCGGAACCGCCTCCGTCTCGCCCGAGAGCCTCTCGATACGATCCGTCTCGATCAGCGCGTTGATGACGAAGGCGCTGCCGGTCTGCCTTTGGCATTCCCGGCAGTGGCAGCAGTGGACGAACATCGGCTTCGACTTGAGCCGGTATCGCACCCAGCCGCAGGCGCAGCCGCCTTCCAGTTCGCGCATCGCATCCTCCTCACATCCCGGCGAACCTCGATTTTCAAGGCGCGCTGCGTATTCCTTCGTTTTCGGCGCGCCCGATCAGGAGCGCCGCGTCTTCGGGCAAGAGATAACGCTCCGCGACGAGGCCGTCAGCGGCTTTCTTGAACGCGGCGAGGTAGGCGTCCTTGGATGGATAGCGCTCTTCCGCGAAAGCCGGGGGTCGCCGGTCGCAAGCCGCTCCGCCTTGGCGGCGGCGAAGGGAATAAAGCTCCCCTGGAGATTGCAGAGGCCGTTCTCGAATCGATCCTTTCGGCCGAGATTCCAGCCCGTGTAGGTGCCGATCGGCGCCTGGAGGAAGACGGACCGGATCCCGGCGCGGTCGTTGCCGTCGGCGTCGACCTGCGTCTCGAGCACGCCGTAGCATCCCGGCAAGGTTTGCGGCGGCTCGCGCGTGATCACGCCGCTCGTGTCCCCGGCGCGATAGAGCGGGCCGAAGTCTAGCACGTGCAGGGCATCGTAGGTTCTCAAGGGCGAGACCGCCGGACGCTCAACGCCACCGTAGGCGTTGACGGGGATCTCGGGAAAAACGACGCGGTCTGGGGGAACGAGCGTGCCGTCGGCGATGCGCGGCCGCGCGCCTGGAGGCGGCGGCGCGCCGTCCCGCACCCAGGCGGTGAACGCGTTCATCAGCGCCCGCATCGTCCAGAGTTGCGGATTGGGATTGGGCTGCTGTTGGCAATTGCCGGACGGGGCGTGCGTCGGCAACGGAAGCGGGGCGGACCCGTGCTGCGTGCTCGCCATGATGTAGGTGCGAACGTTCGGCAGGTCCGCCACGTCGGCGAGGCCGAGCGGATCGGTGAGGCCCAGCGACTGGCGCCCCTCCCACATTTCGAGCGCCGTCGCGACGTGGAAGAGTTTTGGGCAGGTATCGGTCGCGGCGCAGCGGTCGAACAGGCCCGCGGACCTTTGGGTCAAGGGGTCGAACTGGCGCGCATAGGTGAACGGGAAGTCATAGGCCGGATAGAGGTGATCCGGCTGCTCTCCCCACGCCCGCACAGGCTGGCCGAACCGGACGTTGAGCGGCATGAGACCGCCGCCGATATGAGGGAACGCTCCGTCGAAGACGCGCCGGCCGCTCTCGTTGCGATTGAATCCGAGCGCGATGAAGCTGCGGATCATGCGCCCGCTCTGCGAGCTTCCTTCGACGATCGCCAGATTGTCGGGCCGGTAGATCGGGTTCGGCCTCCCGGCGTCGTCCTTCTCCGCGTTGCGGAGGAAGGCGCCGAGGTCGCGCGTCGCGGCGAACCCCAGGCCGCCGACGGTCGGATCCTTGGCGCGATAGATGAGTTCGTAGAGCCGGCCAGGCTCGAATCGGCGGCTGAGACAGATATGTTTGGCGTCGGGCGTGATGGGTCCTCCCGACTCGCAGACGCCGAAGCTCCAGTCCGTATTGGGAACGGGCTGGCGCGGGTCCTGCTCGCGCGCTCGCACCGTGAGGGTTGGCAGGAAGCCGTCCGGGGCAGGGGTTCGATTGTCGAGGCTCGCGGTCGGATAGCTGTCGTAGCTGTCCGGCGGATAGTTCAGGATCTGCTGGCTGAGGCTGATCGGCACGCTGGCCGCGGGCGCGGGCGTGATGATTTCCGAGCGGACGATTCCGGTGATGGCGGACCCGTCGCTCTGGCGGCCGACCACCGGGGGCATGCCGATGCGGCTCATGCCGGGGCGGACATCCATCTCCCAACCGAACCACACCATCGTGTAGCCCGCGCGCTCGAGCCACCCGTCGCCGGCAGAGGTCAACGCGTTGCGGTCCGCAAGGCCTCCCGCCACGGCCTCGTTGAAGTTGGCGGGCGCAAGCTTGTTGCCACGGTTGTTGACCTCGAAAAAAAAGAGGATTCGATTGCCGCGCGCCATGTCCGCGGGCTTCAGGATTTCGATGTCCGTGGCGTATTCGACGATGCCGCGCGGATTGCGCGGCGCGAGATTGATGTCCTGAATGATTGCGTTGGCGGGATCGGCCGGATCAAGTTCGCCGGTCACGCGGCCCACGAGATGCTCGTAGGCGCCGACGCCGCCGAAGGTCTGTCCGCCGAAGGCCGGCTCCCGCTTCACGATCTCGATGCCGGTGATACGGGCATCGGCCGGCGACGCCGCGAGCCCGAACAACACGGCGCCGATCGCGACGCGCTTCCATGAGCGGGTCAAGGGCGTCCTCCATGTTTCGGACGGGCGATGAGAGGCCCTGCATAGTCCGTCGGATGACAGCGTCCTGACGGCCACCCTATGGAGCACAGCGACGCGACTCAAGGACCTGCGCGAACAAAGAACAGAATCGACGCGGCTCGACAAGCTTGGCGAACGCCGGTTTCGGCTTTTCGCCTACCGCGCCCTGCGCCGGATTAGTCGATTGCCTTACGAGCGCCCGCGCTGATCCAAAGAAAGGAATGGATCAAACCCTTGTGAGGTTGACCCCGGCTGTCTTGATTCGAGACCGACCGGCCCCGACCTAAGGGTCACTCACGACGGAGTCCTCTATGCTCAAGACAATCGCCCTCGCCACCTTGGCCGCTGCCCTCGCCTTTCCACTCGCCGCATCCGCCCAAAGCGCCACGGGCTATGGTACCTACGGCCCGCAGCAAGGCTCATCGACATTCGATCGCGGGTGGAATCAATCCCACGAGAGCAAGAACTTTACCTACGAAACTGCGAACGCGGTGCGTCATTACTTCTACGCGCCTCGTCATCATGTTTACCAAAACAACTGGTGAGCTTGAGCGGATTTGATCAGCCGCGCCGCGAAGAAGCCGTCGAGGCCCGAACGGCGTGGGCACCAAAGCGCGACTCGACGGCGCGGCAATCTGCTCTTCAGACGGAAGGCTTGAATGCCTTCGCGGGATTGGAGCCGGGAAACGTCGCCGCGTGGGCTTCCCTCAGCGCATCCCCAAGCGCGCGTCCCTCGCGATAGCCGCCGAGCGTCTCCGGCCGTTCGACGCCCGGGACGAGGCGCGGGCAGGGCTCGGGCGGCCCGAGCACAGTCCGCACGGGGATCCGTTCGGCCCAGATCGGCAAGCCGTAATCCTCCTCGTCGTCCGCGATCCCCTTGGCGCGGACTTTCGCCGAGGCTTGCTCGATGTCCATGCCGATCACTCGCGCCGCCTTGATCTCCTGCTGCGTGGCCGGCCGCAGCGTCGCCCACCGGCCGGGATAGAAGCGGCCGACCATCGCCGCGAGCGCGCGCGCCTTCTCGTCCGGATCGTCGATGACGCGGGCGTGGCCGAAGGCCATCACGGAGCGATAGTCGACCGAATGGTTGAAGGCTGAGCGGGCGAGCACGAGGCTGTCGAGATGGCTGACGGTCACGCAGACCGGCTCGCCCTCGGATTGGCGGCGCAGCATGCGGCTTGCGCTGGACCCATGCCAATAGAGCCGGTCGCCCTCGCGCCAGAAGAGCGTCGGCGTGCAATAGGGTAGTCCGTCCACGACATAGGCGATGTGGCAGAGCGCCGCCGCGTCGAGAATCGCGTGAACGGTCTCGCGGTCGTACGATCCGCGCTCGTGCAGGCGCTTGACGCGGTTGACGTCGCTGACGGGGTAGGCGGTCGCGTTGGACAAGATGGACATCTCCGGAAGGCGAAGCGCCTTCCATGCCTTTTAATGCGCGGGCGACGCCAGCGACGATTCCGCCGGCGCTGTTCGTTTCGCCGACAGCCGCGGCCTCAGCCCCTGATGAACGCCAGCAAATCGGCGTTGACCTTGTCCTTCTCGGTCGAGCACATGCCGTGCGGCGCGCCGGGATAGACCTTCAGCGTCGCGTGCGGGATGAGCTTCGCCGAAAGGTGCGCGGAATTGCCGATCGGCACGATCTGGTCATCGTCGCCATGAAGGATCAGCGTCGGGACCTTGATCATCTTCAGATCTTCGGTGAAGTCGGTCTCCGAGAACGCCTTGATGCAATCGTACTCGGCCTTGAGAGAGCCCATCATGCCCTGCAGCCAGAACGAATCGCGCAGGCCCTCGCTGACCTTCGCGCCCGGCCGGTTGAAGCCGTAGAACGTCGTCGGCAGCTCCTTGAAGAATTGCGAGCGGTCGGCGGCAACGGCCTTGCGCATGCCGTCGAAGACCTCGATCGGCAGGCCGCCGGGATAGGCCTTGGTCTTCACCATGATCGGCGGCACCGCGCCGATCAGCACGAGCTTGGCGACGCGGTGGAGCCCGTGGCGCGCGACGTAGCGCACGGCCTCGCCGCCGCCGGTCGAATGACCGACATGGATCGCGTCGCGCAGGTTCAAGTGGCCCGCGAGGTCGGCGAGATCGTTGGCGTAATGATCCATGTCGTTGCCGTCCCACGGCTGGCTCGACCGCCCGTGGCCGCGCCGGTCGTGGGCGATGCAGCGGTAGCCGTGGTCGGCCAGATACATCATTTGGTCCTCGAAGGCGTCGCTGGTCAGCGGCCAGCCGTGACTGAAAACGACGGGCTGCCCCTGGCACGTGTCGTTGTAGAAAATCTGGGTTCCGTCGCGCGTGGTGATCGTCGGCATGTCGTTCTCCTCAATCGGGGGGCGTCGCCAGGGGCGGTACGCGGCTTCCCGTCTTCCATGTAAGGCGCTGCGTTCTAGCACAGTGAGCGGGACGTCCGCCTTTTGAAATTCTCTTGATGCCCCACGCGGGGCGCTTGCCGGCTTGCCGACTTTGTCCTTGCCGAAATTGCGTTCGAGGCGACAAACTCCTGCGGCGCACGTTTTTTCGCGGATGCGCGAGGCGAAGGCGCCGCCGCAAACCGGGGCGCGATCGGCGCGGCCTCAAGGCGCCATGTCGGGAGCGTGTATGCCGGACCGTTCGCTCAGACTGCGCAGGGACTACGCCGCACGGATCATGCGGCTCGCCGGCGTCGCCGATCCCCGCCTGGAGGCGGCCTTCGCCGCCGTGCCGCGAGAGGACTTTTCCGGCCCTCCGCCGTGGCATGTGTCCAGCGGCTTTTTCGGCCTTTCGGGCGGCAATCGCGACGTAGCGAGCCTCTACGATGACGTGCTGGTCGCGATCGACGCCCGCCGCGGGATCAACAACGGCCAGCCGTCGCTGCACGCGGCGGCGATCGCATCGCTTGCGATCCGCGAGGGCGAGACGGTCGTGCAGATCGGGGCGGGGGCGGGCTATTACACCGCCATTCTCGCCCGCCTCGCCGGCCCGACGGGCAAGGTCTTCGCCTACGAGATCGAGGCCGACATCGCCGAGCGCGCGCGGACGAATCTCGAGGGCGCTCCCCAGGTCGAGGTGCGCGCGGCCTCGGGCGTGGCGGAGGATCTGCCGAGGGCTGACGCGATCTACGTCAACGCCGCGGCGTCCCACCCGGTCCGCGCCTGGCTCGACGCGCTGAACCCGGGCGGACGGCTCCTGTTTCCGCTGCACGCGGCGCGCTCGTCCGGCGCCATGCTCTTGATCACCCGGCCTCGGCAGGAGAGCGACGCCTGGCCGGCGAAGCTCACGAGCGGCGTCGTGTTCATCGCCTGCGAGGGCGCCCAGGACCCGGAGATCGGACGACGGCTCGACGAGGCGTTCCGGCGCGGCGGAGCGCACCGGGTGCGCTGGCTCCGATTCGGACCCGCCGCCGCGGACGACGTCTGGCTGCAAGGCGATGGCTGGGCGCTGACGGTCGAGCCGGCGGACCACAGACCGGTCACGGCGTGACCCGGCCCGGGTCTCGTGTGACGCTGCGCCTCCGGCGACAAAGTGTCGCATTGCCTGACAGAAAAGCCTTCCCTAGCGTGGTTAACTTGAGGTATGCTGCGCGGTGCAACGTCCGACAAGCGCAGCCCCAATTGGGGGCCGTCGCCCAATCCGTGAGAAATCGGGGGCGGGCCAGCAAGTGTATGCGTCCAGGGCTGGGAGGACGTACGAGGAGGAGCGGCCGTGATTGACAATCATATCCTGTACGAGCGTTATGGAACGACACGCACCCTGTGCGAGTTCGTCACCGATATCGCCTACGCGATGGAGGCCAGCGGCGGCCTGAACGACGGACTCAGCGACCGGATGGACGAACTGGTCGCGCCGGTTCGCTCGGCGCGCGATTGGCTGTGGCATGTCGGCCAGTTGATGACCCAGATGAAGCCGCTGCCGTCCGACTTCGGCAACGGGCTCGACCGCGCCGAGGAGCGGGCGCTGGACGCCCTGCCGAAGCTCAAGGCGCTGATCGGCGAGGCTTGCGACACGCTCGCCGAGGCCAACGCCCCCTCCGTCGCGGCGGAGCGCGCCACGGCGCTCGCGTAGGGCGAGGCCGAAAGGGCTGCGCTGCGAGCCGGGCCGTCGGCCATTCTCCCCCGCATCGCGGGGAGGAGACGCGAGCGTTCAAACGATACAGCGTCAGACGCGCTCTCGAACGAACGCGCCGAGATGGGCCAGCGCCTGTCGGCCGGGCTCGAGGCGCGCGTTCCAAAGCGGCCACGCGTGGATCATGCGCGGCCAGATTTCCAGCGTGACGGCGACAGGGGCCGCGCCGGCGGCTTCGGCGAAGCGCGTTGCGTCGGCAAGCAGCGTTTCCTCCGAGCCGACCTGCACGAGAAGCGGCGGAAGCCCGGCCAGGTTCGCGAACAATGGGGAAAGGCGCGGGTCCCTGCGGTCCGTCCCGGCCGGTACGTAAGCCGCGGCCAGCTCTTCGAGGTAGGCCTTGTGGATCAGCGGATCGTCCGCATCCTTGGCGGCCAGCGTGTCGCCCGACATCGTCAGATCCGTCCACGGCGAAACGAGCCAGACGCAGGCGGGAAGCGCTTCGCCCGCTTCGCGCAAATGGAGCAAGAGGGCGAGGGTCAGCCCTGCGCCAGCGCTGTCGCCTCCGACCACGATCCGGCCGGCCTCGCAGCCGCTCTCACGCAAGAAGCGCCAAGCGGCGAGGGCGTCCTCGAGCGCGGCGGGATAGGGGTGCTCCGGCGCCAGCCGGTAGCCGACGGCGAGGGTCCGCGCGCCTGAGGCCCGTCCCGCCTCGGTGACCATTCGCCTGTGGCTCACGATCGAGCCCGAGCAATAGCCGCCGCCGTGAAAGAAGAGGAGCGCTTTGGATGGGTCGCTGCCCGGCGCGATGGAGAATTCGCCCGCCGGGCCGCCGGCGTTCACGGCTTCGAGGATGACGTCCTCGGCGACCGGCCAGACCGCGGCGACCTCGTCGAGCCGCGCGCGCCGAGCCGCCCAGCCGACCGGCCGCGGCTTTGAGGTCAGAAGCGCGCGGACGGCGTCGATCTCGCTTTCGGCCATGGGCCCGGCTCCAGGCTGGCGTCGCGCGTCAGCATAGGCGCGCGGAAGGCCCTCGCAAGTCCTGAGCGCGCGCCCTTGCGCGCGGCCGCTGCGAGGTCGCGACGCATCGCGGGGGAGGAGAGCGCTCAAACGTTACACCGCAGCGGCACGGTTAGCCATGCTACCCCCCGACTTGCCTGCTGACAGACGCCCCGGCTTCCCGCTAGTGTGGCGGAGGAAAAAACCTCGGCGAGTCACGGCATGGGCAGGCTGCTCGCAACGGCGCTTCGGGGCGGCCTCCGCGTCGTCCTTGCAGCCATCGCGCTTGCGGGCGTCGCGTCCGGCGCGTCCGCGCAGACGCTGGCGGCGGTGAAGGCGCGCGGGGCGCTCGTCTGCGGCGTCAACGAGGGCCTGCCGGGCTTTTCCTATATGGACGAGCGCGGGCAATGGTCGGGCTTCGACGTCGATTTCTGCCGCGCGATCGCGGCCGCGATCTTCAACGACGCCAACAAGGTCCGGCTCGTTCCGCTGTCCGCCGAGGCGCGCTTCCAGGCGCTCAAGGACGGCAAGATCGACGTCCTGTCGCGCAACTCGACCTGGACCATCGGGCGCGAGGTGGCGTACGGGCTCGCGTTCGTGGGCGTCACCTACTACGACGGCCAGGGCTTCATGGCGCCGCGCGCGATGCGCGTCTCCTCGGCGCTCGAACTCGACGGCGCCAGAGTGTGCGTGCTCAGCGGCACGACGACGATCGACAATCTCGCCGACTTCTTCGCCGCCAACCATCTTGCGCTGCAGACGGTCCCCGTCGGGTCGACCGACGAGCTGATCAAGGCTTACGATTCGGGCCTCTGCAACGTCGCGACCAGCGACCTGTCGCAGCTCTACGCCCTGCGGCAGCGGCTCGCGAAGCCGCGTGACAACGTCATTCTTCCCGACGTCATCTCCAAGGAGCCGCTCGGGCCGGTCGTCCGGCAGAACGACCCGAACTGGGTCGAGATCGTGCGCTGGGTCCATTTCGCCATGCTGAATGCCGAGGAGCTCGGCGTCAGCCAGCGCACGCTTGGTGAAGCCATGCGCTCGCAGAAGCCCGAGGTGATGCGGCTCGTCGGAACGGCGGGCGACTTCGGCGAGGATCTCGGCCTCGGCGATTCCTGGGCGGCGAACGTCGTCCGCACGGTCGGCAACTACGGCGAATCGTTCGACCGCAACCTCGGCGTCCATTCGGCCCTCGCCATCCCGCGCGGCCTGAACCAGCTGTGGAACAACGGCGGCATCCAGTACGCCCCGCCGATAAGGTGAGGGGATCCCTTCGCCCCGTGCAACGGGGAGAAGGTGGCGCGGAGCGCCGGATGAGGGGCCGACTCTGCGCAAAAGAGCGCGTCACCCGGAAGCCGCGCCCGGCGGGTCGTCGAAGCCGTATTTGAGGAAGTCTTCGAACGTGCGCGGCGGGAGCGTGTCGGCGAAGAGAGCGAGAATGTCGCCGACGTGGTGGGCGAAGTCCTGCATCAGGCGGAACGCCCGAAAATCGCTTTCGCCGAGCAGGGTCGGGTCCGCGCCTTTCAGCTCGGCGGCCAGCTCGTCGTGTTGCGCGCGCCAGTATTTGGCGTAGCCGAGCCGATCCTTTGGGGTGAAGATGGCGGCGTCGGGCAGCCGATAAAGCCGAACCTTCGCCTTGAATTCCGCCTTGTCCAACCGGCTGTTGCGCCAGATCTCGAACAGCCCGAACATGCAGAACGGCGACTTGAGGTACTTGTCGCTGAGGAAGACGAAGACCCGGTCGCCCTGGCCGATTGCCTTCATGAACTTTGAGATCGAGTCGCCGACCGTCATCGCCGTCTTGTCGCGGATGATCGGCGCGCCTCTCGCCTCCGCGGCGGCGCAGGTTCGGTCGACGTCCTTTTCGCGCTGCGGGTCGGCCGGGTCGTTCCAGGCGTAGGAGACGTACCAGCGCGGCGCTGTTTGCGGCGCGGCGGCGAAGCGCATGTCCGGGGCTTTCTCCCCATCGCCGGAGCGTTCGCGGCGCGCGAATCCCGCCGCGCCGTCGTCTTCCCGCTCCTTCGGCTTGAGGCCCATCCGGTTCTGCTCTTCCTCGACCCATTCTTGCAGCCGCTCCAGCAAATCCTGCGCGCGCCCGCCGCGCGTGCTGACGACGATCCGGCCGCTCCAGCCCGCGTCCATCTGCTGCTCGATCAGCGCGTGCGCCCCGGTTGAGGCCTCGTAGACGCAGAGCCCGTCGCGCCAGTAGAGCGCGCTGACGCCCGCCTGTCCGCCAATGCGCGATGTCAGGGCGCGAAGCAGGCCGGGCAGCAGCAGGTCATATTCGTAAGTCGCCTGTTCGTCTGGCGCCTCGCGGCTCCAGAGTCCGTCGAGTTCGGTCTGGATGTCGCGCCGCTCCGGCAGAAGGTCCGGGGCGACGTATTCCGCTTCGATCCACGCTTTTTCGTCGCCCTCGCGGATCTCGAAACAGATCCCGCAGGATTCCATTATGCCGATCAGCAGCTTCTGCTCGCCGGCCGGGCGGCCGGCCCAGACGAGCGCCTCCAAAAGGGGACCGGTGAAGCGGCCGCGCAAATGTCGCAATTGCCGTAGGCAGGAGTCGCGGTTGAAGACGGCGTAGATCGCCGCCAGCGCCCAGCTCTGGTCGAGCACGATGCGGTCCTCGAACAGACCCTCGCGGGTGAACACGACGCCGGTGTTGTGGAGGTAATCGAGCAGGAACTTGGGTTCGCTGACGAGCCTTTCCTTGGCGCAGATGCGGCCGAACTCGTCCTGGGTCAGCCAACGGTGGCGTCGCCGCTCAGGCGAGAGCTTGGCGTCCTTCTCGCGCAGCTTTTCCAACCGCGCCTTGACCCGCTGCCGCGACGCGCCGATCCGCGCGACGCCTTGGGCTTCGCGCAGGAATTCGATCGCCTCGCCGAGCTTCTCCTTGAGTCCCGGCAGGCCGCGGTCGTTCAGCGCGCTGAATTGCAGAACTTCGCAATAGCCCGAACCGAAAGCCTCGCGCAGATCGTCGTCTTTGACGGGACAGGCCCGATGGTCGCGATGGCTGTCGCAGCGGGTCTGGACGATGAGGACCGCCGCGTCTTTGCCGTCAAGCTGGCGCACGTAATCGACCCAATAGCGCAAGGGATAGTTGCGGAAGGTCAGGCCGCCGTGCGTCTGCTCGCCGCTTTCGAATTCGGGCGCCCAGAGAAGGACGAACACGGCGTTGGCGCGCAGGAACAGCGCGTGCGTGCCGTGATAGATGTCCTGGCCGCCGAAGTCCCAGATATGGACCTCGGCGAAGTCCGGCCTGGCGCCGCGCGGCAGGTCGAAGGACTCGACCACAATGCCGTGCGTGGACGGAAGCGTGCCGTCGTAAGGAAGGCCTTGGAGGCGGCGGCAGAGCTGGGTTTTGCCGACGCGGCCGTTGCCGAGAACCATCAGCTTCACGTCGCGCGATTCGACGCCGCCGTCGGCAAGGTCCCGGAAATGCGCACGAAGCCGCGGTAGGCAGTTGTCGCCATATCCCCGCGACAGAACCTCGGCGGGAACGCCGCGCAGCCGAGTCTGATAGCAGCGAAGCTCCTGCAGCGCGGGCAGCGCGAGGCACGCCGTCGAGGACTCCGCAAGCTTGAGACCGTTGGCGGTGATACTACGCAGTGACGCAATCTGAGCCAGCGGCGCGAGGTCGCTGACCTGCGTTTCGTCGCAATCGATCGACTGGAGCGCCTGCAGCCCGGCAAGCGGCGCGAGGTCGCTGACCTGCGTTTCGTCGCAATCGATCGACTGGAGCGCCTGCAGCCCGGCGAGCGGCGCGAGGTCGCTGACCTGCGTCCCGGAGCAATCGACCGACTGGAGCGACGGCAGGCCGGCGAGCGGGGCGAGGTCGCTGACCTGCGTCCCGGAGCAATCCACCGACTGGAGCGCCTGCAGGCCGGCGAGCGGTGCGAGGTCGCGGACCTGCGTCCAGGAGCAATTGACCGACTCGAGCGCCTGCAGGCCGGCGAGCGGCGCGAGGTCGTTGACCTGCGTACTGGAGCAATCGATCGATTGGAGATTTTCGAGCCCGCTCAGGCTGGAGAGCGTGTCCAGGTCCAACCCCTCCAGCCACAAGTCCCGCAAGTCCGGGAGGGCCGCCAACCTCCCGAGCGACGACGCGACCTGGTTCCTGCGGAGTTCTCCCGGGGCTTCCTGCCACTTGCCTGAAGCGTCTCGCCATCTCCAGCCGAGGTTCAGGCCGTGCAGATGCTTGAGCCCAAACAGCGCCGCCGGTAACTCGGTCAGGCTGAGCATGCCGGGTCGAGAAAGCCCGTCCGCTCGTCCGCCTCCCTGGCGATCCGCTCAAGCGCGATCCGTTCCCCTTCCGACGCCTCCGCCATGTCTCACCGACTCTCCCGCCCGCCGACGCTGGACGCGCCGATGTTATCCCCCGGACGGGCTTTGTAAACGCGGTCCGATTGCACGGTAAACGCGGTCCGATTGCACGCGAGCGGGGCAAGATGACAGTCGGTGACGAAATATTGCGGAAAAACGGAATCTGTGCTAGGCTACTATTGTGGGCAAGGAAATTTGGCGCGAACGATTTCAACGGTCTCGCCCTTGGAGATTCCTGTGAGACAAACGGGTAGGGCGCGGCCGAAAAAGCCAGCTCTCCGAAAGCCTTAAGGATCAGGCGCAACGCATTGAAGTCTCTAGAAACGACACGGGGAGGATCTTGCCGAAAGTTGTCATGGATGTGGTTCTGCGACCCATCAGCTTGGCATGCGCGTCCCTTACGCGCCTCCGGAATCGCCATCGCGCTTCATGTCCCGCGTCCGAACGCCCGGCGGTGTCGCTCGCCCGGGAAAGTCGCCGCAACCCCTTGAAAAGGTTGAAAACGGACTCGGAATGGAAAGGCGGCCGGCTCGTGGGGCCGCCTGCGGCGTCTCCCCTCAAGGCGCGAAGCCCGCAGCGAGTCGCGCCCGGCTTGAGAATGACACTGGCTCGGAAAAGTCGCCGCAAGGTCTTGAAACGGTTAGAAACCGGCTCGGAAACGGCAAGGCGGCAAGGTCGGCCAGCCGGGGCGGCGTGGCGGTCAATGTCGCAGGCGTATTGGAACCCCGAGCCACCGCCCTGACCGAGGCGCGCAAAGCCGCGCCGGCTCTAGAGCGGTGCGGCGATCCCGTCGAGGCGCGGGTCCGAGGCGCCGCAAAGGGCGTCGCCGATCAGCGCGATCGCCTGCGCGCTCCCCTCGAAGGAGCGCATGAAGTCGTCCGGCGCCTCCCAGTCCTCCGGGACCGCCTCGCCCGTCGCGACCTGATGGCCGAGCGCGGCGAGCGCGTTGGCAAGGGCAGGGTTGCGGTGCGGTTCGACCGCAATCCGCCGGCCGTCCAGCGCGCGCACGCGCGGCGCGTCGACCGCCTGCTGCAGGTCCATGCCGCGGTCGATCAGGTTGATGAGGATCTGGACCTGGCCCTGCGGATGCATGTTGGCGCCCATGCAGCCGAAGCTGAGCGCGAGCGAGCCGTCCGCGGCCAGCATCATGGCGGGCAGAATCGTGTGGCGCACGCGCTTGCCCGGAGCGGCCGCGTTCGCATGGGCGGGGTCGATTTCGAAGTCGGCGCCGCGGTTGTGGAGAATGACGCCGGTTCCGGGAACGATGATCCCCGAGCCGAACACGTCCGAGATGCTGGTGATCAGCGACACGGCGTTGCGGTTGCGGTCGACGACGGTGAGATAGGTCGTGTCGCCATAAACCCGGCCCGCAGGCGGCGCGTCGAGCGCGCGCGCCGGATCGATCAGCGCCCGCCGGGCTCTTAGGCGCTCGCGCGACAGGAGCGCGCCGACCGGCGTCTCGGCAAAGCGCGGATCGGCGACATGCGCGACGGCGTCGGCGAAGGCGAGCTTGATCGCTTCGAGGATCACGTGCTTCGCCTCGGCCTCGTCGCCGGCGAAGAGACGCGGCAAGTCGAAGTCCTCGAGCATGCCGAGCGCCATCAGCACGACGAGGCCCTGTCCGTTCGGCGGCAGTTCGACGATCGTGCGGCCGCGGTACTGGCCCCGGATCGGCTCGACCCATTCGGCCTGGACCGCGTCGAAGTCCTCTTCGGCGAGCCAGCCGCCGCCGCTCTTGTGAAGGACCTCGAGAATGCGGCCGCGCATTTCGGCGCCATAAAAGGCCTCGCGGCCGCGCCGGCCGATCGCGCGCCAGGTCCGCGCGAGGTCCGGCTGGTGGAAAATCTGTCCCGCGCCCGGCGCTCTGCCGTCGGGGAGGAACGGGGTCGGGTCGGCGGAGAAGCGCTCGAGCTTCGAGGCGCCCCAGCCCCAGGCCTGCGCGATCTTGGCGCCGACCGCAAACCCCTCCTCAGCATAAGCCGCGGCGGGTTCGACGATGTCGACGAGGTCCATCGAGCCGAACCGCGCGTGCAGCGTGAGATAGCCGTCGAGCGCGCCAGGGACCGTGACCGTCGCCGCCCCCGCCTGCGGCATCGCGAGGAAGCCGCTGGCTTTCAGGGCGTCCACGCTGAGCCGCGAGCCCGAGCGCCCGCTGCCGTTGAGGCCGTAGACCGCGCCGTCCCAGTAGGCGAGGATCATGCAGTCGCCGCCGAGCCCGTTCATCATCGGCTCGGCGACGTTGACCATCGCCGCCATGGCGAGCGCCGCGTCGACCGCATTGCCGCCCGCCTTGAGAATGTCCCGACCCGCCATCGCGGCGAGCGGCGTGCTGGAACAGGCCATCCCGGTCCTGGCGAAGACCGGGGCGCGCTCGGCGTTGAAGGGACGCATGGGCGACCTTCCGCCTATCGGGTGATGAACACGTCGCGGCGCGGGAACTTTTCGAAGATCGATGGGTTTTGGCCAAAATTGGTCGCAAGCGCGTCGACCACACGGCCCTCCGACTTCTCAAGCTCGAACTTGAAGGTTGGAAGCTCCTTGCCGGAGGCGAGGGGATCGGGAACGTTATTCTGGAAACTGACGTGGCCGCCTTCGGAGCTGACCGGAACGCCGAGATTGAACATGGCCCTTCCCCTCGCTTGGCGCGGCGAGCCCCGGTTCGCGCCCCGGGGTTGCGACGAATGGCCGCAGCATTTCCCATCTTGACGCTGTCGTCAATCGCGCCGGCGGCGGCCGAATAGATCATTGAACCTGCAGGGACCGGTCGTTTGACGGCTCTCTTACGAAAGACTGAAACGGCCCCATCGGTCGCCAACAGCTCCAACGCGTCCGCGATTTCCGGAAACTCTGGCAAGCCACTTGGCTGGCGATCCGGCGTCAGATCGCGACACCGACCGCGTCGCTCATCGGGCGCAGGTCCGACGGCGTCGACACCCCGGCCGTTGTGATGTAAGCCCTCTTTACATGAGCTGGAGCAAGGACGGACCCGGCGAGCGCGATGCGCCGCGCGGCTATCATCACGGAAATTTGCGCGAGGCGCTGATCGGCGCGGCGCTGGAACTGATCGCAAGGAAGGGAATCGCGGGATTCACTTTCGCGGAGGCCGCGCGCTTTGCCGGCGTCAGCCCGGGGGCGCCCTATCGCCACTTCCGCGACCGCGACGAACTGATGGCGAGTGTGGCGCTCCGCGGCTTCGAGCAGTTCGAGGCCGTGCTGGCGCGCGCCTGGAACGGCGGAAAACCCGATGCATTCAGCGCGTTGGACCGTCTCGGCAAGGCCTATCTCGAATTCGCTCGGGCCCAGCCGGCGCTCTACTCGGCGATGTTCGAAGGCGGCGTTCCCGTCGGCGCCAATCCCTCGCTGCGGGAAGCCAGTGATAGGGCTTTCGCGGTCTTGCGCGGCGCCGCCGAAAAGGTCTGCGCCGCAATGCCCGCCTCCGGCCGCCCGCCGGCCTTGATGGTCGCGCTGCACATCTGGGCGATGGCGCACGGCGTCGCCTCGCTTTTTGGGCGCGGCGATGGCGCGCAGCGCGCGATGCCGATGTCGCCGGCGGAGCTCCTGGAAGCGGACATGCTGGTCTATTTGCGAGGGCTCGGAGTGACCGAGGCGTGGCCCTGAGGGCCCCGAATGCCGCGCGGGCCCTGGTCGAGTCCTGGAAAATGAAGTTCGGCCTCGCGCCCGGCGCTCGTCGCGACCAGGATCGGAGAGCTGGGGCTTGACAACGGCGGCCGATGAAGTAAATGTTCATTACATTTACACGCGAGGACGCGCCATGCCAATCGTTCTGACAGTTTTGGGGTTTCTGTGGTGGTGGCCGCTGGGACTCCTCATTCTCGCCTTCCTGATCGCGCGAGGCCGGTTCGGCTGCTGGCGTCACCCGGCCTATGCATGGGATGGACCGATGTTCGACCGGGAGCACGCCAGGGACCACTGGGAGCGCAAGATGGCCCGCATGCAGGAAAAAATGGAACGCATCCGCGCCAGAATGGAGCGTGTCAGGAGCAGCCGCGACTGGTTCGGCCCGACTTCGAGCGGCAACCGCGCCTTTGACGATTATCGCGAGGAGACGCTGAAGCGCCTCGAAGACGAGCAGCGCGAGTTCAAGGATTTCCTGGCGCGCCTGCGCTTCGCCAAGGACCGCGCCGAGTTCGATCAGTTCATGGCCGAGCGGCGCCAGCGCCCCTCCGGGCCGGATACGCAAGCCGAGACGCCGCCGGCTGAACCGCGCTGAGGCTTGCGAGCCGACGTTGCGGATCGATGGACGCGGCCGCCGCGTCCATTCCGCGTCAAAGACTTGCGCCGACGCCGAGGGTCGCCAGCACCTTTAAGGCGTCCGCGATTTCCGGAAACTCCGGCGTTGTCGAAAAGCCATCGAGCGCCGGGCCGAGCACGGCGCGGGCGTCCGCGCCGCATCCCCTCGCGCGATGGAATTTTGCCAGAGCGAGCGCGGCGCGGAGTTCGAAGCTGCGAGTCCTCTGATGGCGCGCGACGGCGATGGCGGCAAGGAACGCCTCCTCGACGGCCGGATCGGTGGAATCCTGCCCGAAAAGGATTTCGCCGCGCATGCGGTGGAGCTCCGCGTCGAACCAGCGCTGTCCGCTCCCTTCGAAGTCCTTCAGCGAACGGTCGAGCGTAGCCAGCGCGGCTGCCGCCTCGCCGTTCCGCGCCTCCGCTTCCGCTAGAGCCGCCCGGACGAGCGGCTGAAAGGCCCCGACGTCGCCCTGTCGAAGCAAGTCGGCGGCCCGCCGCATATTTGAAAGACCGATTTCGGGGGCGTTGGAGCCCAAGTCCACCCAGGCTTCGAGGAAGGCGCCGAAAGCGATCCACAGGGCGATCCCATGCTCACGCGCGACGCTGGACACCGCCTTGGCGAGAGGGGCCGCGCGATCGACATTCCGGGCGACGATCTCGAACATCGCGCAATGCATCAGGCCATAGGTCGAGGTCGCGAGATGGTTCAGTTTCACGATTCTGGCCGCCGTCGCCCCGGCGATCTGCCGGGCGCGATCGACCTCGCCGAGCGGCCAGAGCGCCATCGCCAGATAGATGGTTGCGGAAACGCCGACGTCCTGGCCGAAGCGGAAGGCGAGATCCCGATCCCGCTCCGGATCGAAAAGCGTCACCGCCTTTTCGAAATGCGCGCGTGCCTCGACGTAGTTCCCGGTGAACCATTGCGTCACGCCATAGGCGCGATGCGCCACACCCGCCTCGGGCGAGCCGGGCGATGACTCGACGTCCTGAAGGAAAGCCTCAGCCGGCCCGAGCATGCCCGGCAGGTCGCCATGCACGTAGCTTCCCGCCCAGAGCCCGTAGTTGGACGACAAGCGTGCGTCGACGTCGGCGGCGTCTGCGCCGAGCTCGTGCGCGCGCTTGAAAGCGGCGATGGTTTCAGGCACCCCATGCCCGTGCGCGGCGATCATAGCGTTGCCGTAGGCGACCTGCAGCTTCAGCTTGGCGCCTGTTCGGTCCGCTTCCCCCGAGCCCTCAAACGCCTCCACCATCTCGATCGCCTTGCCGAGATGCGCGATCGCCTCCTTGTAGGCCGAACGCCGAAGCGCGAGGTCGCCCGCCTTGCCCCAATATTCGATCGCGGGCGCGGTCAGGCCCGCCTGGGTGAAGTGATGGGCGAGAATTTCGGGCTCAGCCTCGACGATGTCGAAAAATTGCTCGCGCAACGTTTCGGCGATCTTTTGGTGCAGGATCTGCCGCCGGCTCTTGAGTAGGCTTCCGTAGGCGGTGTCCTGCACCAGGGCGTGTTTGAACGCATAGCGCGCGTCAGGCGGCGCGCCCTGGCGGAACACCAGCTCCGAGTCCTCCAGTTGGGTGAGCGCGGCGCGCAGCGCCGGCTCGTCGCGGCCGACGACGGCGCCCAGCAGGGCGTAGGCGAATTCGCGTCCAATCGCGGCGCCGATCTGCGCGATCTCCTTCACAGCGGCGAGGCGGTCGAGGCGGGCCATCAACGAATCTTGTAGCGTCGAGGGAATCGCCAGCGGCGGCAGCGGCCCGTCCAGGCGATAGCCGTCCGGCCCCTCGACGAGGAGGCCGGATTCCAGCACGTTCTTGGTCAGGAGGGCGGCATAGGCCTCGACCGGCTCGGCGAGGCCCTTGATCGCGTGTCGGCCCAGATCCTTTCAGGCGGAACCGGTCGCCGATCAGCTCCTCGACAAACAGCGGCACTCCGTCCGTCTTGGCGACGATCTGGGCAAGCACTTCCGCGGGGAGCTTTCGCCGGTGACGCGCTCGACCAGCGTCTCCGCCTGAACGCGATCGAGCCGGCCGAGCTTGACCGTCGCAATGTCGGGCGTGCCCGACCAGGGCGCATCGAACTCGGGACGGAAAGTGATCAGCAACAAAATCGGCAGCCGTCGAACCCGTTCGATCATCAGGTCGAGCACTTCGAGCGATGTGGCGTCGGCCCAATGCGCGTCCTCGAACAGGATCAACAGCGGCTTCCGCTTAGCCAGACCGGTCATCTGGTCGAGGAGCGCCGAAAAGGTGAGGCGGCGCTGCTGCGCGGGCGACAGGGTCAGCACGGGATAGCGTTTGCCGAGCGGAATCGAGAGCATCGATGCGATCAGCGGGACGTTCTCGTTCCGACGCTCGGACGCGAGGCCGAGCGCCCTTTCCAGCTTGTCGAGCTTGACTTCAGGCGGCTCCTGCGCGGCGATCCCCGCCGCCCGCTCGAATTGCAGCGCGAAGGGATGAAGCGCGCTGTCGCGATGATAGGGCGAGCACTGGTAGCGAAGCCGCGCGTGAGCCGTGT
>Ga0074046_10001463_pt1 | contig 21270 bp, 16 predicted proteins | sample BogForMeECP23OM3_FD_94441 | JGI IMG/M metagenome (GOLD analysis project Ga0074046, IMG submission 94441) | Bog forest soil microbial communities from Calvert Island, British Columbia, Canada - Bog Forest MetaG ECP23OM3 | ecosystem: Environmental > Terrestrial > Soil > Wetlands ... | reverse complement strand
TTGGGATTTTCGCCGCTGGCGAACTTGATCGACCTGGGCGCATTGGGGAAAAGCATTTCATCGCGCGCGGCTCCGTACTTATGTTTAATGACGACGGCTTGGCCGCCGATCATGTTGGCCGATCCGTGCAACAGGAGCGAGGTGGTTACGCCGCCGGCCAGCGCGCGGTAGATGGCTTTGTCCTGATAATCGAAGGCATCTTTCATCATCATCTGCGGCGTGATCGGACTGGTGGCTTCGTTGACGTCATCATCGAGCGCGATGTGCGAGTGCGAATCGACTATGCCGGGAGTCAGGTACTTGCCTCCGGCATCAATGACGGTGGCGCTCGCGGGTGCGTTCACGGCTTCGCCGACTGCGGCGATCTTGCCGTCCTTGATATAGATTGAGCCGTTCTTGATGTTGCCGTGCGTCACCGTCATCACGGTGGCGTTCTTGATCACGACTTCGTGGTGGGCGGCGGCTGCGGATTGTCCGTAGGCGAACGCCAGCGTCATTGCCAGGAAGGCGCAATGGATCGCGAGTTTTCTAGCCGACATTAGTGGCATGTGTGGAACCTCGGAAAATAAGTTCGCATGCAGAGTATTCGGATTGTAGGAGCGTTGGTGGGAAGGGGTCAAACGCGAAATCCGATAGGGCAGCGCTGCATTGGGGAGGGTGTAGGGGCCCCTTCGACTCCGCCGGGCCAATCGTTTCGCGCTTGGCCGGGCTGCGCTCAGGGTGACAGGGCTTGGGGGTTGGCTTTGTCCCAAGTGATCCGTACTTGCTCATTTCGCCGGAGTCATGTCACGATCTGGACGTGAAAATCTTAATCTTGCTTGCTGTTCTGCTGGCGCTCGCTTTATCTGCAGACGCCGCCGATTGCTCCAAGAATCAGCTGAAGACGGAGACCGCGCTGATCGAACTCGAAGAAAACTGGGCCGCGGCGCTCAGCCGCAAGGACGCTGACGCGGTTGCCTGCATGGTGGCCGACGAATTCGAAGACGCTGGCGTCGACGGCTCGCTGCAGACTCGCAGCCAGATGCTGGAGCACATTCCGCAGCGGAAGCCGGGCGTGAATCATCTCTCGGAAATGCGTGCGCACGTTGAGGGAAATTCCGGATTTACGCGCGGGCTCGCCACTTTGGTGGACGCTTCCGGCAAGGTCGTGGCTCGCGTCCGCTTCACCGACGTGTTTACCTACCGTGATGGCCGCTGGCAGGCGCTGGCCGGGCAGGAATCGCTGCTCGTTCTCCCTGAGGCCAGCCGTTAAATGCGCGCCGTGGTGCAGCGCGTGAGTCGAGCTCGAGTTAGTGTCAATGGCGAGATCCAAAGTGAGGTCACCGGCGAGATCGGCCTCGGCCTGCTGGTGCTGCTTGGAGTGGGTGCGGGCGATACGCGCGCTGCGGCGGATTACCTGGCCGAGAAAATAATCGGTCTGCGAATTTTTGAAGATGGCAGCGGCCCCCTCAAAATAAAAAAGATGAATTTGTCGGTCGCCGAAGTGGGCGGCGCCGTGCTGGTGGTTTCACAGTTTACTCTTTACGGCGACGTGCGCCGGGGCAAGCGTCCATCGTTCGACGCGGCCGCTCCGCCCGCGCAGGCGCGCGAACTCTACGAATATTTTGTGGAGAAAATCCGCGCCGCCGGGCTGCGCGCGGAAACCGGATGCTTCCAGGAAACCATGCAGGTGGAACTGGTTAACGAAGGGCCGGTCACGATTTTGCTGGATTCCGCGAAAGGGTTTTGAAAAAGTGGTCTGAAACGTAGTCCGAAAACAAGCCGCTATAGAAGCGGTTCGACTGAGGAGCTTCTATTTTATGGATGTTGCTAACACGGCGCAGTCCGGCTCCGATCACTTCGGCCAGGAACGCGTCATTCCGGCGCTTCCGCCTCTTGCGGTTGGCATTCTGATTGGCCTGTGTGCAGCCAAGCTGCTGTTGCACATCTTCACCAGCGTCCGTCACTACGGCTACTTTCGTGACGAGCTTTATTACCTCGACATGGCCCGCCATCTCGATTGGGGTTACGTGGATGCCGCGCCGCTGATCGCCGTGTACGCCAAGATCGCGTTGTGGATGGGCGGGTCGCTGGCGGCGCTGCGGATTCTTCCCGCGCTTGCGGGCGCGGCCCTGGTGGCGCTCACCATGCTCATTGCGCGTGAACTTGGCGGCGGACGTTACGCTCAGTTTCTTGCGGGCTTCTGCGCGCTGATGTGCCCGGCGGAGCTGTGGGCGAGCAGTCTGCTGACGAATAACGCTTTCGAGCCGCTGTTCTGGATGGGCTGCATCCTGGTGATCGCCCGGATTTTGCGTACTGGCGACTCGCGGCTTTGGCTTTGGTTCGGCTTGCTTGCCGGACTTGGGCTCGAAAATAAGCACTCCACGTTGTCCTTTGGATTCGCGGTCACCGTCGCCCTGCTTCTGACCGAGCATCGCCGAGAGTTCGTCCGGCGGTGGATCTGGATTGCCTTCGCCATCGTGGTCGCGCTTTTCTTGCCCAACATCATCTGGCAGATCCGCCATCACTTTCCGACGATTGAGGATCTCGACAACGTCCGCCGCGCGGGCAAGAACGTGGTGCTCAGTCCACTTGCATTTGTAAAGGAGCAGATCTTCGATGTCGGCTATATTCTGTTCCCGGTCTGGCTGGCGGGCCTGGTGTGGTTCTTGCGCAACCGCCGCTGGCGCGTGGTTGGCTTGATCTTCGCGGTCTTCTTCGTATTGATGGAAGTCGCGCACGCCAAGAACTACTATGTGTTCCCGATCTATCCGATGGTCTTGGCGGGCGGCGCTGTCGTGTTCGAACGGTGGCTCGCAAACCGTGCTGCCTGGAGACGGATGGCGATTGTCACTGTAATCTTTCTCGCCTCGCTTCCCGCCATCCCGTTGGTGACCTGGTTTCTGCCGCCGGAGCGTCTTCTCGCTTACCAAAACGCTCTCGGCTTCAAACTCCACAAGTCCGAGGTGAACCACGAGTCGCTGCTGCCGCAACCGATTGCCGACCAGTTCGGATGGCCCGAGCTGGTGAGTGAGGTCTCCGGCATCTACAACTCGCTGTCTGCTGAGGAGCGCGCCGGGACCGGCATCTGGGCCGGCAACTACGGAGAAGCCGGCGCGATCAATTTGTTTGGTCCCAAGCTCGGCCTGCCTCGCGCCTATTCCCGCCATCAGACCCATTGGTACTGGGGTCCGCCGCCACAGGTTTACAAGAACCTGATCGTGATCCAATGGGACCTTGACGATGTGCGCGACAACTGCACGTCGTTCCAGGCGTTTCAGCACTACCAGCGCTTTGGCATGGACGAGGAAAACACTCCGATTTATCTCTGCCGCGGCGTCACGTTCGATATCCAGAAAATCTGGTGGCACTCGCACCACTGGAATTGAGGAATTGAGGGGAGCCTCAGCGGCTCAATCCGCGTTCAAGACGATGCAACACCGCAGCGCTAAAGCGCTGCGCCACCCAAAATCAAGTGCAAAATCGAATCTTTACGCACGCGCTAAGCTTGTGCCCTTCCCTTTTCGTGGATCGACAATAGATTCGCGTTTGACCGATTTCCACAGTGCACGATAGACTAGTTGAGTTTGCCTGTACTTGCGGACCCGCCCTCCACCCCGTCACGCCAAAGGCGGGCGTGCCGGGGACCCCGGATGTGCGCGCCGCGTTTCCGGTCAGAAGCCGTTGCGGGAAAACAGCAAGCATATTTAAAGTTCTGCCGAGCTTTGCTCGGCTTGGACGGCAGACCACCCCAGCCCGCGAAAAGCGCGCGGTCTGGGGGCCCCGGCGAGGGCGGCTGTCCCTACGCGCGACGGGGCAAAGCCCCGTCACCACACGAGCTATACGAGCACAAGGAGAGTCTATGTACGCGGTGATCCGCGCAGGTGGAAAGCAGTATCGTGTCGCCCCGGGCGACGTGATCCGGGTGGAAACCCAGGACGACAAGGACGGGAAGGTCGAGTTCGGCGACGTGCTGGCGGTTTCGGCCGAGGCCGGCAGCGTGTTGCCTCCGGGGTCGGGAGCGCTCGTTACCGGCGAGGTTGTCGAGCAGGGGCGCGGCAACAAAATTCTGGTCTTCCACTACAAGCGCAAGAAGCAATATAAGAAGCTGCGGGGACACCGGCAGGACTATACGGCGGTCCGCATAACCGAGATTGCTTTTGATGGGCAGTCGTTCAAGGCGCCGGAACTGGTGAAGAAAGAGAAGAAGGTGAAGGCGGAGCACGCGGGCGAGCATGAGGTGAAGACTTCGGCGCGGCCGGGGAAAAAGGCGACGAAGCATGTAGCGCACGCGCACGCCAAGAAGTCGGCTCCGACGAAAGCAGCAGCGAAGAAGAAAAAGAAGTAGCAGATTGAGAGGGAACAGAAGCAGGTCCTTCGCTTCTCCACCCCATCGCGCCAAAAGCGGGCGCGCCGGGGGCCCCGGCTCGCTCAGGATGACAAGTTATTTTTTGGTTTGAATTTACTGGCAACTGGCCACTGGGAATCGGGTACTGATTTATGGCGCATAAAAAAGGACAAGGCACTTCACGAAACGGGCGCGATTCGAACGCGCAGCGGCTTGGGTTTAAGGCTTTCGGCGGACAACTGGTGCCGGGAGGGACGATCATCGTCCGTCAGCGCGGCACGCGGGTTAAGCCCGGCCTGAACGTGGGACGCGGCAAGGACGACACTCTGTTCGCCAAGATCACGGGGCGGATCAAGTTCCTCGACAAGGGATCGATGGGGAAGTTTGTGATGGTCGAACCCGAGGCTATTGAAGCGGAGTAGGATTTTGAGGAGAGAGCGGTCCGGGGCAGGCCCCGGCACCACACAAGCCATAGCACCAGCCTCGGCTTTGCGTCGAGGCTTTTTCGTTGTGGGGCTTCGTTCTGCTGGACAGCCGAGGGCGGCTGTCCCCACGTAACTCGTGCTGGTGCTGGCTTTTCGCGGACAGGCGTGTCCGCGCTACACAATCGCTATGTTTATCGATGAAGCCAAAATTCGGGTGAAGGCTGGGGATGGCGGCAACGGCTGCATGGCGTTCCGGCGGGAGAAATTCATTCCGCGGGGCGGGCCTTCGGGCGGCGATGGCGGCAAGGGTGGCGACATCTGGATGGAGTCGAGCGAGCGCCACAATACGCTGGTCCATTTCCGATTCAATCCTGAATACAAGGCCGAGCGCGGACGGCATGGCGAAGGCTCTAAGAAAACTGGGCGCGATGGGGAAGGAATTGTTCTGAAGGTACCGGTGGGCACGATTGTCTACGACGAGGACACGGGCGAGAAAGTTTACGATTTTTCCCGTCCCGATGAGCGCGTCGTGATCGCGCGCGGTGGACGCGGCGGGCGGGGGAATGCGCAGTTTGCCACTTCGACGCATCAGGCGCCGCGCGAGCACGAAGACGGGCGTCCGGGGGAAGAACGCAATTTTCGGCTGGAGCTGAAGCTGCTCGCCGATGTGGGGCTGGTGGGGTATCCGAATGTGGGTAAGTCGACTTTGATTTCGCGGATTTCGGCGGCTCGGCCGAAGATCGCGGATTATCCGTTTACCACGCTTGAACCGAATCTTGGTGTGGTGCTGGCGGGCGACAAAGGGCGCGAAGAGAGTTTTGTGGTGGCCGACATTCCGGGATTGATCGAAGGGGCGCACACTGGATCGGGGCTGGGCACACAATTTTTGCGGCATATTGAGCGCACGCGTTTGCTGGTGCATATGGTCGATGTTTCTGACAGCAGCGGGCGGCCTGACGTGCTGAAAGATGTGGATGTGATCCGGGGCGAGTTGGCTAGTTTTGGAGCGGGATTGGAAAAGAAGCCCACTTTGATGGTTGCGTCGAAGATTGACGTGGCGAATCCGGAGAAGCTTAAGAAGCTGAAGGCTTGGGCTACGCGGCGGAAGCTGAAGCTTTATCCGATTTCGGCGGTTACGGGCGAGGGGATTGAGAAGCTGAAGTTCGCTATGGCGGAGGGGGTGGAGAAAGTGCGGAAGGTGTTGGCGGGGTCTGAGGAGACTCGGGCTTCTTAATCTAGGGACGGGGCCGAGCCCCGTCGCCACACGGGCGTGCTAGAATTTCCACAGCTTTTGGCCCTGCTCCCGGGACCCTATTTTGATTGACCTTGCACCCTCGATACTTTCGGCTGATTTCGCTCACCTGGCGGATGCGGTGGAGCGGGCGACGGCTGGCGGCGCTAGCGTCATCCATGTCGACGTCATGGACGGGCATTTTGTGCCTAATTTGACCATCGGGCCTCCGGTGGTGAAATCTTTGCGGCGGGCAACCCGGCTTCCGTTGGATTGCCATCTGATGATAGAAAACCCCGACCAGTACATTGCGGAGTTTGCGGAAGCGGGAGCGGACTGGATTTCGGTGCATCAGGAGGCTTGCCGGCATTTGAACCGGACACTGAACCTGATAAAGTCCCATGAATGCCGGGCGGGAGTGGTGATTAATCCGGCGACTCCGGTGGAAACGCTCACAGAAGTGCTTGATATTGCCGATTATGTTCTGGTGATGAGCGTGAATCCGGGATTTGGGGGGCAGAAATTTATCCCTGGAACGCTGCATAAGATGCGCAAGCTGGCGGAAATTCGAGCGGCGCGGGGATACTCGTACCGCATCGAAGTAGATGGTGGGGTAGCGATGGACACGGTGGCGGACGTGGTGCGCGCCGGGGCGGAGATTCTAGTGGCGGGGAATGCGGTGTTTGGCAAAGGCGACGCCAAGGTGAATGCCGAGGCGCTGCTGGATGCGGCTCGGAGCGCTAGTTTGCTGCGAGTGTAGGAAGGTCAGAGGTTAGAGGTCAGATTGCAGAGGTTAAACCTTTATGCGGCGTAATTCCCTTGTTTTATTTGTCGCTTTGCTGCTGGCGCTGACGGTGGCTTGCACTAACAAAAAATCGGTGAATCCGCTGGCCAACGTCGGGTCGAAACAGCCTGACAAGGTGTTATTTGACCGGGCCATGGATGCCATGAAGCACAACCGCTTTGACGTGGCGCGGATGACGCTGCAGACCCTGATCAACACCTATCCCGATTCGGAGTTTGTGGCGCGGGCGAAGCTGGCGGTGGCGGATTCATGGTACGCCGAGGGCGGTTCGACGGCGATGCAGCAGGCGGAGATCGAATACAAGGATTTCCGGACGTTTTTCCCCAACATGCCGGAGGCGGCAGAGGCGCAGCTGAAGGTGGCGAATATCCACTATGAGGAGATGGAAAAGCCGGACCGCGACTACACCCACGCGATGCGGGCGGAGGAGGAATACCGGGCGCTGATTCAGGATTATCCGGACAGCAAGCTGGTGCCGCGCGCGAAGCAGCGCTTGCGGGAAGTGCAGGAAGTGCTGGCGGAACGCGAGTTCGAGATCGGGCGGTTCTATTATTTGCGGCTGGCGTATCCGGCGGCGATTGCGCGGCTGAAAACGCTGGTGGACCGGTATCCGCTTTACAGCGGAGCGGATCAGGCGCTGTATCTGCTGGGGCAATCGTACGAAGCCGAGATCAATGTAGTGCGGAAGAATGCGCGCATGGATGAAGTGACCAAAGGCAGGATGATCGAGGAACTGACGAAGGATGCGTCGGAGGCATACGGGAGGATCATCAGGCGGTATCCGGCGATGGATCGGTCGCTGGATGCGAAGGCGCGTCTGGAGGCGCTGCATCAGCCGGTGCCGCGGCCGACGCGAGCGGCGCTCGAACTGAACAAGAAAGAAGAGGCGAGCCGGCATGAAACGGGCACTGTGTCGAGCATGCTAAACGGTTTCGAGAAGCATCCCGACGTGGCCAAGGCGTCGCATGTCGGCGATCCGACGATGGTGGATCCGGAACCGGAGACGGCAACGAAGGTGGTGCAGCAGATGGCGAACGCAGCCAGGGGCCTCGGCGGCGACAATACGGTCAGCGCGGAAACGATCAATACCAATGGGAAGGTAGCGCCGAACCAGGAGGCGCCGCGTTCGGATACGGCGGCCGATTCCAAGCCAAGCGTGGCGGATCCGAATGAACTGAAGCCGAATGTTGAGGCCGATCCCAACGCGCTTCCTCCGTTACAGCAGAGCAATCAACTGGACGGCAGTGGTGGAGCATCGAGCCGCGCTTCGAGTGCGCCGGCGAAAACCGAAGAGATGGCGGATATTTCTTCGAGCAAGAAGAAAAAGAAAAAGGGTTTGGCGAAGCTGAACCCGTTCTAGGGAGGGCAGAGGTTCGAGGTCGGATTGCAGAGATGGTTCGGGCCGGAGGCGCTGCCAGGCGCCGGGGGTCAATCGCAGTTAACTTGAGGTTACCAAAGGCACGATCGGTCCAGAAATGGCCTACTTCCCAACAGGCTAGGGACGGAAGTAACCGGTTACCTCTGCGGAATCGTTGACTTAGGTTGTGGGACAAGGTAGTTTCGCGTTATCTCTTCTTATTCTTGGCTTCTTGGCGAAGGATGACGCTTGGCGCGGAAAATATTGCTCGCCGATGACAGTGTGACGGCCCAGAACATGGGTCGAAAGATCCTGGCCGATGCCGGGTATGACGTGGTCACAGTCAACAACGGGTCCGCCGCCCTGAAGCGGATCACCGAAATCAACCCGGATCTGATCGTGCTGGATGTGTACATGCCCGGCTACAGCGGGCTGGAGGTATGCCAGCGGCTGAAGGATGCGGAGGAGACGGCGCACATTCCCGTGCTGCTGACCGTGGGCAAACTGGAACCTTTCAAGCCGGACGAGGCGCGCCGGGTGCGGGCTGACGGTCATATTGTGAAGCCATTTGAAGCCAGCGAGTTGCTGACGGCGATCACGCGGCTCGAAGACCGCATGGTGCCGCAGCAAGCGGAAGGGGGACGGTACGGTAAGCAGGGAGACGATTCGGGATGGAAGAGCCGGCTGGGTTTCCCGTCGAAGAAGAAGAAAGAAGAAAAAGAAGAGCCAGAAGATTTCACGGCGGGAGGAAGCTTCCGCGATTATCGAAAGGGGAAGAGCAAGACTGGCGTAGGCGAAGCGTTCACGGTTAAGGCGGCGCCCGGGCAGGAATCGGGCGTAGTTCCGGATATTCCGCGCGACATCACGCCGGAAGAGTTGGACGCACTCAGTGCTGTGGCCGCGAAGCTCGAGGGACAGAATCCGGCAGCCGAAAATATTGCGCCGCTGGCGAACACAACGGCGGACGGAACAAAGGGCGGCCCGGTTGCGGCGCCGGCGGTAGAGATGTCGGCGGCAAAGCCTGGGGTGGACGTTTTTACGGTTGAGGCGGACGCGAAGAAACCGGAACTGAAGACAGAAGAGAAGACGGAAGCTGAAACTCCGGTGCCCGCGGTTGAGCCCGCAGCAGGGGCGGTTGAGGGCAGGGGTGAAGTCGAGATTCCAGTCGAGCACGTGGAACTGGCGGCCGAAGATAAGGCCGACGATGGGGCGGTCGTTGTTGATCCGGCCGCCGATCCGGTGGCGGTTGAACCCCATCAGCTCGGAACCGAGCACTCAGTAGCTGAGCGATCAGAAGCCGATTCAGAGACCCAGCACTCAGAGTTTCACCACCCAGAGTCTCAGCATCAGGAACCCCGGCATTCAGAAATACCCGCGGCTGTGGCCGCAGTCGCGATGAACACCACACTCCTTACGCAAGAGCCTGCGCCCGTGGACAAGAATGATGAGCCGATTTTCACTTCGGTTGCGAGTGGGGTCGAGCAGGGTGCGGAAGAAAAAACTCAAGCCGGGCAGGCCGAAGCGGTCGTTATGACGAAGCCCGATGTGACGAAGCCCGAGGTGACGAAGTCGGAGAAGATCACGACGGGCGGGACGACCGAGGTGGGAGCACTTGCGGGCGCAGTGTCTGCGGCGAATGTGCAGGAGATGGCGGCAGCAGAAGAGCCGGCGCCGAGCGACGAGGAACTTGCCCAGGCATTGCGGTTGCTGACCCCCTCGATCGGACATGGGGACATCTCGACGATTCCGTCGCACGGAACTCTGGTTGCCGCCGGTCAGCTGCTGGCCGAAGAAGCGAGACGCGATGCGGCCGCCGGTCCGCGGTGGGTAGCGGAACCGGTGGCGTTGAGCCCTGAGGACGCGGCGATTTCGCTGGAAGCGGAAATGTTCCGCGCTTTTGCAGTAAGGTCTGCGGCAACGCCCAGCGGCGAGATTGAACCGGTGCGGATCACCGGAGTTTCCGCGATTGCGGCTGCGGTTGAAAACAGACTGGCAGTAGTGGAGTTGGCCGCCAGCGCGAAAGCTTTGCCAGAGCAAGCGGCTGAGCATGCTTCAGAAACCAGATCCGCAGAAACACCGGCCGTTGAGGCATCTGCGGAGGCGACGGCGGTGGTTTCGAGCCCGGCGAGTCCGGTGGCGGGTAAAAACGAAGCAGACAAGATTGAAGCCGAGAAGGCCGAAGCTGAGCAAAAAGATTCTGCGGCGAAAGTTCAGGATGAAGCACCTGCGGAAGAGGTTGCGGCTGCGACCTTTGCCGATGTCGTTGGTCGAGACCTGGACCGAGACATAGATCGAGACATGGACCAAAACATGGGTCGAAACGTGGCTGGTGAGGACGAGGTCGAGGTCGAGGCGACGGCGGAACAAAATGGGGAGTCCGTCCGCGGGACTGCGGGTGCGTTGGCACCGGCTGTGGCGGAGGGAGATTCGAGTTCACACATAGAGGGGCAGGAATCCATGGGCAAGGACGAGAAATCGAAATCGGGAAAATCGAATTGGCATCAGATCCGCACCGCACCGCCCATCCCTGCCGCAAGCAGTGACGTGGTGGAAACGGCGGAGCCTCCGAAGGCGATGGCGGCGGCGGCGGCGGAGGGTTCATCGTCATCGTCTGCAACGGACGCCAGCACAATTGCCAGTATCGTGGACAGTGTCATGGCCGATCTTCGCCCGAAGATCGTGGAAGAGATTGCGAAGAAACTAGCGGGGAAGTAGACGAGCTCTCGGCTCTCAGGTGTCAGCTACCACTTGCAATTTCAGTCCGCTGGCATGGGCGCGGGTCTTGCGACCAACGCCGACGCTTGCAGAGGGGCAACCGATTCTGCAGGAGCTTCCAGCCATTTTCGGACTTCCGGCAAGGCCTGGCGCATCGCCAATTCGCCTACGCGGATCAATTCGCCAGCGCGCTTGAAATCGTCATAATCAAAACCCGCGACGTCGGGCTCGATCACGATGTCGGCCGCGCTTCTCCATGTGGCACTCATCATGTCCTGCGCAATGGCGAACGACTGCCCGATCACGTCAAAGAAATGCCGGGGTGCGCACGTCTTCGACCACTGCCCTTTCAGGTGCACGGCCAGGACGCGGTCCGCGCCCATTTCTCGCAGAGGCTGAGAGGGAACGGGATGGGAGAGCATGCCATCCACCAGCCAGCTCCCTTGAATTTCTACGGGCAGGAACATGCCGGGATAAGCGCAGCTCGCGCGCACCGGATCGATCATGGGGCCGGAGGTAAAAACCGTTCCTTTCCCGGTGTTGAAATCAGTTGCCGTGACACCGAGAGGGATACGCAAATCTTCAAAGGTATGCACCTTCAAAGTTTTCTTCAGAAATGAGACCATTCGATCGGTGGAGGCGAAGCCGTAGCGCGAGAGCGTCCAACGCGCGAAAGTAGTGAAGCGAACTTTATGGGCGACTTCCTCCAGTTCCGCGATGGTAAGTCCACTGCAATATGCGGCGCCCATAATTGCGCCTACACTGGTGCCCGCGACCATGCGAACTGGAATGCCTTCTTCTTCGAGGACCTTGAGTACTCCGATGTGGGCGATGCCGCGAGCAAAGCCTCCGCCCAGGGCGATACCGATTGCGGGCACGCGATACGCGTCGGCCGGAAGCGATCTGCGGGACAACTCGCGGCCGAAGGCTTGCACGGACCGAATAACCTTGCCCAGACGCTTCATTAGGAACCCCACGTTCCTGGTTTGCCGGGTCCGCAAACCTTACCTCTTTTATTAAGATGACACGAACCGGAATCTAGTTGCAGCCCACGTTAGTGCTATCTGGTAGTTACAAGGGAATCTGTTCTGAGTTACCAAAGAATGTGACCGGCCTACTCGACATCAACTAACTCCTTTACTCGCTGTTGTTTGCCGTCTTTTATGGAGAACGGGCTGCTTCTCGCGCCCGACGCGCCAAACCTGGCTTTGGAGGCCGTTTTGCGTCACCGATGCAAGCAAACAGGCAGAAGGGTTAATATCCAGAGTTCGCACATGAAAAAACCGCCGAGGGATGAACCCCTTCTGTGAAGGAGGAAACCAACGATGGCAAGTTACATTGGCGCCCTTGACCAGGGAACGACAAGCTCGCGCTTCATGGTGTTTGATCGTTCCGGGCGCATCGTGAGCTCAGCACAAAGAGAGCACGAGCAGATCTATCCGAAGGCGGGATGGGTCGAGCACGATCCGGAAGAAATTTGGCGCCGCACGCAGGATGTCATTCAAGAGGCAATGGAATCGCGTGGGCTGCGGCCGAAAGATCTCGCTGCGATCGGGATTACGAACCAGCGCGAAACGACTGTGGTATGGCACAAGAAAAGTGGAAGGCCCGTTTATAACGCAATTGTCTGGCAGGACACTCGGGTTGCTCCCGCGGTCGCGGAGTTCGCTCGGCGGGGCGGGCAGGACCGGTATCGCGCCCAGACCGGGCTTCCGCTCGCTACCTATTTCAGCGGGCTTAAGATTCGCTGGATTCTTGAAAATGTAGCGGGGGCACGGGAGCAAGCGGAGGCCGGCGATCTTTTATTTAGCAATATCGATACGTTCCTGATCTGGCATCTCACGGGAGGAGTGCATGGAGGAGTTCACTTAACCGACGTGACTACTGCCAGCCGCACCCAACTGATGAACCTGAACACGCTGCAGTGGGATTGGGAAATCTTGCAGGACTTCGGCATTCCGATCCAGATGTTGCCGACGATTGTTTCGAGCAGCGAAGTGTACGGCATTGCGACGGCGCCAGCCGTTGCGGGCGTTGCGATCAGTGGCGATCTCGGCGATCAGCAAGCCGCTCTGGTCGGTCAGGCCTGCTTTAAGCCGGGAGAAGCGAAGAACACCTACGGCACGGGCTGCTTCATGCTGATGAATACAGGCGAAAAGGCAGTGCTCTCGAACTTCGGCCTGCTTACCACGGTCGCATATAAGTTCGGCGCGAAGCCGGCATGTTATGCATTGGAAGGGAGCGTCGCAATTACTGGCGCGCTGGTGCAGTGGCTCCGCGATAATCTCGGGCTCATTGAAAAAAGTTCGGAGATCGAGGCGCTTGCCCGCACTGTAAGTGATAATGGCGGCGTCTACTTCGTTCCAGCATTCTCGGGCTTGTACGCGCCGTATTGGAAGGACGACGCACGGGGCGTGATTGCCGGCCTGACCCGCTTCGTCAATAAAGGGCACATTGCCCGCGCCGTGCTGGAGGCGACCGCGTTCCAGGTACGGGAGGTGGTCGATGCCATGGCAAAGGACTCCGGCATTAGGCTCGACGTGCTGCGTGTTGATGGCGGAATGGTGATCAACGATCTGCTGATGCAGTTTCAGTCGGACATTCTGGCGAAGCCGGTGGTGCGGCCGATGGTGAAGGAGACTACCGCTCTGGGCGCTGCTTATGCGGCTGGGCTGGCAGTCGGCTTCTTTCGGGATACCGATGAACTCGCCGCGAACTGGGCCGTCGATCGACGATGGGATCCGAAGATGGACGAAGAAGTTCGCGAGCGGCTTTATCGCTATTGGAAGAAAGCGGTGACGCGGGCTTTTGACTGGGTAGAATCGACTGGGTACGGACGGGCCGTGTGGTGACGGGGCTTTGCCCCGCCACCACACAAGCCTTGGCTCCGAAATGCAGCTATGAATCGAACCGACATGTGGCGCCGTATCGAGGAGCATCCCAAGGCGTGGGACGTGATTGTGGTGGGCGGTGGCGCTACCGGCGTTGGTGTAGCTATCGATGCGGCGGCGCGGGGCTATGATGTACTGCTTGTCGAGCAGAGCGACTTCGGCAAAGGCACCTCCAGCCGCAGCACCAAGCTGGCACACGGCGGCGTGCGCTATCTGGAGCAGGGGAATATAGGGCTGGTCATGGAAGCGCTCAAGGAGCGCGGGCTGCTTCTGCAAAATGCGCCCCACATCGTGCACGATCTCGCATTCGTGGTGCCGAATTACGATTGGTGGGAGGCGCCATTCTACGGTCTCGGACTGAAGCTCTATCAATTGCTGGCCGGTAAATACGGGTTTGGAACCTCACGCATTCTTTCCCGAGAAGAGACGCTCGAACATCTGCCCACGCTGAAGACGGAAGGCTTGCGCGGCGGCGCCGTTTATTACGATGGACAATTCGACGACTCCCGGCTGCTCATTCACATGGTGGCCACCGCTTTCGAGCAGGGAGCTACGTTGCTGAACTACGTCGAAGTCACGGGGCTGACGAAGGACGCTCAGGGATTTGTGGACGGTGTCAGCGCCCGGGATGCCGAAAATGGCAACGAATTCCGCGCGGCTGCGAAGGTTGTGGTCAACGCCACCGGCGCTTTCAGCGATCTGCTTCGGCTTAAGGCAGAGCCAACTGCTCAGCCGATGATTGCCCCCAGCCAGGGCATTCACCTGGTCTTCGAATCGAGTTTCCTGCAGGGCGAGAGCGCGGTCATGGTTCCACACACGAGCGATGGCCGGGTATTATTCGCGATTCCGTGGCACGGTCACACGCTGGTTGGAACTACTGACACACCCATTGCGACGGCCACGCTCGAGCCTGTCGCCATGGAGCAGGAAATCGAATTCATCCTCGCGACCGCTGGGCAATACCTGACGAAAGCACCGACGCGCCACGATGTGTTGAGCGTGTTCGCCGGCATTCGGCCGCTGGTGCGCGCTACGGGCGTTGCAAATACGGCGGCACTGTCACGCGATCACGTCATCCACATCGATCGCTCCGGCCTGGTTACGGTCTGCGGCGGAAAATGGACGACCTATCGGCACATGGCCGAGGATTGCGTTGATCAAGCGGCAACGCTCGCGCAGTTGCCGGAAAGACCGTGCGTGACGCATCATCTGCACATCCATGGCTTCCACGATGCTCCGAAAGAAGAGGCAGCGAAACAGTTCGGCTCGCTGGCTGTCTACGGCTCGGATGCGTACGAGATTCGCAAGCTCATCGAGACTGACGCTCGGCTCGGCGAAAGGCTGCATGGCGCGCTGCCCTACATGAAGGCCGAGGCAATCTGGGCGGTGCGACACGAAATGGCCCGCACCGTCGAAGACATTCTGGCCAGACGTACACGCGCGTTGTTCTTGAATGCGCGCGCAGCGCTCGAAATGGCGCCCGCGGTTGCGGACCTCATGACTTCAGAACTGGGTTGGGATGAAATCGCCCGGACGAAGCAACTGGCCGCATTTCGCGAGGTGGCTTCGAGCTACGTGATCCATCTTTGAACGTACTCTGAACGTATGCTTTGAACACATAGTTTGAAAACATGCCCAACAACTGTTACTCCCCACACTTGTCAAGTAATAATCCGATCTGGCTCGATGTGGGGTTCTCCGAGCGGGCAGTCCGGCCCTCAGGGGCTGAAGCCCGTGTTTTTATCGGTCCTGAACGGCACGGCTGAAGCCGTGCCCTACCCAAAACCAGAGAGCAAGCCTCGTTTGAAAGGTCGAGTGAGGCTCATTCATCGCGGAGAAAAATCGGATGTCTATCCAACATGTTACAGCAGAATCGTCCTGGAGATACTTGGCCGCTATAGTTACGCTTTGCATTTGTGCGGCATCACTCCGTGCGCAATCGACCGAGCCTCAGCAAACCCAGCCTCAGCAATCTGTTTCTGCGCGGTCGGAAACCGCTCAAACCCTGCAAGAGCGTGTAACACTGCTAGAGTCAGAGGTGACGGAGTTGAAAAGCCTGGTGAAACAGATGCAGGCGAGTAGCCAGGTTGCAGCTGCTGATGGGCGAACTCCGGTCGTTGCCGAGAGCTTGCAGAGTCAAAGCGTTCAGAGTCAAAGCCTTCCGAGTCAAACTTCGCCTGAGCAGACGCTCACGACTGCCGAGGACAGAAAACAGCTGGATTTTCTACACGGCACGACAATCAATCTGGGTCTTGACAGTTACTACGAGTACAACTTCAACCACCCTGTCGGTCGGGTGAACCTATTGCGCGCCTACGACGTCCTCAGCAATAACTTCAGTTTGAATCAGGCCAGCGTTATTTTTGATCATCCACCCGACGCAGCCGCTGGACGCCGCTGGGGTGGACGCCTCGATCTACAGTTCGGCCAGGCCACGGACACGTCGCAAGGAAACCCGGCCAACGAACCACGCCCGGACATCTATCGCAACATTTTTCAGGCTTACGGTACCTACATCGTTCCTGTTGGTAAGGGCGTGGACGTCGACTTCGGTAAGTGGGGGAGTTCGCTTGGGATCGAAGGCAATTACACCAAGGATCAAATGAACTATTCCCGAGCCTACTGGTTCAGCTTTCTCCCCTTCTACCACATGGGATTCCGTGCCAGTTATCCGGTCAGCGATCGCTTTACTGTGAACTACTGGGTGGTCAACGGAACCAATCAGGCGGAAGCCACCAACGGTTTCAAAGATGAGTTATTCGGATTCACAGCCAAGCCGCAAAAATCCGTTATCTGGACGATGAACTACTATCTTGGACAGGATCACCCGGATCGAACTCCGGCGTCGAATTGCGGACCTATACCGGTACAGCCCGGCCTCTGCTTTGTTGCGATTCGGCCAGCTCCGGATGGGCGGACGCACATCTTCGACAGTTATGTGACCTGGCAGACGACCGCCAAACTCACGCTGCAAATTGAAGGAGATTACGAAATTGAACGTCTCTGGAAAAACGCTGCGCCAGGAGAGTCGTCCACTCCTTCAGTTGTAGCCGGCGGCGCTGCGTATGCGCGTTATCAGTTCACTCCAAAGCTTGCGCTGGCTGCACGTGGGGAATATATGTCAGATAGCGGGCTTTTCAGCGGCATCAACCAGGATTTGAAGGAAACTACTGTGACCTTTGACTACAATCTGGGCGACGGATTTCTCACGCGTTATGAGTGGAGGCGCGACTTCTCCAACCAGCCGTCGTTCTTGACCGACGTACAAGGGCTTCTCACCAAACAGCAGAATACGGCAACGATTGGCCTCATTTGGTGGTGGGGCCGGAAGCAAGGAGCCTGGTAGGGGCGAAATACAAGAAAAGGGTGTTCTTGTCCTACGGAGATAATCGCGGCAGACACACTAAAACGCGGGCACGCGGAAACGTGCCCTACGGGGGCACATTCGCGAAAGAGGAATCGCCCGCCCTTCCGGCGATCGCTGAAGCCAATTCACACCGTGCAATTGCACCGAACGACCATGAGCGTAGCCGTTATCGTTCGGGCGGGGTCACTGAATTGAACTGGCTACCGCCGAAAATACATTGTTCGCATTGCTTCCGATCAGTTGAATCGTGCCAATTACCACTACCAGGATGACAGCCAGCATTACCGCATATTCGGCGATGTCTTGGCCCTCGTCGTCGTGCCACCAGAGCCGGGGGAGAAGATGACTCATATCTGCAACCTCCAATACACCGCGCGATTATACATCCGTTGTCAAGGCGATCCGAGGAATTCGCCCTAGCTATTTTTCTTGCACGAGTGTCATGACTTGGGCGATCCGGAAGTTATCCACAGACCGGAAGTCCGGCCACTGTCGCGGGAAGTGCCGCCACGCGGACAGACGAACCGGCCGCTACCAAACCTTCGCTACCAGACCTTCGCTACCAAACCTTCGCTACCAAACCTTGCACACAGTGGCGGCGGGTTTCACCATGGGCTGGCCCGGTTTGCAGTGGAATGTCTCCGCAAACTCGGGCATGTTTACCACGACTCCATTGATGCGGTCGCGCGCGGGAGAATGCGGATCGGTCATGGCGCGCATGCGCAAGTCTTCGGGACGTTCGTTGGCGCAGTCCCACTGCGCAAATCCGACGAAGAAGCGCTGCTCCGGAGTCAGACCGTCGATGGACTCAAGTTTCTTGTCTCGGGTCGCATCCTTCCACGCGACGTAGGCAAGAATCTCGCCGCCCAGATCGGCGACGTTTTCGCCGAGGGTAAGCTTGCCATTGACGTGGACGTCTTCCACCGCAACATATCCTGAATATTGATCGTCCACGCACTTGGTGCGCGCGTCGAACTTTTCCCGGTCTTCTTTTGTCCACCAGTCCTTCAGATTCCCCTTGGCGTCATACTGGCTGCCCTCGTCGTCGAAGCCGTGGGTGAGTTCGTGGCCAATGGTGCCCCCGGTGTCACCATAATTGGGAGCGTCATCCATTTTCGGATCGTAGAGTGGCGGCTGCAGCACGCCAGCGGGAAAATTGATGTCGTTCATTTGCGGATTGTAGTAAGCATCCACGGTGGGAGCGGAAATGTCCCATTCGCCATGGTCGACAGGTTTGCCGATTTTGTTGATGTCGCGGCGGCTCTCGAACTGATGCGCACGCTCGACGTTGCCGGCAAAATCGTCACGAACGATCTTCACCGAGCTGTAGTCGCGCCAGTGATCGGGATAGCCAATCTTGTTGCGAATTCCCGCCAGCTTGGTCAGTGCTTGCTGTTTCGTTTCCGGGCTCATCCAGTCGAGCGCCCTGATGCGGGCGCCCATCGCGTCCTCGATGCGGCGCACCATATCGAGCGTGCTCGCTTTGAGTTCGGGGGAGAAGACTCTAGCCACATAAACCTGCCCCAGCGCCTCGCCCAAGTCATAGTTGACGTATTGCACGCAGCGTTTCCAGCGGGGCTGCATCTCTTTCGCGCCCCGCAGGTACTTGCGGTAGAAGTCGAAATTTTCTTCGACGAATTTGGAAGAAAGGTACGGGGAAGCCGTGTCGGCCACATGGAAGCGCAAGTAGGATTTCCAGCTGTCGATCGATTCGGAAGAGAGAAGCGTGTTGAGTTCCTCGATGAACTCCGGGGCGTCGACGTTGAGAATGGCGATCTCCGGATATTGCATCTCGTGGTAGTAAGCGAGCCAGTCAAAGTTGGGCGCAAGCTGGATGAGATCGGCGACCTTCATTTTATGAACCAGCTTGTGGGGATCACGGCGCTCGACGCGAGTGAGCGAAGCCTTGGCCAGGGCCGTTTCCAGACGCAGGACGGCCTCGGCGTTCTGCTTAGCGGCGGCCGGGCTGTCACCGATCAGCTCGAAAACTCTCTGCACATGTTGCAGGTAATGCTGGCGCGCTTCCTTCGACTTAGCGTCATCTTTAATGTAGTAGTCGCGATCGGGCATGGCGAGGCCGCCCTGATCCACTTCGGCGATTACATGCTCGGAATCGTCCGGGTCTTGCGTCGATCCCGCCGAAAAAAGCAAGGAAGTGTTGTAGGAATACCGGCCGTAGATCAGCTGCAGCCGCGCCACGAGCGGCGTAAGTTCTTTCGCCGACTTGAGCTGCCGAATCCCGTCGAGTTCCGGCTGAATCGCAGCGAGTCCGCGGTTTTCCACTGTGCCTTCGTCCATGCAGGCGGCGTAGAAGTCTCCGATCTGCCGGGTCACAGCATTGCGGTGCTCATCCCGCTGGGCCGCCTGTTCAAGCATGCCGCGGAGGAAGGTCAGGTTGTCCTGATAGAGCTTGGCGTAGACCGACCATGAAGTCTGATCGGGCGGGATCGGGTTTCTCTTCTGCCAACCGCCGCAGGAATAACGGTAGAGATCCACGCAAGGGTCGACAGACTTATCCATCGACGAGACGTCGAAACTGGGGCTGTAGGGCAATGCCGGTTCAGAAGACTGCTGTGTGGATGGCGTTTGAGCATTGGCCAGCGATGGAGTCAAAACCAAAAGCAACAGCAGGAACGCCGCGTATTTGCGCATATTTACCTTGGACGGAAGTCGTCGGAAGAAGTCATGGTCCGCCAATGATATTGGACAGTTTTCCCCAATATCAAGCCCTCGGCGTTAGAACGTCGCGAATTGCCAGGCAGTCATGCGCGCGGCGATTACGGATAATGTTGGCGTTGCCGGTTGAGTCCTGTTTCCTCGATCCCACCTGGAGGTGTAAAGTCTTGGACTGGCGGGAGTTCGTATGCGATTGCTAGTGGTATTCACGGCGGCATGGCCAGGATCTGCGATCGCATGGGAGGCGGCGCTGTTATAACTTTGTCGCTGCCCGTCAGCGTCCTCGAAGCGGCATAAACGAGACAAAGTAACTGGATGCTCAGACAGCGGCTGACTGGTTCTTCTACTCGATCTCGCGAGGCTCTGTCCGCAGAGGACAGGTGCCTATCTTTTGGCCGTGCTTTCTGGTTTGGCTTCGCGCACGGTTGCATCCTCCTGCTCTGGTTGCTGACGGTCATCTTCTCTGCAGCCCGGGTACGTGCTCAAGACAACTACGAAATCCAGGTGTACGGATCGGATCTGGTCGATCCCGGACACACCATGGTTGAACTCCATAGCAACTTCACAATCGACGGCTCCAAGGCGATTGTGGACGGTGTTTATCCCACGAATCACGCCGAGCATGAGACCGTCGAGATCACCCACGGATTCAATGACTGGTTCGAGTGCGGCTTTTACATCTTCACTTCGATTACCGACGGCCAGGGCTGGCAGTGGGTGGGCGCTCACATCCGGCCGCGTGTTGCCGTCGCCGCAAAATGGCACTGGCCGGTTGGTGTGAGCATCTCGAATGAAATCGGCTATCAGAGGCGGCAGTACTCCGTGGACACATGGACGTGGGAAATCCGTCCCATCGTGGACCAAAAAGTCGGCCGATGGTATTGGGCTTTGAACCCTACGCTGGACCGGTCTTTTCACGGTGAGAGCGTGACCCAAGGCGTGGTCTTCTCGCCAAACTTCAAATTCAGCTACGATTTCACTCCGAAAGTTGCTGGAGGTCTCGAATACTACGGTTCCGTCGGCCCGGTGACAGGGTTCGATGCGGTCTCGCAACAGCAGCACCAGATTTTCCCCGCGATTGATTTGAATATCGCGCCGCAATGGGAGATCAATTTCGGTCTCGGCGTGGGCGTCACGGGCGCGAGCGACCACCTGATTGCCAAGATGATTCTGGGCTATCGCTTTAATTTCTGAATCGCGACACGGACGGACGACAAGCAAGGACGACAAGCAAAATGGATCGCAGGAAATTTCTGGCGCTGCTGGGCACCTCGGCTTCGATCGCGATGGCACGGGGGATGGGTTTCGAAACTGCGCCAGACAATCCAAAGGCCGACGTAACGCTTCACATCTCGCCCGTCGAGCTGGAAGTCGCGCCGCGCAGAACGATTAAGACAACCGGATACAACGGCTCGGCTCCCGGCCCGGTCTTGCGGCTGCGCGAGGGGCAACCTGTCACAGTCGACGTATTCAACG
>Ga0074046_10001462_pt1 | contig 21275 bp, 15 predicted proteins | sample BogForMeECP23OM3_FD_94441 | JGI IMG/M metagenome (GOLD analysis project Ga0074046, IMG submission 94441) | Bog forest soil microbial communities from Calvert Island, British Columbia, Canada - Bog Forest MetaG ECP23OM3 | ecosystem: Environmental > Terrestrial > Soil > Wetlands ... | reverse complement strand
GCAAAGCTGCGCCTGTTCCGGGAGCTGTTGCCGCCCGGCGCGCCTGCCGTGGTAGATGCCGACAGCCCCGGCGCGGACCAGGTCATCCAAACGGCCCAGAGCCGCAAGCTCAACGTCTTCACCATCGGACAAAGCGGCCATGCGCTCGTTCTCAACAGCATCGCACGCGAGGGCTTCAAACAACGCCTTTCCGTTACCTTCCAGGGCCGGGACTTTTCCGTCGCGCTCCCTCTCGCCGGGGCATTCCAGGTCTCGAACGCGCTTGTCGCTGCGGGCATGGCTCTCGGGCTTGGCGCTTCGGCAGAAACCGTGTTCTCCGCACTTGCGGGGCTACGGGGCGCCAAGGGCCGCCTGGAATATATCGGCGAGACTGCAGCGGGCGCGCCCGTCTTTGTGGACTACGCCCACACACCTGACGCGCTCGTGAAAGCGCTGCAAGCCTTACGCCCCTATGCCAGCGGCCGGTTGCACGTCGTTTTTGGTTGCGGAGGCGACCGGGACAAGGGAAAGCGTCCAGAAATGGGGCGCGCGGCGGTTGCTCACGCCGATGACGTTTATGTCACCGATGACAACCCCCGAAGCGAGGAGCCTGCCGAAATCCGGCGCGCAATCATGGCGGGGGCGCCCGGCGCTATCGAAATCGCGGGCCGGGCCGACGCCATCGCGATGGCAACCGGCAACCTCAAGAGGGGCGATGTCCTGCTTGTGGCGGGCAAGGGCCACGAAACCGGTCAGATCGTGGGCAACACCGTCATTCCCTACTCCGATCACGAGGCCGTTGCGGCGGCGCTTGGTGCGTCCGCGCGGGGAACGAGCAATGGCTGAGCCGCTTTGGACCGCCCGGGAAATCGCGGCGGCGCTGGAAACTTCCCCGCCAGACTCGACCGGGGTGGACGGCGTCTCCATCGACAGCCGCACTGTGAAACGCGGCGATATCTTCTTCGCCATCAGGGGCGAGCGCATGGATGGGCATCGGTTCGCCGAAGCCGCCGTCGATAAGGGCGCTGCCGCCGCCGTCGTGGACCAGGCTTTCGAGGCGGCATCCTCGTCCTGCCCGCTTTTTCGCGTGCCGGATACGCTGGAGGCGCTGAATGCGCTCGCTCGGCAATCGCGAACGCGGTCCAGCGCAAGCATCATCGCCGTGACCGGCAGCGTCGGCAAGACGGGCACGAAAGAGATGCTGCGCACGATGCTGTCCGCGTCGGGCCTCACACACGCCTCGGAAAAATCCTACAACAACCTCTGGGGCGTGCCGCTTTCGCTTGCGCGGATGCCGAAAGATGCGGCCTTCGGCGTGTTCGAAATCGGCATGAACCACGCAGGCGAGATCACACCGCTGACGCGCCTCGTCCGCCCGAATATCGCAATTGTCACCTGGGTGGCCCCGGTTCATATCGAGTTCTTCAACTCGGTGGCCGAGATCGCCGACGCAAAAGCCGAGATCTTCGATGGTTTGGAGCGAGGCGGAATCGCTGTTCTTCCCGCCGACAATGAGCATTTTGCGAGACTGTCTGCGCAGGCACGCTCGAAAGATGCACGCGTCGTGACCTTCGGCGAGAGCGCTGGCGTCGATGCGCGGCTGTTGGGCTACGAGGCAGTCGAGGAAGGTTCGGTGGTCACCGCCGATATCCTTGGCGCGCGCGTGACGTTCCTGATCCGCGCCCGCGGCCGCCATCTTGCTTCAAACGCCATCGCAGCGCTTGCCGCGGCGAAACTCGCAGGCGCGCACGTCGAGACGGCTGCCGGAGCGCTCGCGCGGTTCGAGGTGTCGGAAGGCCGGGGGCGCAGTTCCGCGTTCGATACGCCGGAAGGGGCGATCCTGATTATCGACGAATCCTACAACGCCAATCCGGCATCGATGCGCGCGGCGCTCGAAGTCCTCGGCGCGATGTCGCGCACGAAGTTTGCGCGGCGCGTCGCGGTTTTGGGGGATATGTTGGAGCTAGGCCACGATGGGCCACAATTTCACGCCGATCTTGCGAGCGTGGTTGACTCGAGCGGCATCGATCTCGTTTTCTGCGCCGGACGACTTATGGCCCATCTTTACGACCGGCTGCCGCAGCATAAGCGGGGCGGCTGGGCTCAGACTTCCGAAGATTTGCGTGCTGTGTTGCTGGACGGGGTTCGGGGCGGCGACGCGATCATGATCAAGGGGTCTCTCGGAAGCCGGATGGGTCAACTGGCGGAGGCGCTGCGCTTGCGCTTCTCGAATCTGACGGCCGCATAACATGGCCGCGGCGCGGCTTAAACTTGGACCATCGCATGCTTTATCTACTCGGCGAACTGAGCAAAGAATCGCAAGTCTTCAACCTGTTCCGGTACATCACATTCCGAACGGGGGGGGCGGTTGTGACGGCGATGGTCGTCGTGTTCGTGCTCGGCCCCTGGCTGATCGATTCGCTGCGCGTGCGGCAAGGTAAAGGTCAGCCTATCCGCGAAGACGGGCCGAAATCGCACCTCCTCACCAAAAAGGGCACGCCCACCATGGGCGGCCTCATGATCCTGCTCGGGCTGTGCGTGGCGACGGTGCTTTGGGCCAATCCCTTCAGCCCCTATGTGTGGATCGTTCTGGCCGTTACGCTCTCATTCGGCCTCATCGGCTTCTACGACGACTATCTGAAGGTGACCAAGCGCACCTCGGGGGGCTTCTCGGGGCGGTTCCGGCTTTTTCTCGAACTGCTCGTCGCAGGCTTTGCCACCTACGCCATCGTCGCCGCTGGCTCGAAACCGTTCTCAACCTCGTTGACCGTGCCCTTTTTCAAAGACGTGGTGATCAATCTCGGCCCTATCCTGTTCGTGTGCCTCGGGATCTTCGTCATTGTGGGCGCCGGTAACGCGGTGAACTTGACCGACGGCCTCGATGGGCTCGCCATTGTGCCGGTCATGATTGCGGCTTCGGCATTCGGGATCATCGCGTATCTCGTGGGGAACAAGATTTTTTCCGACTACCTCCAAATCCACTTTGTGCCCGGCGCGGGCGAATTGGCGGTGGTTTGCGGGGCGCTTTTTGGCGCGGGGCTCGGATTCTTATGGTTCAACGCGCCCCCCGCCATGATCTTCATGGGCGACACCGGATCCCTCGCGCTAGGCGGCGCGCTCGGCTCCATCGCCGTTGCTGTCAAGCATGAGATCGTTCTCGCCATTGTGGGCGGCCTGTTCGTGCTTGAGACCGTTTCGGTGATTGTGCAGGTGCTGTCCTTCAAGATGACAGGCAAGCGCGTCTTTCGAATGGCGCCGTTGCACCACCATTTCGAGCAGAAGGGCTGGGCGGAGCCAACCGTTGTCGTGCGTTTCTGGATCATTGCCGTGATTCTTGCCCTGATTGGATTGACCACGCTGAAGCTGAGGTAACATGATCGAAGCGCACTCTTTTGCGGGCAAGACCGTCGCCGTTTTCGGAATGGGCATGTCTGGGCTGGCGACGGGGCGCTCCTTGCTCGCGGGCGGGGCTTCGGTTCTGGCCTGGGACGACGGCGAGAAGGGTCGCGAGGCGGCGAAAGCCGCGGGGTTGCTGCTTGTTGACTTGAAAACCATCGATTGGAGCGCAGTGGATGCGCTTGTCCTCGCCCCCGGCGTGCCGCTCACCCATCCTGAGCCGCACTGGACCGCGAAGCTTGCCCATGCGTGCGGCGTTGAGATCATCGGAGATACCGAAATTTTCATGCGCGAGCGCAGGCGGGCCGGAACGGTTTCGCCTATCATCGCCATCACTGGTACGAATGGAAAGTCCACGACAACCGCGTTGACCCACCATCTGCTGGAAGCGGCGGGGCTTGATGCGGTTCGCGGCGGCAATATCGGCGCCGCCGTTCTCGACCTCCCTCCCTTCAAGGATGCTCGGCATTACGTGCTGGAATTGTCGAGTTACCAGATCGACCTGACCCCGAGCCTCGATCCTGACACGGGCGTCTTGCTGAACGTCACGCCCGATCATCTCGACCGGCATGGAACGCTAGAGAATTACGCGGCGGTGAAGGAAAAGATCTTCGCGCATCTCGGCGAGACGGGAACAGCGGTGATCGGCGCGGACGACGGCTTCTGCGACGCCATGGCGGCAAGGGCCGTCGAGCGGGGCAACAACACGGCGCGCATTTCGGCAAGTCGCCCGGTTCGAACCGGCGTCTACGCTCAAGGCTCCGAGCTGTTCGAGATGGCGAATGGCGAGGTCACGAACCGCGTTCAGTTCGCCGGTATCGGCTCGCTCAGAGGCGCGCACAACGCCCAGAATGCAAGCGCGGCGCTGGCTGCCGCACGCAGTCTCGGCCTGCCCTGGGACAAGCTTGCCCAAGCGCTCCGGACATTCCCCGGCTTGGCCCACAGAATGGAGGAGATCCGGCGCATCCAGCATGTCCTCTTCGTGAACGACTCGAAGGCCACGAACGCCGACGCCGCCGAGCGGGCGCTTTCAAGTTTTTCCAACATCTGCTGGATCGCAGGCGGCAAGCCGAAGGCGGGCGGCATCGCAAGCCTCGTGCCTTATCTCTCACGCATCAGGAAGGCTTATCTGATCGGCGAGGCGGCGGAGGCGTTCTCAAAAACGCTCGACGGGCATCTGCCCTACACAATCTCGAAGACGCTGGACCGGGCGGTGGCGGATGCCACAGCCGATGCGCTTTCAGCGGCGGGCGCTGAAGCGGTGGTGCTTCTTTCGCCTGCCTGCGCCTCCTTCGATCAATTCCCGAACTTCGAAGTTCGCGGCGACGCTTTCCGTGTCCTCGTTGAGGCTCTGCCCGAAGCGCCCGCCAAGGATCGCGCCGCATGAGCTTTTCGCGGGCGGAGCGAGCCGTTGTTACCGATTGGTGGCTTACCGTAGACCGCATGCTGCTCGCCCTTATTCTGGTGCTCGCCGTTGCCGGTCTCGCAGCCTCGGTCGCGGCAAGCCCCCAAACCGCGATGCATTTCAAGCTTGAGCCCTTTTATTTTGTGAAGCGTCACGCGCTCGGCGTATTTGCCGCGCTCGCCATCGTGTTCGCGGTCTCGCTTCTCAATCCCGCTCAGATCAAGCGCTTTGCTCTTTTTCTGTTCGGCATCGGCATCCTCTTGATGGCCGCCACGCTCTTGCAGGGGATCGAGCGCAACGGCGCGGCTCGATGGCTGATTGTCGGAGGCGTGTTCCTGCAGCCGTCCGAATTCGTCAAGCCGGGCTTTGTCGTGCTATCCGCCTGGCTTTTTTCGGAAAGCGTCAAGAGGCACGACATGCCTGCGCTCGAGCTGGCGCTTTTGATGCTCCTGCTTTTTGTTGCGCTTCTCGTCCTGCAGCCGGACATGGGGCAGACGATCATCGTGACCTGCGTTTGGTGCGGTCTTTTCTTCCTGTCGGGCTACTCGCTGCGCATCGCACCCTTGTTCCTGGTTGTGGCCATGGCGGGCCTCGCCGCGGCCTATTTCACCATGCCCCATTTCATGAGCCGCATTAATCGCTTCACCGGGGGGACTGCCGAATCTTTGCAAACCTCCGTGGCAGTCAGCGCCTTCCGCGATGCAGGCTGGTTCGGGCATGGCCTGGGCGAAGGCTTCCCAAAGACGCGGCTTCCTGACGCCCATAACGATTTCGTGTTCGCGGCGGTGGCTGAGGAGATGGGCATTGCTGCCTGCCTCTTCCTGATCCTTATTTATGGCTTAATTGTCTGGAGAGCCTTAAGGGGCGCGTTTCGCGAACAGGAGACCTTCGTACGTCTTGCGGCTGCGGGACTGGTGATGATTTTCGGATTACAGGCCCTGATAAATATGGCAGTAAACTTGAATCTGCTTCCGGCGAAGGGAGTCACGCTCCCGTTCGTGTCCTATGGCCGATCCTCGCTCCTCGCGACTGCGATCACTCTTGGCATGATCGTCGCCTTGACGAAGCGGTCCATGTTCAAGTGCGCCTCGCAGGCCTTCCCGGAGGTTGGTGGATTGGCAATGACATCCGGCAGGGAGACCCTTCCATGAGCCGCGGCTCGATCATTCTGACGGCGGGTGGAACCGGCGGTCATCTGTTTCCCGCCCAGGCTCTTTGCGAAGAACTGGTCCGGCGCGACTTCGAGGTGGATCTTATCACCGATACGCGGGGCAACGCTTTCGGCGGCGATTTTCCGGCGCGCAAGGTTCACAAGGTGGCCGCTGCGACCTTCCACGGGCGCTCACCCATCGAAGCGACAAAAACGCTCGGCATGCTCGGAAACGGGTTCCAGGCCTCCTACCGGATCATGGGGGACGTTCAGCCCAAAGCCCTCATAGGGTTCGGCGGCTATCCAACGCTTGCGCCGGTTCTGGCCGCGATGGGGCGGGGAATCCCGACGGCCATCCATGAACAGAACTCGGTGATGGGCCAGGCCAACCGCTTCCTGGCGCCGATGGTGAAGGCCATAGCCTGTTCGTTTGAGAACACCAAATATCTGGAAGGCAAGCTTCTGCAGAAAGCGCGAGTCACCGGAACCCCGCTCCGCAAGGCGGTTCTCGACGTGCACAGTGTTCCCTATCGCCCGCCGTCGAGCCAGGCCCAGATCAATCTGCTTGTCTTTGGCGGAAGCCAGGGAGCTCGGTACTTCTCCGAAATGATGCCGCAGGCGCTGCAATTGCTGCCGCAGCAGATCAAGGACCGGCTGTTCGTCATGCAGCAGTGCCGCGCCGAGGATATCGACCGGGTCTTCGACACCTATGAGGCTGCGGGCGTGGCTGCCGAGCTTGCGACGTTCTTCGAGGATCTTCCTTACAGGATGTCGAATTCGCACCTGATCGTCGCGCGAAGCGGCGCCACGACGGTCGCCGAACTCTGCGCGCTTGGACGCCCCGGTATACTCGTTCCACTTCCGCACGCAAAAGACAACGACCAGCTCGAAAACGCTACCCGAATGGAGAGCGCGGGCGCTGGCTATTGTTACCCGCAGAGTTCGCTGACAGCAGAGGGACTCGCGGGCGCAGTGCGCCGTCTCTTCGAGGATCCTGCGGCGCTCCTGAGGGCCGCATCGGCTGCTCATTCTCTCGCGAACTACAGAGCTGTTGAAAATCTTGCGAATCTGCTTGAAGAGTTAGCGGAAAAGCAAGGTTCGGCCGTGGGCACAGCAGTAACTGCTTAAGAATCTGCTTCTATTATTTAGGCAAGCTGTCTTGCCAAGGGCAAGCGGTGGAAGGAGAGAGAGGACACGGCGATGAAAGACCCGCTTTCCGGCGGTCGCGTACATATTATTGGCATTGGCGGCATCGGCATGAGCGCCATCGCCGAGATTATGGCCGCGCGTGGCCTTGGAGTACAAGGCAGCGACCAGAAAGACGGAGCAAATCTTCGCCGCCTCTCGAGCAAAGGCATCCAGGTCTTTGTTGGGCAGTGCGCTGAGAATCTCGAAGGCGCAGCCACTGTGGTTATTTCGACCGCGGTCAAAGATACAAATCCGGAGCTTAAGGCTGCGTGCGAAAAAGGTCTGCCCGTATTCAGCCGGGCCGATATGCTCGCCGCGCTCATGAAGGGCTATCGGACGATTTCCATCACCGGTTCGCACGGAAAGACCACGACCACGGCCATGACCGGCTGGATGATGGTTCAAGCCGGCCTCGATCCAACCGTGCTTGTCGGCGGCGTGGTTCGCGCCTGGGGATCGAATGCCCGTATTGGATCGAGCCGATGGATGGTCGTCGAGGCCGATGAATCGGATGGCACCTTCATCCGGCTGCCGACAGAAATCGGCGTTGTGACAAATATCGACCCGGAGCATCTCGACTATTACGGGACGGAGGCCGCCCTTCACGAGGCGTTCCTGACCTTCTTCCGTCAAATTCCGACGGACGGCGTCGCCGTGCCGGGTATTGACCATCCCGTTGTGCGCAGCCTCCTCAACCGTCTGGACGCGGAAGGATCGCTCCCACATATCGCAGCCTTCGGGCGCGGCCTCGATGCGCACACCAGGATCGACAATGTCGTCACAAATGGCGGCTCGGTGACCTTCGACACAATCCTGGCCACAGGCGCGGGCAATGCTCCCGTCCGGAGAAACAAGTTCAAGCTCGGCGTGCCGGGCGCGCACAACGCGCTGAACGCGGCAGCGGCGATCGCAGTAGGGCAGCGTATCGGCCTCACGCCCGATCAGATTTTCGAAGCGCTGGCGACTTTTGAAGGCGTCGACCGCAGGTTCACCTCAACCGGAGAATGGAACGGCGTCTCGATTTACGACGACTACGCCCATCACCCCACGGAAATAGCGGCCGTGTTGAGCGCTGCGCGCGGGGCTTCGAAGGGCCAGGTGATCGCCGTCGTCCAGCCCCACCGCTTTTCCAGGCTGAAATCGCTGTTCGAGCAGTTCTGCGAATGCTTCAAGGAGGCGGACACGGTGCTCGTCGCCCCGGTCTATGCCGCTGGCGAAGCGCCGAACGGTTTCGATCGCGACAAGCTCGTCGATGGCATCCGGGAGACAGGGCACGCGCGAGTCTATCCCATCGAAGGCGAGGACACGCTCACGCGCACAGTCGCGGCTCTTGCACGGCCGGGCGATCTTGTCATCGGGCTTGGCGCCGGCACCATCAGTGAGTGGACGCACGCCCTTCCGGGCCGTCTCAGCGTTTATTCCGCGTTTGCCGGCGCGGCGGAGTGATCGGTGTTCCCCGACCTTGTCCCAAGTCTTCTGGCCGCCGCGCCTGATCTTCGCGGCAGGCTGCTGCCGAATGTCTCGCTCAGCGATCTGACTTGGCTGCGTGTTGGCGGGCCGGCGCAAGTGCTCTTCACGCCGGCCGATGAGGACGATCTTGCTTATTTTCTCTCGCGGTGTCCGCTCGACATTCCGGTGATGGTTATCGGCGTTGGCTCGAACCTTCTTGTTCGGGACGGCGGCGTTCCCGGCGTTGTCATTCGCCTTGCGCGGGCGTTCAACGAGGCTTCGCCCATCAGCGCCACCCGGATTCGAGCAGGTGCGGCTATGCCAGATGTCAGGCTGGCCCAGGTCGCGGCGTCGGCAGGCATCGCAGGCCTTTCTTTCTATCGCGGGGTTCCGGGAACCGTCGGCGGCGCGCTGCGCATGAACGCAGGCGCGCATGGCGGCGAAACGAAGGATGTGCTGGCCGAGGCGCGCGCAGTCGACCGGGGCGGCGGTCTCCACATTTTCAATAACGCCGGGATGGGCTTCACCTACCGCCATTGCGGCGTTCCGGGCGATTACATTTTCACCCACGCCATATTCGAAGGCCAAGAGGGCGAGCCCGCGGAGATCGAACGCGAGATGAAAGGCGTCGCCGAGTATCGCGAAACGCATCAGCCCATAAAAAGCCGCACAGGGGGTTCAACCTTCAAAAATCCCCCAGGCCATAGCGCCTGGAAACTCATCGACGCGGCCGGCTGCCGCGGTCTTCGCATTGGCGGCGCTCATATGTCCGAAATGCACTGCAATTTTCTCATCAACGATCAAGGCGCTACTGCCGCCGACGTCGAGCAGCTCGGCGAGCTTGTCCGCGAGCGGGTCTTCGCAAACAGCGGAATTATGCTTGAATGGGAGATCAAGCGCATCGGCATTCCCGCCGCAGGGTCCCAACTCGCAGCCGCTGAATGACAACGCAGTTCCATATCGCGGTCCTGATGGGCGGCTGGTCTTCGGAACGGGATGTTTCGCTCAGGTCCGGCGCGGCCTGCGCAGGCGCGCTGGAGCACCTCGGCTATCGGGTTACGCCCATCGACGTGAACCGGGACATTGCCGACCGCCTTGCCATTCTCAAGCCCGATGCCTGTTTCAATGCGCTTCACGGCAAATGGGGCGAGGACGGCTGCATCCAGGGCGTGCTCGAGACGCTCGAAATCCCCTACACGCATTCCGGCGTGCTAGCCTCCGCGCTTGCGATGGACAAGGCGCGAGCCAAGGTGATCTTCAAGGCGGCGGGCGTCCCCGTTGCAGACGGGATCGTGGCGAGCCGCGAAGAGGCCGCGCGCGGTCATCTCATGCCGCCGCCCTATGTCATCAAGCCCGTCTCGGAAGGATCGAGCGTCGGTGTCTACCTCGTCCGCGAGGATCAGGAGCATCCGCCGCAGGAACTGACCCGGCCCGATTGGACTTACGGCGACCTCCTCGTCGAGCGCTACATCGGCGGCCGGGAGCTGACCTGCGCCGTCATGGGCGATCGCGCGCTCGACATCATCGAGATCCTGCCCGCCGACGGACTGAATTTCTACGATTACGAAGCAAAATACGCAAAAGGAGGCTCACGCCACATTCTACCGGCACAAATTTCACCGGACATTTACAAGTTTATCCAAAAATTGGCAGTTGATGCTCACAATGCATTGGGCTGCCGGGGCGTAAGCCGCGCCGATTTTCGTTTCGACGATCGGCCGGCAGGAACAGGCGAGCTTGTCTGCCTTGAGGTCAATACTCAACCAGGCATGACGGCAACATCGCTTGTCCCTGAACTCGCTGCCCATGCTGGATTGACGTTCGGTGAGCTTGTTCGGTGGATTGTGGAGGATGCCTCTTGCAGCCGGTAAACCAAGATAAGGTTCGATCAACGAACCTCGGAGACGGCGGAGCGCAACGGGTCGATAAAGGAACAGCCCGGCCTTCCTGGTTTTCGATAGCCCAGGCGCACGCAGACTATGCGGCGCGGGTTGGCTTCGTGGTCAGCATCGTGTTCCTCGTGGCGACCGCGTTCTATGCGCTTCGCTTATCGGGCGCAACGCAGGCGATCTTCGACGAAGTTGCCGTAATGACAGACCGCGCCGCATACGACGCCGGTTTTCGTCTGGATGATCTTACCACCTCCGGTTCCAAGAACACCCCGCGAGAGTCACTTCTGAAGGCCCTCGCCTTGCCTTATGCAAACTCTTCTCTCACTTACGATGCGGCCGAAGCGCAGGATCGCCTCGTCAAACTCGGCTGGGTCGCTTCGGCGGAGGTGCGCCGAATCCTGCCTTCGCGGTTGGAGGTGCTCGTCAACGAGCGCGAGCCCTTTGCGCGATGGGCTGACTCTGAAAATATTGAGCAGGCCATCGACCGCGAGGGGCGTATCCTGGGGCCAGCGGACGGCCGGTTCGAAACTTTGCTCCTCTTCGCCGGCGAAGGTGCTCCCGCGGAAGCCGCAGACCTTGCCGATGCCCTCTCCGGCCATGAGACCATCAAGCGGCGAATTGAGCGCCTGGAACTCGTCGCCGAACGCTTTTGGCAAGTCAAGCTTGACAACGGATTGATCTTGAAACTTCCGCGCAAGGTGAACGAGTTAGTTCTCGGGAAGGTTGAAACGCTTCTGGCCAGCAGCAAGATTGCAGACATGGCCTTGGACACTATTGATTTGCGTCTGACAAACCGGACGATCTTGCAACTGCGCGAGCCGACCTTGGCCAATCGCGACAGGGCCATCGCCATTATTACGTCGGGGCCGCCGCAACCCGCGTCGCCGCCGAGAAGAGGCAGGGCCTTATGACGGACGAGCAGCGGCAGACCTCTCGCGGTCCGTCGCGGCTATGGCCGTTCAGAGCGCGAGACGAGATCATAACCATCGTGGATATGGGCACGCAGAAGCTCGCCTGCGCCATCGTCTCGTTGTCAACGCCGCGCTTTGGCTTCGACGTGGGCGCGAAGAACGTCCGGGTCCTCGGCAGCGGTGTCGTCAGATCGTCAGGGTTCTCGGGCGGGCGCATCGCCAACGTGGTCGCCACGGAAACGAGTATCAGGCGAGCCGTGGCCCAGGCCGAAGCCGAGGCCAGCATGACCGTCGACGATGTGCTCGTGACGGGTCAGTTTCCTGGCCTGGCGGCAGAGACCTTCGCTGCCACGCTGGGCGCAGAAGGCACGCTCTTGAGGGAGGACATCGACGCGATTTCGATTGCCGCCGGAGACCATTGTACAAGGGTGCAACGGAAGCTTCTTCATCTTTTTATGACCGCGGGCGAAGAAGACCACGCCGAGACTTCTGCGGTTGAGAGCACCGCCGCAGGCGAAACCGATGTCATCGCCATTTCGATGCCGCTCCGAGGCGCGCGCCAGATTGCGGCCTGCCTGGCGAAGAGCCTGCTTACGGTCCGTGGATACATAGCGGGCCCTATCGCCTCCGCTCTGGCAGTAACCGATGTGCTGGAGCGGTCGGCCGGGATCCTCGTGGTCGACATGGGCGCTCAATCCACGGGCTTCGTTCTTTTTGTGCGCGGTGTACCTGTCTTCGCCGATTGCATCGATTCAGGCGGCCAGACGATCTCCGAAGAGATCGCGCGGGCGTTCAACCTTCGCAAATTTGAAGCGGAACGCCTGAAGATCCGCTACGGCAGCGTCTACGATAGCCTGCAGGCCGATGTCGATTTGCCCGTCAACAATGGAGAAACGCACGAACCTGTGTCCAAATTTTCTCTTAATCATATTATTCGATCGAAGGCATCGACCCTCCTCCAGGCCGTTAATGACCGGTTAAAAGGTGCTGGATATTCTATACCAGTGGGGGGAGTCGTGCTGACCGGCGGTGGCAGTCTGCTTCCGGGAGTTCGCGAGCTTGCTTCGCATCTCTTCGCGTCGGAGGTCAGAACGGCAAAGCCCATCAACTTGAACGGTCTCAGCGCCGGTAATGCGTTAAGCGCGCTAGTTGGGGGATGTCTTTATGCAAGCCGGCATCAGTCTGCGGGAGAAATACCATACGCGCCCGAGCTTTTGTCCCAAGATAGTAGCTACGCGTCTCGAATCAGCCAATGGCTGCGGACAAGCTTTCTCTAAAGTCGGCTCCGCGCAATCGGCTGCAGGCATAAGCGAGCCCAAAGCTCAAAGAGGAAGCTGACGAGGCCAGCCATGGGAATTAACCTGCAACTTCCTGGGTTGACGGAGTTGCGGCCGCGCATCACGGTCATCGGCGTCGGCGGTGCGGGCGGCAACGCCGTCAACAACATGATCGAAAGCAGCCTAGAGGGCGTTGATTTCATCGCCGCAAATACCGACGCGCAGGCTCTTGCGACGTCAAGCGCCGGTACGGTCATCCAGATGGGCTCGGGAATTACGGAGGGCCTGGGCGCGGGCTCCAGGCCGGAAGTTGGCGCTGCTGCCGCCGAGGAAACGCTGGAAGAAATACGCTCCAACCTGGATGGCGTGCATCTTCTGTTCATCACCGCCGGCATGGGAGGCGGCACGGGTACGGGCGCCGCGCCAATCATTGCGCGGACGGCAAAGGAACTTGGCGTCCTGACCGTTGCGGTCGTGACCAAGCCCTTCGAGTTCGAGGGTCAGCGTCGGATGCGCACTGCCGAGCTCGGCATCGCGCAACTCGCGAAGCACGTCGATACGCTGATTGTCATTCCGAATCAAAACCTCTTCCTCGTCGCAAGCGAGAAAACCACATTTGCCGACGCCTTCATGCGCGCGGACGATGTGCTGAAATCCGGCGTTTCATGCATTACCGACCTTATGGTAAAGGAAGGGCTGATCAACCTCGATTTCGCCGACGTCCGCACCGTCATGCAGAACATGGGAACGGCGCTGATGGGGACAGGCGAGGCGGAGGGCGAGAAGCGTGCGCTGCAGGCGGCGGAGGCCGCGATCTCAAACCCGCTGCTGGGCGAGGTTTCCATGCGCGGCGCGAAGGGCCTCCTGGTGAGCATCACCGGCAGTTTCAACATGACCCTCTACGAGGTCGAGGAGGCGGCATCGCGTATCCGCCGCGAAGTCGATGCGGACGAAAATCCGGAAGTGAATATCATCGTCGGCGCGACCTTCGACCCCTCCCTGCAAAACCGGATTCGCGTTTCGGTCGTCGCGACGGGAATCGCCCCCGGCGACCACATCCCTCCGATGCCGCACGCTTTCCCTGAGAGAGAACTCAGCCTCGCCGACAGGATATCCCCGACAGCGCCAAGGCGCGGCCTTCTGCCGGCGCGCGAGCCGGCGAACGTTCCGAGGCAGCAGCAGGACCGGCGTGTCGTGCTTGAGCCGAAGGTGAGGAAAAACCCGGACAATGAGGGGACCGCCCTGGTCGCCTCGCCGGATAACCAGCAGCGATTCGAGCCCCTTCCTCCGTCCAAAACAGCGCGCCCGCCGCGCAGGCCCCTGACGTATAACGATTTCCCGGAGCTCAGCCAGGGGGATACGCCCCCAAATAGTGCGCCCGCGAATCGAGCATCTGCGAAGCCCCGCGGATTCTTGGACTGGATGGCTGGCAAAGACCGCAGCTCGAAGGCTTCGTCCCCTGCAAAATCCGTTGCATATCAGCAACGCCCACAGGGTGAAAAATCGGTTTCAGACCAAGACCATCGCAACGGCTCGTCACTGACCGCTGGAAGAAACCAGGGCGACGGCCAAGGCAACAACGCTTCCTCATCCCGGCAGATTTCAGACGAAGCCATTGAAATTCCAAAGTTTTTCAAGAAGCCCGTCGCTTAGGAACGCGCCTCTGCGTTCTCCCAGACCCGCTTGCGCCCAGCATGCGGCGGGTGTTGTCATGCCCCGATGATGCGCTTTCTAATCTCCTCCGTAACAGACTGTTAAAAAGCGTGATTTGAAGCGCCGCCGTTGGCGCAGTTACGTTTGCTCCGTCGGATGTTGTTAGTCATCGGCGTGCGTAACCGGCCAAACCAAGGTTCCAAAAGTTAGCGTGAGAGTACCGATGCTTTGCGGCTGAGGGGCTTCAAGCATTCACTCGCGTTTGGGGGGGCGTCTTCCTTCGGCAAAGGAGAGCGCCATGGCACAAAAGAACGGCGCAAACTATGAGCTTTCGAAGCTATTCGAGCAGGCAATCAACGGTCGATCGCGATATCGTCATGAAAGGCACAGGTGTCCACAGCGGCGCCGAGGTCTCGTTGATCCTGCACCCTGCCGAAGCGAACACCGGCTATAATTTCTACGTCCAGGGCGGCGGGCGCGTGGGGCACGTGCCTGGCGATTTCAGGGCGGTCAGCAATCTGACGCTTTGCACGGTCCTGAGCGGTATGCACGACGGCGTGTCCGTCGCAACCGTGGAGCACCTTCTCGCGGCTCTTCGCGGTCTCGGCGTCGACAATGTCGATATCGAGGTCGACGGCAATGAAGTTCCGATCATGGACGGCAGCGCGGAGCCTTTTGTCGACGCGATCGAAGAGGTTGGCTTGCGCGAATTGGACGAGCCACGCCGCTACATCAAGGTGCTGCGCCCCGTGCAGGTGAAGGACGGCGACGCCATCGGGGAAATTTTCCCCTACAACGGCTTCCGCCTGGATATCGAAATCGACTTCAACTCCCCTTTCATCGGCAAACAACGTCTCGATGTCGATGTTACGCCCTGGTCGTTCAAAAGGAAGCTCTGCCGCGCCCGCACCTTCGGCTTCATGAAGGATGTGAAGCAGCTTTGGGCAGCCGGGCGGGCGCTCGGCGCTTCGCTCGAGAACACGGTGGCGATTGGCGACGACCGCATTATCAACCTCGAAGGGCTTCGCTACAGCGACGAGTTCGTCCGCCACAAGGCGATGGACGCGGTTGGCGATCTTGCACTCGCTGGCGCTCCAATTCTGGGGCTCTACCGCTCTTCCCGTGGCGGCCACCGTCTGAATTCCGCCGTGCTGCACGCCCTTTACGCCAATAGGGACGCCTGGACGATCATCGAGACGGCCGAGAAGCCCCATGCCCGGCACGTCGCCCCAAGCGCTGAGTTTGGCATCGCCTTTGCCACGCCGAACTTCGCACCCGAGGCCGATTGAGGAGGCTTGGTTGCGCGGAACCCACGGCATACATGCAACTTCGCTTCAAACAGCCTTCGACTGAAAAACTCCGCAATTGACCATCATTTTGTTGCTTTCTGCCGTAGAAAGCTAACGGTAGCGGAATTGAGTCGCGCGCGCCGCTCGAAATCGGGGCTTTGGAGCAAGGTGAGATGACATTGCGATTTGTTGGGCAAACTGCGATTGCGATATTATTGGCAGCTTGCATCGCTGGCTGCAGCTCCATGGGGTCCTTGTTCGGCAACGACGACCCGGGCAAGCTTGATTCCCGTCCGCCGGATGTGATGTACAAGGACGCTGAAGATAAGCTCGCGAATGGCAGCAGCACCAAAGCTGCCGAAATATTCGAGAGGATCGATCAGCTCTATCCGTATTCGGAGGAATCCAAGAAGGCCACTCTTATGGCGGCCGTTGCCTATCAGAAAGCCGGAAAAGGCGCAGAGGCCGTGGCTGCCGCGCGCCGCTATTTGCAGTTGCATCCCGGCACGAAGGACGCCGCGCAGGCTCAGCAAATTATCTCCGCCTCGTATTTCGACCGCGTCTCGTCGCCATCGCGAGATCAGGGCGAGACCAAAAAGGCGATCACGGAGCTCGAGACACTCATCCGCCGCTACCCCAACAGCGAATATTCCGAAGAAGCGAAACGCCGGATAAAACTCGCGCGGGATACGCTCGCGGCAGCCGAGATGAACGTCGGGCGCTATTGGCAGAAGAAGGGCAACTATCTCGCAGCCGTGAACCGCTTCAAGACCGTTGTCTCGGAGTATCAGCAAACCACTCACGTCGAAGAGGCGCTGATGCGGTTGACCGAATGCTACATGGCGCTCGGCATCGTAAACGAGGCGCAGACGGCGGCGGCGGTTCTCGGGCATAATTTCCCGGACAGCCAGTGGTACAAGGACGCTTATGCCCTGCTTCAGTCCGGTGGCACGGCGCCTCGCGAGGATAGCGGCTCGTGGATCAGCCAGACCTGGAAGAAAACGGTTTCGAGCGTGGCGGGTTGATGCTTGAGGCGCGCTGCTCTTGAGACGCGAATCGCGTAGGGAGAAGCCATGCTAGTGGCTCTTTCGATCCGCGACATCGTTCTGATCGATAACCTCGATCTTTCCCTCGCCAAGGGGCTGACCATTTTCACCGGCGAAACCGGGGCGGGCAAGTCTATCGTCCTCGATAGTTTGAGCCTTGCTCTGGGTGCGCGCGGCGATGGCAGGCTGGTCCGCAAAGGGGCTCTATCCGCCACGGTTACGGCGTCCTTCGAACTCCATCCGTCACATCCTGCGAACGGTCTCCTTCGCGAGCAATCTATCGATGGCGAGGACGTGCTGATATTGCGGCGCATCCAGTACGAGGATGGGCGCACAAAGGCGTTCGTCAATGACAGGCCTGTTTCTACTGCGCTTCTAAAGCAGCTTGGCCGCGCTCTCGTGGAAATCCATGGGCAGCATGACGACCGCGCTCTGCTGGACCCCGCGACGCACCGCCATCTCCTCGACCAGTTTGGCGGGCTGGTGCCGGAGGTGCAGGCCGTTTCGCGGCTTTGGGAAGAATGGCGCGAGCGCAGCAAGACCGTGATCGATCTTGAGAAGGCGCTCGAACTTGCCGAACGTGAAGCGGACTATCTCACTGCCGCGTGCGACGAGCTTAACGCGCTTGCACCCCAGCCCGGGGAGGAAGAGACACTCGCCGCGAAGCGGCAAGAGATCCTCTCGTCGGCAAAGCTGCGGGAGGATCTTGAAAGCGCCGCCGACGCTTTGTCCGGCCCCGTCTTCCCCGATGCAAAGCTCAACGCCGTGCTGCGAAGGCTCGAACGTCAGCCCAACCTTCCGGAGCGCCTTAAGCCTGTTCAATCGGCCTTGGAGCGCGTTTTGATCGAAGCCGAAGAGGCGCGTTCGCTCGTCGCGGCGCAACTTCGCTCGGAAAGCCAGGACAATGTGGAGGCCATAGAGGAGCGCCTCTTCAAGCTTCGATCGGTTGCGCGGAAACATCGCGTGCCGGTCAGCCAACTCCCTGCGGTTCATCAGCGCTTCCTCGAAGAGCTGCAAAAGATTGAAACAGGAGCGGAAAATCTGGAAGCCGCGCGAAAGGCGGCGGGTGCGGCTGCCGCTTCCTATACGCGGGCGGGCGAGGTGCTGAGCGAAAAGAGACGTGCCACGGCCGCTCTTCTGGACGCTGCGGTTCAAGAAGAGCTGGCTCCGCTGCGGCTTGAAAAAGCGCGGTTCATGACCCAAACTGAGATACTTCCCGAGGATAAGAGTGGCCTCGCTGGCGGACCTTTCGGGCGTGAATCGGTGATGTTTCATGTTCAGACGAACCCTGGGTCGAACCCCGGCCCATTGATGAAGGTCGCTTCGGGCGGAGAATTGGCCCGTTTTCTTCTCGCTCTCAAAGTTGTTCTCGCGGAAAAGACCACCGCCCCTGTTCTTGTCTTCGATGAGATCGACACGGGTGTTGGCGGGGCGACTGCTTCTGCGATTGGGGGACGTCTTGCCCGGTTGGGGCATCGGGCGCAGGTCTTGGCCGTGACGCACTCGCCGCAAGTCGCGGCCCATGCCGATGCCCATTACCGGCTTTACAAGACAGCGCGCGGCGATGGCGAAGCTGTCTCCGTCGAAACCCGCGCCGAGGCGCTTGAGGGCAGCGGACGGCGCGAGGAGATAGCGCGCATGCTCGCAGGCAGAGAGGTTACGGAGGCGGCGAGGGCTGCGGCTGCCAGCCTCATCGGAGCGAGGCATGAGGTCGTCTGAGTCGGAAGCGACACACGCGGGCGGCGTGGCAAGGCCAGTCGAAAGCCTGACGCTGGAGGAGGCGAAGGGCGAGCACGATGTCCTTGTCGCGGAGATCAAGAGACACGACCGCCTCTACTACCGGGAAGACCAGCCCGAAATTTCGGATGCAGAGTACGATCGGCTCCGGCTCCGCACCGAGGCGCTGGAAGCGCGGTTTCCCTCGCTGATAACGGCGGAAAGCCCGACCCAAAAAGTCGGGGTGGCGCCTTCCGAGAAATTCGCCAAAGTCCGGCATTCCGTTCGCATGCTGTCACTGGGAAACGTGTTCAGCGATGAAGACGTCGAGGAGTTTGCCACGCGCGTCCGCCGCTTCCTGAAACTGAGCGCGAGCGTGCCGCTGGACTTTACCGCCGAGAACAAGATCGACGGCCTGTCGGTTTCGCTTCGCTACGAACGCGGCGAGCTTGTTGTTGCGGCCACGCGCGGCGACGGGTCCGAGGGCGAGGATGTGACCGCGAATGTGCGCACCATCGCGCAGATTCCGAACGCGCTGAAGGGCCGGAATGTCCCCCGCGTGTTCGAGGTGCGCGGCGAAGTCTATATGTCTCACGCCGACTTTTTCGATCTTAATCAGCGGCAGCTCAAGGCGGGCGCGAAGATTTTCGCGAACCCCCGCAATGCAGCGGCAGGCTCGCTGCGCCAGCTCGATCCCGCGATCACGGCGGCCCGGCCCTTGCGCTTTTTCTCCTGGGGCTGGGGCGAGGCGAGCGAACTGCCCGCCGACACAAACCACGGCGTGCTTGAGGCGATTGCATCCTGGGGCTTCCTCATGCCGCCTTTGCGGGTGTGCAGGACGGTCGAGGAGATGCTGGAAGCGTATCGCGCCATCGAGCTGAACCGCGCCGCGCTCGGCTACGACATCGACGGCGTGGTCTACAAGGTGGACCGGCTCGATCTGCAGGAGCGGCTTGGCTTCGTTTCGCGGACGCCACGTTGGGCGACGGCGCACAAATTCTCCGCCGAGAAGGCCGTGACGGTGCTGCGCGACATCGAAATCCAGGTGGGCCGCACCGGCGCGCTGACGCCGGTGGCGAAGCTCGCGCCTGTCACCGTTGGCGGCGTGGTCGTACAGAACGCGACGCTCCACAATGAGGACGAGATCGCCCGCAAGGACATCCGCGTCGGCGATACGGTGATTGTGCAGCGCGCGGGCGACGTGATTCCGCAAATCCTCGGCCATTTGCCGGAAAAGCGCCCTGCCTCATCCGCCCCCTATATCTTTCCCGCGACGTGTCCCGTGTGCGACAGCCACGCCGTTCGCGAGATGAACCCCAAGACCGGCAAGCTCGACGCCGTGCGGCGCTGCACCGGCGGCCTCATCTGTCCGGCGCAAATGGTCGAGCGGCTTCGCCATTTCGTGTCGCGGCTCGCCTTCGACATCGAGGGGCTCGGCGAAAAGCACATCCAGGCGTTTTTCGAGGAAGGCCGCATCCGCGCGCCCGCCGACATCTTTACGCTCAAGGCGCGCGACGGTCTATCGGCGCCGAGGCTGGCCGAGAAGGAGGGCTGGGGCGCGCAATCCGCCGCCAATCTTTTCGCGGCCATCGAGGCGCGGCGAACCATTTCGCTGGAGCGCTTCACCTTCGCGCTCGGCATCCAGCATGTGGGCGAGACGACGGCCAAGCTGCTCGCCAAGAGCTTCGGCTCGCTGGAGCATCTGCGCCACGCCATGGCGGACCCCCATGCGCTCGAACGGCTGAACGAGATCGACGGCATCGGCGATGTGGTGGCGCAATCCATCGTGGACTTCTTCCAGGAGCCGCATAACCAGGAGGTCATCGCCAACCTGGAGCGCGAACTGACCGTTGAAGACTACAAGCCCGACATTGTGTCGTCGAAGCTCGCGGGCGCAACCGTGGTGTTCACCGGCAAGCTCGAACGCTTCACGCGCGACGAAGCCAAGGCGCAGGCCGAACGGCTCGGCGCGAAGGTGGCGGCCTCGGTGTCGAAGAATACGCTGTACCTCGTGGCGGGGCCGGGTGCCGGATCGAAGCTCAAGAAGGCCGAAGAGCTTGGCGTGAAGGTGCTCTCGGAAGATGAGTGGCTCGACCTGATCGCCGCCGCCTGAGCCTTTGGTCGTCCCGGCCAAGCGAAGCGCGAGCCGGATCGTCAAAAATACCGGCGATTACAGCCTTGTACGATCCCGGATACCGGCTTTGCCGGTTCCGGGATGACGTCCGCGTCATCCTATGAAATTGACGGCCGGTTAACTTCATTGGGTTTGTTTGGTAAAAATGGTCGCAAGTAAGTGTATAAGTAATGTTTGAAAAGATGATATGACGAATGCATAATTTTATGACGTTGGCGTTATCCATTTGAAACTTCGGGAAAATCGCGTGGCTCGGGAAGCGCCTCCAAACATCCACGCGCACACGGGGCGAAACGCTTTATTAAGTGAATGTGCAAGGTCTATTAATCGGACCTCCACGCGCGCATGGGTCAAACTTTCCCGAGTTGTCCGGTCACTCTCATCATCCCGGCCGAGCGAAGCGCGAACCGGTATCGTAAAAAAACCAGCGATTACAGTCTGTTACGATCCAGGATACCGGCCTCGCCGGTTCCGGGATGACGTGGCGGTGCCCTTCCTTGACACAAAAAGCAATTATATATACGAGCCGCCGGAAGTGTTGACCGGTAGTAGTCCCCCCTCACCCCACCCTCTCCCGCGAGGGGAGAGGGAGAATCTGGCGGCCGCTGCAACATCGTTCCTTCTCTCCACCGCATCCGCTCGCGGATGCGGTCACTCTAAGTTGCAAGCTCGCCAAGGCGAGCTTGCCGGGAGAAGGAAGGATGAGGGGGCCTTGGATCAGGACATATGGCGGCTCGTAGACTTCAAATCGAGACGATCTTGCAACGCGGCGCGGCCCATTCTAACTATC
>Ga0074046_10001461_pt1 | contig 21283 bp, 17 predicted proteins | sample BogForMeECP23OM3_FD_94441 | JGI IMG/M metagenome (GOLD analysis project Ga0074046, IMG submission 94441) | Bog forest soil microbial communities from Calvert Island, British Columbia, Canada - Bog Forest MetaG ECP23OM3 | ecosystem: Environmental > Terrestrial > Soil > Wetlands ... | reverse complement strand
CCCGCAGATAGACCAGCCGCACTTCCGGCGAGATCCGCAACCTGTCTCGATACACGCGTTTCAATGCCGAACAAGCCAACACCGCGTTTCTTCCCGCGTCAATCCACACGGCGATCAGCTCGCGCAAAGCCTTCAGCCAGGGCTCGCGGTCGGCATCGGTGAGGGGTATCCCGTTCCGCATTTTCTCGACGTTCACAGCCGGATGGTAATCGTCTCCGTCGGCAAAGTCCCAGCCCAGCTCAGACGCCAGGAGATGTCCGACAGTTGTCTTCCCCGTCCCCGACACTCCCATCAACAGGACGACCACATTTGCTCCATTCTCTCGTCAGAACTCTTTACACAATTCTCGGAAGAAGGTGCTGATTATAAGCAGTTGCCTTCTAAAGAGTTAACCGAAGGCGCCGATAGCCAAGACGGGTAATTACCATAGGTTACCAGCGGCTATTACTTCCCATTACCATGTTACGATTGTGCGCTTTAGAGTGCGGGCGTAGTCTTCAGGACATGAACTCACGTAATCATAAGAACCCAACAAGTCGCACACGAATCGCAACGGTGGCGCTCACCGGAAGGACACTCCTGAAGTCGATCGTACTCGGCGCATTGGTCGTTACGGCGCTGGCTACTATCTCTCCAGCCGCGGAACTTCCCGAAGCTCCCAGCGCGGTTGTGCGGACGAGCGCACCGATGATTACGCCCACGGTATCGGCTTCGTCGAGGATTGCTGAAGGTCATACCATTAACAAGACATTCTTAGGGCTGGCTTTTGTGTCCTCGGCCAGTACTTTTGCCGATTCTTACACCACGTTGTTTGCTCGTGAGAACTGGCTGGCTGGCAAGAAAGGTGTCTGCAATATGGAGGTTCAGTCAGCGTATCTCTATGGAACTCATCCCACGGTGGGGCGCGCGTACGCTGTGGCGTCGGCGAAGAGTGCAGGGTCCATCTTTGCGGCTTACTATCTGCGTAAACATCACAGCCGATTCTGGAGTTTCCCCTTAGTTGCGAACTCTCTTGTGAGCTTGGAAGGCGTCACTCAGAACATGATCGAGTGCAACTAGTAGATCTCTGCTTTCAGATGCTCACTGGACTTTACACTGCACGATACTCACTGCACGACGAGAGTGACAGGCATGGAATGTTGTAGATTGCCGGAAGAGCCGGTGACGGTAAGGGTGTAGGTTCCAGCGGAAGTACCGGTTTGACGGGCCGGGCCGATACCGGTGCCTCCGGCGCAGGCGGTCATAAAGAGCAACGCCGCAGTTAAGAGAATCGAGAGGATGCCGCCGCGTAGTTTCCTGCCTGATCTTCTCGAAGCAACCACTACCACGCCAAACAAACCAATCGCTTGCAACTGGATCCAGACGGCATAGATCGGCGCGCTCGGCGAAAGCTGCGGCGCCAGCCGCGAAACGGTGGCGGCGGTCGTAATGGTCAACGTGGAGGAGGCGGAGCTGGCGCCAGGGGTTACGGCGCTGGGCGATAGGCTGCAGGAGGTTGCCGCCGGCAGCCCGCTGCAGGTCAGTTTGACGGCATTGCCAAAGGATCCGCCAATCGCAGAGACCGTCAGAGTATAGGTCGCTGCCGAACCCGGCTGGATGGTGTCGGCGCCGGTAGAGTTGGCCAGGTTGAAATCCGCACCGGCTCCCGTGAGGTTCACAACCTGCGGGCTTCCCGACGCATTGTCTGTGACGCCGAGAGTGCCGGTGCGAGTGCCGGACGCGGTCGGTGTGAAAGTGACATTGATTGTACAAGTGGAGTTCGCGGCCAAAGTGGCCGAACAATTATTGGTCTGTGCAAAGTCTCCCGTGATCTGGATCGCGCCCAGGTTCAGAATGGCGCTGCCCGTGTTGGTGAGGGTCACGGCTTGCGACACACTGGAAGTTTTCAGAGGCTGGCTGGAAAAATGCAAGCTGGCTGATGACACGACAGCGATCGGGACTGCGGCGGTTGAACCAGTTCCGCTAAGATTCACCGTTTGCGGGCTGCCCTGAGCGTTGTCGGTAACCGTGAGTGTCCCGATGCGCGTGCCAGAGGCGGTGGGGGTGAAGGTGATATTGATGGTGCAGCTGGAGGTCGCGGTCAGGGTGGCGGAGCAGTTATTCACCTGGCTGAAATCTCCAGTAGCTTGAATGGCGCCGAGGTTCATGGTCGTGTTGCCGGTGTTGGTGACGGTCACGGGCTGTGCCGCGCTGGAAGTTCCCACCAGCTGCGACGAAAATGTCAGGCTACTGGGGCTCAGGGCCGCCACCGGCCCGTTGCCGATGCCGCTTAGATTGATGACGTGCGGGGATCCTGCCGCGTTATCCTGGATCGCGACCGAGCCCGAGCGAGTTCCCGCCGCGGTGGGAGTAAAGGTCACGGATAAGGTACAGCTGCCGGCCGCCGATACGCTCGTGCCGCAGTTATCCGACTCCGCAAAGTCTCCGCTGGCCGTGATGGATGAAATCGTCAGCGCTGAGCTTCCCATGTTACGAAGCAGCACGGTTTGCGCCGTGCTGGTCGAACTCACGGCTTGCGAGGAGTACTGCAGAGAATATGGATTAAGGGTTACGGATGGAGCCGAACTCGGCCCGATCTTCATAACAAAAGCATCGGTCCCGCCGCCCTGCACATTCTGAAAAGCTCCCTGCGTGACCGGGAGGTCGCTGGAATCAGTGGACCCGGCAAGGTAGAGCGAGCCGGTAGAGTCGATCGCGATCCCAGAGGGGTATTCATCTGCGCTCCCGCCCAAAAAGGTGGCAAACAACTCGCTACCGGCCGCAGGAGCAATTTCCACCAGCAGGAGGTCGCTTCCGTTGCTGTAGGCTTCAATGCCGTTCACAGTGCTGAAAGTGGAGCTCGAAGTGGAGGCTAAGACATAAGCGTCACGGTTGGCGTCGAGAGCAATCGCTTGCGGGCTGGCGTTATTATTCGGCCCGAGAAAGGTCGAGTACAGTAAGGTCGAACCCGCCGGATCAAACTTGGTGACGAAAGCATAGTCACAAGCATATCCGGAACTGCCAGGATCGCAGATGCTGGTCGAGGTTACGGGAAACGTCCCGTCACTGAAAGCCGAGCCCGTGATATAAGCCGAGCCGGAAGCGTCCACGGCAATCGCGCTGATGTTGGTCAGAATACCGCTGGATTCATAAAAGTATGTGGAGTAATCCAAGGCTCCCGAGATGCTGAACTTGCTGGTGAATCCCACGATGCTGTTTTGTGGCGTAGAGTCCGCCGTGAGATATGCGGACGACGTAGTAGGAAAATTATAGGTATTGGTAATGCCTGCGGCATAGGCATTGCCATTGCTGTCCACCGCGATTCCGTTGATCGCGCTGTAAGGGGACGACCAACATGGAGTGCCGCCGCAGTTGTAAGCCTGGTTGGTGTTACCGGCGAGATAAGTGGAATAGACGAGATAGGATCCATCAGGACTGAACTTGGTTAAGAAGCCGTAATTGCCATATACCCCACCTTGATTCGCGCTTGCTGTCGTCTGATAAGCGTTAGCCAGGGGAAAGTTTGTGGATGAAGTGTTTCCGGCGACCAACACGCTTCCAAGGCTGTCGATCGCGATGCTGGCAGGCTGGTCCGAACCATTCCCTCCGAGGTAGGTGGAGTACAACAGGGAAGAACCGTCAGCGGACACTTTCGCGAGGAAGCCGTTGAATGATCCTGGATAGGTGCCCTGATACGGATTCACCATGGGGAAATCGCTGGAAGCCGTGCTGCCCGTGACATACACCTCTTTGGCACTATCGAGCACCAGTGCGTATCCATAGTCGTCGTTGTTACCACCGATGTAGTCGGCATAGACGAGGTTGGAACCGGTGGGATCGAGCTTGGCGACGAACACGTGGGTAGAGCCGGAGGAAGGTGATCCCAGCGTGTCCAGGGGAAAGTCGGTGGAGTCGGTATAGCCCGCAAGATAAACACTGCCCGTGCTATCGACGGCGATGCCGGACGGCTCATCATCGCCGCTGCCCCCCAGATAGGTGGAATAGACCAGCACCGGATCGATGACCAGCAGCTTGCTGGCATCGTAGTGCGCAACCTGAAAAGCAATGTGCGTCGAATCATTCATCACATAAGAACCAGCTACCGGCACTCGCACTCCACTGGATTGCTGATAGACCACGGGACTTTGGAAATGAAGTTCTCCACTGCCGGTCTGGAGCACTAAGTTCCCTTCCCCATCCAGCTCAGTCTGGCTGGCTCCTGTGACTTCGAATTGGATCTGGCCGGGATCGGCTCCCGGCGCAACCGCAAAGTCGTACTCCAGTTGCTGATGGCTTCCGTAATAGACCAGATCAATCCCCGGATACACATTCTTGTACCGGACCCTGGCATAGGTCGGAATGTTCGTATGCCACTTCGCAGGATCCCGGCCGATAAAGTAGTTCACGTGACCGGGCAACCGGCTTTCTCCCACAATCGCCGGATTCTGAGCTGCTCCGACTAACCTGAATTGCAAGGTCGCATTCACGCCCTGGTGTGGTTTGCTGGAAGCAGCGCCACGGCTACTCAGTACCCGCTGGCTCGGACGCAAGGAAAGCACCATGCCCCCGGCGGTGAGAAACGCCTTATATCCCTTCCCCCGCGATAGAAACTTAACCTGTGGGTCACTCTGACCTTGATTCGCCTCAAAGGTCAGCGGAGTGGCATAGTTCTGGTAAGGTCGGGGAGTCTGCGTTAAGGCAGTGTTCACGGCTACTGGCGGTGAGGACTGCTGGGCCCGTGATGCTTGCATCGACAATACGGCCGAGGTTAAGGAGAGAACGATCCGCACGAGACTTTTAGCCTGCATTTCTTGTTAACCTCGATTCAGATGGCTCTCCCAGACGGACAACTCTGTCCATTTTCTGATCACTACGTTAGCCGGGCCGAAGACACTCTTTGCCGGAGAGTAGGTCAACCCCGTGAAACCCAACATTGAGATACCCCGGCAAGTGCACTGTTGCACGATCAACGCCAAAGTTGCGTTTTACTTAGAAGTGCTGGAAGAGGGAAGAGTTACAGGAGTTATCGCAGTAATTTAGCAGGAGAACGTTTGATAACTACTCTGAGGAGTACGTATTGTTCTCGGAATAATGTATGCCACTCGGACACTACGCTTCATTTCGCCAAGGGATATGTGATGCGGTCGTACGATTCTTACAAGCAATTGCTATTGAGTCGATTGACCCGAATGATGACGATGTTTGTAAGTACCTTGAGGTGACTGCAATTGGGACCGACAGATGCCCGGTACCCGGTTCGTTGGGTTGAGCCCGCTCATTGCCCTGAGCGAAGCTGCTTGCTCTTCGTAGCGCTTATTCCTTGACGTCGTCGATAGGCATCTCCGCTTTTTCCAATTTGGCCAGCTCGATTGCCAACCAATTCTCAAGCAGGCTTCGATCTTCCTCCGGAATAAACGAAAACCGTACGCCTGCGCGTCCTGTAGCGTTGGCATTCACAACTTTACCGGTAGCGTGAATCACACCGGTGGTGCCGGGAAGAGAGAACTGGGTAAGCACCTCACGATTAATTTGCAGAGGCTGGCTGCAATGTAGAGCCAAGCCGCCAACGCTGAGATCGCTGATTCTGGTGTTGATTTCTCCGATCTCGCCGACTCTCGCCACTACCGGTATGTCCACAGGAACACGAGCCGCGCGTCTTCGATTTTGCAGCATGGTCCCGTAAGCAGCCCGCATGCACCGCCGAGCATGGTCGATGTCGGTAGGCTTGTGGATCATAAAGTTCGCCCCAACCAGAAGAGCGAGCGTTTCTGACTGCCCGTTGACCATGGCGACGATCGTTGAATTGCTATTCGGAGACGACTTGCGCGCCGCTCTTACGATCCGCGTCGGATCGAAGGTGCCGTCCCAGTCCACAATCACGGCGTCAAGCCTACGGTGAGTGACTGCGTCCAGAGCTGAGTCCAGTTCGCCGCACACCTCGGTAGCAATCGCAAAGCTTTCGAGAATTTGATTCATTACAGACAGAACCTTGGTGTCGTTGGTGAAGAGAAGGCCATCGAGTTGAACATGTTCTTTCATAAGGATTACCCGAAACTCTGGCACGTTAGCCGCCAAAAGGAGAAACTTGCGTAAGATCTATTGCGTTCTTTCACTTACCTCGCTGAACCTATCACCTCGAAAGCGAGGTACGGTATGGGTTCTGGAATAGTGTCTGGACAGTAGACAGTCCGGGTCCTGGCAGCTAGGTTCGCGGTCACTGTTGTCGGGATGGTGCAGAATGCGTTTATCGCCCGTCTGTTCTCGGGCTGTTCGGATTTCGTAACAAAAAAGCGAATCGCGCGATTACGGATTACGATCAGCTTATACTTTGCACCTTTCCGGTTCATATTTTTGTCGAATGACGTGGAGTTGCGCGAGTTGCGTAACACACTCTACGGACCGGGTTTACCGGCAGAGAGTGCTGGACTTTTTGCGTTCCGGCGCATCTAATGGATGTGAGTGCGGGCAACGCAGGCATAAGTAAGTCGACACCAAACGGGAAGAAGCCCGGGGTCGGGCACGGCCTGATGAGTAAGCTGAGCGCGTTCAAGCTGTTAGCGATTGAAGATGATCCGCGGAGCCGGGCGTTGATCATCGACACATTTTCGCCGGAAGGAATGGAGATACTGACCGCCGGCGACGGTGACTCCGGCTTCGAACTTTTTCTGCAAGCGCGACCAAGAAATGTTGTGCTTGACCTAAACATGCCGGAAGCCAATGCGATGGACTTGCTGGAACGCATGGTCCGGACGGATCCATTGGTGAACGTGATCCTGGTAGCTGATCATTACTCCGCAGATTCTGCGGTCGAGGCCATTCAGAAGGGCGCCTGCGATTACCTGACGAGACCGATTGATTTTCAGAGACTCCGCATCCGGATAGCTAGCTTCCTGGCAGAAGCAGAGATACGCCAGAGAACCCTGGGTCTGGATCACGAACTGATCGAAGCCTGTCAATTTAAGGGGATCGTAAGCCGCAGCCCCCTCATGCTCGAAATTTTTGCCAAAATGCGGCGGGTTGCTCCTCATTTCAGAACCGCGCTCATCACGGGTGCGACCGGAACTGGCAAGGAACTGGTTGCGAAGGCCCTCCACGAACTTAGCCCTGCGTTGCCGGATCGTTTTGTAGCTTGTAATTGTTCCGCCCTGGTTGAAAGCCTTTTGGAGAGTGAGCTATTCGGGTACGTGAAGGGCGCGTTCACCGGTGCGAACCAAGACAAGGCTGGCTTGTTTGAGAGTGCGGATGGTGGCGTAATTTTTCTGGACGAAATTGGAGAGCTTTCGCCGGGAGCGCAAGCGAAATTGCTCCGGGTTCTGCAGGACCATCGAGTTCGAAGAGTGGGCGCATCCAGCGCCCGCGAAGTGGATCTGCGAGTGATCGCAGCCACAAATCGCGACCTGCAAGCCATGGTAAGAGAAGGAAAATTCCGCGAGGATCTTTATTATCGACTGGCCGTTGTGGAAATCGATTTACCTCCGCTTGCCGACCGGCGTGAGGATCTGCCCCTTCTTCAGAGGTACTTTCTTGAGAGGTTTGCAAGGGAATATGAGAAACCTATTGCGGGCCTCACCAGGAGGGCTCAGAGCCGAATGGCCACCTATCCGTGGCCGGGGAACATCAGGGAACTAGAAAGCGTGATCGGAAATGCTTGCATGATGGCGGATGGTAAGTTCCTGGACATAGGCGATCTGCCTGAGAGAATCCAAGCACAGTCAAGCAGAGAATCACCTGCGGATGAAGGTTTTTTTTCTCTCGAAGAAATTTCGAGGCGTCATGTCATGCGTGTGCTCGAGCGCGTAGGCGGGAATAAGGCTCGAGCGGCTGAGATTCTCGGGGTCGGTCGCGCGACCATCTATCAACTGCTCTCCAGAATGAAGCTTGAGAAACGGGGCGAAAGCGCGTAGCCCGTTTAGTTAGCGATTCCCTTCCAAACAATCTCCGTTACGATGAATACTCGCGCGTTCGAAATCTGGACCACATTCCGGATTCTGGACACTCATTTCTGCGAACCCGCCATCTTAGTCGGGTTTCGCTGCGTTTTGCCGCACGAATCGTTGGCCATGAGAATGCATTCAGACTTCAGGGGAAGAGTGTCCTCCTCGTCGTTGGGGCCGCCGGTACTGCTGCACATATTTGGGAGCAGGCCCGGCGGACGCGACGGTACTTAACAGACTAATGCATACTCCACGTCAATTCGCCAATACAGAGAGCGCCCTGGTCCGCCGGCGTCAAGTCGAGACTCGGGAGTGGTGGCTGTGGGGATTTGCCGTTGCGGTGACCCTGGTCTTGACCTTCGGCATCCTTTCGCTGACTTTCCCCGGGTTCCATCTGGCCAACGACAGAGTTTATGCACTGAACCTGAGGGAGTGGGTTCGCGGCCTTGCCGCCCTCGTATTGCTCTTCGATGTCTACACCGTCTATCAAAACCTCCAGCTCCAGCGCATACGCCGCCAACTGGCAGAACGCGACCAGCTCTTTCAACTCATCAGCGAAAACGCCGCGGATATGATTGCAGTGGTCGACGAGAACGGAAACCGTCTTTATAACAGTCCCGCGTACGAGAAGATTCTCGGCTATACTCCGGGCGATTTGGCCGGCTCGTCTTTGGAACAGATTCACCCGGAGGACCGCGCTCGCGTGCACGAGGCCGCTGAGAAGGCCCGTATCACGGGTCGCGGCGAACGCCTGGAGTATCGCATCCTTCACAAAGATGGCTCATGGCGAGTGCTTGAGTCCACCGCGAGCGCTATTCGTGGAGCGAAAGGCGAGACCGGAGGGCTGGTAGTCGTCAACCGCGACATCACGGAGCGCAAGCGGGCGGAGGAGATGCTGGCGCACAATGCGTTCCACGACGGGCTGACGAATCTTGCGAATCGTACGCTGTTTCTCGATCGCCTGGGGCGGGCTCTGGTGACGTCTAGGCGCCACGCTGATTTCAAATTCGCGGTGCTGTTCATCGACATCGATGGATTCAAGGTTTTCAATGACAGCCTGGGCCATGCCGCGGGTGATGCCCTGCTGATTCAGATTGGCCAGCGCCTCACTGCCAGCCTGCGGCGAGTGGATACAATTTCGCGATCGCAACCGGGCGAGAACGACGATCCCATCTTCGGTGACGATACATTGGCGCGGCCAGGCGGAGACGAATTTGTGGTGCTAGCGGAAGAACTGCGGCAACCCAGCGACGCGATTCGCGTGGCCGAACGGATTCAGGAAAAACTCGCTCTTCCCTTTTACGTGAATGGCCACGAAATCGTTATCACGGCGAGTATCGGTATCGTATTCAACAGCAGTGTCAACTCGGAGGCTCAGGACCTGCTTCGCGACGCTGAGATCGCGATGTATCGAGCCAAGCAAACCGGCAAAGCGCACTGCGAGGTATTCGACAATGCCATGCATGCCGGCGCTCTCAAACGTCTCCAGCTGGAGACGGATCTGCGCCGAGCCGTTGACCAACGCGAATTCCTTGTGTACTACCAGCCGATCGTGTCCTTGTCAGACAAACGGATTGTTGGCTTTGAGGCTCTTACTCGCTGGCAAAGCCCGAAGGGCTTAGTGATGCCGAATGATTTCATCCCGGTTGCGGATGAGACCGGCATCATCCTGGCGATTAACCGGCAATTGATGCATGAGGCCTGTCGGCAGCTGCTTTCATGGCACAAATTGTTTCCCTCGGATCCGCCTCTCTCGCTCAGCGTTAACGTCAGTCCCAAACAATTCGCCCAACCGGATCTGGCTGCCCAGATTAGCCAACTTCTCCGGCAAAACGGCATGGATCCTCGCTTTGTGGACCTGGAGATCACGGAAACGATCGCCATGGCGGACGCCGAAAAGTCTACGGGCATGCTGTCGGAATTGAAGGCACTCGGCGTTGGTTTGGACATTGACGACTTCGGTACCGGCTACTCGTCATTGAGCCGGTTGCAGAGCTTTCGCGTGGACACGCTAAAGATTGACCGCATCTTCGTTTCTCGAATGGACAGCGACCCAGAGACGCACGAAATTGTCCGCGTTATCATTAACCTCGCACATAGTCTGGGATTAAAGGTGGTTGCCGAGGGAGTGGAAACACAGGCGCAATTTGATCTGCTGAAGAAACTCGGCTGTGAACGTGCCCAGGGATACTTGTTCTCCAAGCCTGTCGACCACAATACGATTCTGAAATTGCTGGCAACCAATCGCGCCGAATCGGTAGCCTTGCGATCCAAAACCGCCGGTTCGCCTTCCGCCTGACAAGATAATCTGTTAGTAGTGACTCATTTTGACCCCAACACTGATGTTGGTTCGGGAGATCCCTCGTCCCGCTGGTGAAAGCGCGGGACTTCGGGATGACGCCAAACGAATAACAGCGCTCAAATTTCAAACTGCGCCACTGCCGATGATCTTGAAACCTTGACACCGTTTTCACGGCGCGAAAAACCGAATTTTCGCGAATCCGAGTATTATTTCCGATAACCGAAGTTCTAGAATGAACTTCATATGATTTCTTCCCGCGCGACTCTACCTCGTCTGCACGAGATAACAGGGGATCCCGCATGACCGAGAAGACAAATACCAAGGCAATCGAAGACGTGCCCAAGGCCGTCTCCAGGCGCAGCTTTATTAAGGGGGTCATTACCAGTGGCGTAGCAGTTTCTTCCGTAGGGTATCTTTTTCGCGCTTCACCATTGGTGCATGGCCAGCAGTCTGGCAACGGCCTGGCCGAGCGCTTGATCACTCTCAATGTCAATGGTCAGCAGCGGCGCGTCGACGTCATGAAGCAAGAGACACTTGCGTCAACGCTGCGTTACAAGCTCGGGCTCACGGGCACCAAGCTGGGGTGCGACCGGGCTGAATGCGGATCCTGTACCGTTCTTATCGATGACATTCCGCACTACTCATGTTCGGTGCTCACGCACACGGTGCGCGGCCGGAAGGTTCTGACGATCGAAGGCCTGGCGAGTCCGGGTGGGACCTTGCATCCAGTTCAGCAAGGCGTAATCGACGAGCAGGGATTCCAGTGCGCTTTCTGTATGTCTGGTTTCATTATGACGACCGTGGGATACCTCAAGACAAATCCCAATCCCACGCGCCTGGAGTTGGCCAACGGCGTCTCGGGCTGCTTGTGCCGCTGCCAGGACTACGACAAGATTCTGACCGCGCTGATGCGTGGTGCCGAGAATTTGCGGAGGTCGAAGGTTGGATAACAAAAAGAGTGTCGAGACCGCTAAGACTACTGAGCGACAGTATGGAGCCGGCTACAAGCTGATCGGCAAGAACTATGCGACGCCGGATCTCTACGCGAAAGTTACCGGGCAAGCGAAGTATGCGGAGGACTTTCGCGCGGACGGCATGTTGTTCTGCAAGCTGCTGCTGAGTCCCATGCCGCATGCGAGGGTGAAGCACATCCACGCCGAGGAAGCGCTGGCGATGCCCGGCGTGAAAGCCATGCTGACAGCAAGCGAACTTCCTGCACCGGCCGACACCCTCACGGACAACGGAACCGTGATCAAGGCCAGCAAATGGGGCGAACGGGGTCTCACCAACGAGCCGGTTTATGAGGGAGAACCGATTCTCGCGGTGGCTGCGGTCGATGAACTCACCGCAGCCGAAGCTATCGAGAAAATTGAGATTGATTTTGAACCTCTTCCCTTTGTGACCGATCCGCTCGACACGCTGCGGCCGGGTGGCCCGAATCCGCGAACGGATGGCAATGTGTGGGTCCGGCCTCCAGCAACCGGTTCGACGCCGAGCGCACCTGTGGTAACGGAGCTCAAGTGGACGAAGCAAGACTTCGCGGAGCTGGAGAAAGGACGTCTTCCGATGGGAAAGACGCCCGACGAATGGACGTACGGCGATGTTGAATCCGGCTTCAAGAACGCTGCACTGGTTCTTGACGAGACGTTCGTAACTCCGGACACCAGTCACCAGACTCTTGAGACCCGCAGTGCGATGGCCTATTGGCAGAACGGCAAGGTATATATCCACACGGGGACACAGAGCACCGCGCAAACGTTGCCAGCCATCGCGCGCTGGCTGAACATCAGTCCAGACAATGTTGTTTTCATCAGCGAATACACCGGGGGGGGATTCGGCAGCAAGATCACTGGTGGCGTATCGATGATCATCGCCGCGCTTCTCTCGAAAAAGACGAACACTCCCGTAATGATGCGGATCAGCCGCGAGGAGGAAACTTTCATTGGACGGGCTCGCCCGAGTTTTCAGGGACGCATGAAAGTCGGCTTTTCGAAAGAAGGGCGCATCGAAGCCCTCGACATGTTCGTCATTTGCGACAACGGCCCATACGAGGCGGTGGGCGACGCTCCTTCCTCTGGCCGCATCGTCTCTCTGTTGTATCAACCCCAAGCCATGCGCTGGCGGGGCGTGACGGTTCTGACGAACACGCCGCCGCGCAGTGCGCAGAGTTCCCCGGGCGGGCTGCAGGGGATCGTGATCATGGAGCCGATCATAGCGAAGGCCGCGCGCAAGCTGGGAGTCGACCAGGTAGCCATTCGCCGCATCAACTGCCCCGAGGGCAAAGCGCCATTCGGACCGGCGATACAAGGCAAGCGGCAGTATGCCACCAGCGCATTTCTCAAAGAAGCGCTCGACCGCGGCGCGGAGCAATTTCGATGGAGCGAGAGGGTTGCGCGCACTCCGAAAAGAATCGGCACAAAGGTTCGCGGCGTTGGTGTCTCTCTGAGCTGTTACGTTGGCGGCACGATTGGGTTCGACGGGCTGCTCATCATCAGGCCAGATGGCCGTGTCAGTTTCCAGTCGGGCATCGGCAACCTGGGAACCGAGTCGGTGATCGACGTTCACCGCGCGGGCGCAGAAGTTCTTGGCGTGCCTTGGGAAAAATGCGAAGTCATTTGGGGCAACACGACAAAGAACCTTCCATTTACTTGTGTTTCCGGCGGCAGCCAGACCACGCACGCGATGACGCGGGCCGCGTATGCTACTGCGATGGACGCCAAGAAGAAGCTTCAGGAGATCGCTGCCAAAAAGCTCGGCGGAAGACCAGAGCAATATGAGGTCGCCAACGAACGGGTTTTTCGCAAGGGGGGCGGCGCGGGCATGAGTTTGGCACAGGCCGCGAAATATGCGATTGAACTCGGCGGCATCTACGATGGCCACGAAGCGCCGGCCGACGTCCACAAATTGACGAAGGCATCGGTCGCGGCGGTCGCGGGCCAGGGCTTGGTAGCGTCGGCAAAAGATAACTATCCGCGCGACGGGAATACATTTTCCTATGTTGCCAGTTTCGCCGAGATCGAAGTCGACGTCGAGACTGGCAAGTACTACGTCGTGGATTTTCTCGCCTCCGGTGATGTCGGGACGGTGATTCATCCCCGCGCGCTAGGCGGCCAAATGCTGGGGCGCTCCACCTTGGGTATCGGTCATGCGATCGGCCAGAAATGGGTGTTCGATCCGCACTACGGGCAGATGGTTTCCAAGCGCTTCTACCAGAGCAAACCGCCGACGATTTTGGACGTGCCGGTCGAGATGCAATGGACGGCGCTGGATATTCCGGACCCAGAGACACCGGTGGGCGCTCGCGGAGTGGGCGAACCACCGGTTGCGGGTGGGTGTGCTTCCGTCTTGAATGCGCTCTCGGACGCGCTTGGAGACGAGATCTTCCAGCGCGCCCCGGTGAACGCCGATACGATTCTGACATCGCTCGAAGCGGGCCGCCCAATGCAGCATCCCTTGATGGCTCACATTTGATGATGGCTCACGTTGAAGAGATTTGAGGTTGGTTATGGCCGTGATACGAGACGTAATGCCCGCGTTCGACCTGCTGCAGCCGAGTTCGGTTGCTGATGCGCAGAAGCTTCTCGCCCAGCATGGCAGCGACGCCTGGATATTGGCGGGAGGACTCGACAGCTTCGACTGGCTCAAGGATCGACTCCGAAAGCCGAAAGTCGTAGTCGATCTGAGCGGAATCGAGGAGCTGCGAGGAGTGCGCACGATTGGGGACGGGATCGAGATTGGAGCGATGACCACCCTGACGGAAGTGGTGAATCATCCCGTCATTCAACAGAAGTATGGACTGCTGGCGCAGGCCGCGGAAGTGGTGGCTTCGCCGCAAATCCGGAACCAGGGAACCATTGGCGGCAATGTTTCGCAGGACACGCGTTGTTGGTATTACCGCGGTGGCTGGCCGTGCTATCGTGCCGGCGGCAACATCTGCTATGCCGATACGCCGGTAGGGCGCAATCGCGAACATGCCATTCTGCAGGCAGACCGCTGTGTGGCCGTGAATCCTTCTGACTCTGCTCCGGCGCTAATTGCGCTCGATGCCAAGTTTGTCCTGCGCACACCCAAGGGTGAGCGAGTGGTGGATGCGGAGGATTACTTCGTTGGTCCCGACATCGACATCACGCGCCTGCATATCCTGCAGCCCGGGGACCTGCTCACGGCGATTCGCATTCCCTCGACCTGGGCGGGCGCACAATTTTATTTTGAAAAAATTCGCGACCGGAATGTTTGGGACTTTCCTCTCATGAATGTGGCCTCGGCCATGGTTGTCTCGGGGGACACGATTCAGCGCATTCGAATCGCGGTGAACGGCGCAGCCGCGCGCCCGCTACGGTTGAAGGCAGTCGAAGATACAGTGCGGGGAAAACCACGAAACGCGGCGACCGGCGAGATGGCGGGAAAGCTGGCGGTGCGGGGAGCGATCCCACTCCAGTTCAATGCCTACAAGATCCCACTGATGAGAAATCTTGTGAAACGCTCCATCAGCGGAGTGGAGGAGGCAACGTGGACTTCCTAGAGTGGGCGATCAGTCCGTGGGGACAGAAAGTTCCAATCCACATTGCATGGTTTCTGATGTGGGTTGCGGCAATAGCGGGATTGCTGTTTCTGATTGTCCACGCGACCTGGTTGCGATTCTTCGCCAAGAAAAAAGAATTTGATGGCGCTGGTTCCCCGGAAGTTGTTGCCCGAATCCCGGCGCACGTTCCACGGCATTCGCTGGTCGCGCGGATGTTTCACTGGATCATGGCCGCGTCGATGTTCACACTTCTCTTTACCGCCTTCCTTCCGAAGTTGGGAGTGCAATTTCCCTGGGTCACTTATCATTGGATCGCTGGTGCGGTGTTGACGGTTTCCATTGTTTTTCACATCTTCCATGCCTCGTTCTGGCTCGATTTCTGGTCCATCTGGCCTGACAAAACGGACGTAGAAGATGCGTCGAAGCGGGTCCGCCGGTTTTTCGGAATGTCCGCACCGCCGCCGCGAAAGTTCGCCAAGTATCCGCTGGAAAACAAGCTCTTCCACGGCGTGATCATCTTATGTGGTTTGTCGGTGATCCTAACTGGCGTGTTCATGATGTTTCGCGTGCGCACGATCTTTTTTCCGCGGAATCCGTATCTGTTTGGTGACATGACCTGGGGCCTGCTGTACGTGCTGCACGGACTGGCGGGCGTGGGACTGATCGCGCTGGTCATGATGCATGTTTACATGGGACTCCGACCGGAAAAACTTCCGATCACAAAATCGATGATCTTCGGCTGGATGGACCGGGACTTTGTTTTGAAGGAGCATGATCCCGAGCGCTGGGCCGTCGAGACATCGCCGTCATCGGCGCGTGGAAGAGCGGAAGGACGAGGGCTCACGGATGCTGGCTGAAATCGCACGCCGTTGTGAGGCGGTGGAAGAATGCTACGAGTTCCTGCTAGCCTATGCTGCACAAGGACTGCCCACCGACCAAGGGAGCAAGTCCGGCGGGCAAATGCGGGAGCTGCTGGCTAGCGCTGTGAAGGCGTTGACCGGACTTTCCGAGACCTGCGCACTGGCAATCAAGGAAGAAGAACTCGAACCGGCCGACAAGTACTCAGCGTTCTTTGGAGTGCTGGATCGCGACGCCCGCGACTCTCTTGCCGCGATTGAACTGGTTCTGGCTCAACCCACGATTAGTTCCCAACTGGTGGACAATCTGAATGCTTCCATCCATCTCCGGGCGCTGCTCACGGACTTGTTTCTTCTGGGCGAGATCGTGAGGAAGCAAGATAAACCGGTGGGACAGGTCGCTAGTGAGGGTGAATAACCGAGAAAATTGCCGTCGCCAATCTCACCGTTTGAAACCCACGGAACCTTTTCAGCTGCGTAGACTATGCGATTAAAGATCGTGCAGGCGGGAGAGCCGGTTCTGCGGGAGACCGGACGTCCCTTAACCCGGCAGGAGATATTGGGAGACGAGATCCAAAGATTGATACTCGACATGCAAGAAACCATGCGGGACGCTCCCGGAGTTGGACTGGCCGCGCCCCAGGTTGGACTTTCGCTGCAAATCGCTGTGATCGAGGATCGCGAGGAAATACTTCAGGATCTTCCGCCAGAGGAACTTGTGGAGAAGGATCGTCACCCCGTTCCTTTCCACGTGATCATCAATCCAAAGATAGCCTTCTCGGAAAATGACAAAATCAGTTTCTACGAAGGGTGTCTCAGCGTCGCGGGGTTCTCGGCAGTAGTTCCGCGGGCCCGGGTTGTCCACGTCGACTACTTAGACGAGCAGGGAGAGCAACGATCCGTTGACGCAACGGGATGGTACGCGCGGATTCTGCAACACGAGATCGATCATCTGAATGGAGCTCTTTACATCGATCGCATGCAGAGCCGCACTTTCACGTCCGCGGAAAACTGGAATCGCTTCTGGAGAGGCAAACCGATCGACGAAGCGTCATCCACGCGCTTGCGTTAAAGGTTCAAGGTCGCTTCTGCTCAGCAGGCAGCTCCTCAAACCAGCCTCAGTGGTGGTGTTTGCCGCCGGAGTGCCCTCCGGAGTGTCCGCCAAAGTGGCTACCTCCACTCGAGTGTCCGCCGAAATGCCCGCCTCCACCGGAATGGCCGTGGCCGAAACTCTTGCCGCCGCCGAAATTCTTTGGAGCGTGTCCACCACCAAAATGGGATCCACCCGAGCGCGCTTGCTTCTCGGAGGACTTGGCAAATCCCTTGCCCATGTAACTGTTGGAAGACGGCTTACCGAAATTGCGGTTTTGAAAGCTTCCGCTCGGAGCACGATAGGAGGGCATTGACCTACCATAGCCAGCGCCGTCTCTGCTGAAGCTTTCCGCCGATCGGTTATAAAAACTGGACCCATAACTCGAACGCGCATACTGCTGCGACCTGCCGACGGCCGGGCGGTAACTGTTGGAGGGTTGCCGTGACGACCCGTAGCCGCTTCTGGGTGCTTGGTAACCGCGGCTGTATCCTTCCGACCGGCTCCGCGCGTACATATCTCTGTCTGGGGTTCGAGCAAATCCCCGCTCGCGCCCGCTGTATGCACCACCACCCGGACGGCCGTAGCCGCCCGGAGTCCGATAAAAACCGTTCGACCGCGCTGTACTCCATCCGCCGCGCGAGAACGCGCGCGGACCGCCATGCGGGAAGCCCCAATCGGCGACCGTAGTGCTATGCGAATAGTAGCTCGAACCGTGGAAGAGCACCGCGTGAGCCAGCCAGTCCAATCCCCAGGCCAGCAATCCGAAAGGCGTATGCATGAAGGCTGTGGTCGCGATGCCCAAGCCAAATCGCATGGCCAGCGGCCCGAAGGAGGAACCGATAAACGATCCCAGCGCGCCGAGCAGCGAAAATCCTGGATACGGCGAGATCGGCTGGCCGTAGACAGCCCACGGGTTGTAGACGGGCACATACACAAGCTCCGGATTCACCGGAGCGAGGACGATGTTTCCCTGATCGTAGTTCACGGTTTCCTGCGGAGTGCTTCTCAGGCTTCCAGCGGCCTGAGCACGCTGGCGCATGACCTGCACCGCGTCAAGTACATCTTGCGGCTGATTGTAGTAGGCATTGCCAAGCTCGGTGGCCCATTGCAGGTTGTAATCCATCTGCGACAGCACTTGGGGAAATGCGGTCAATGCCTTTACGCTTGGGTCCCAGGGCTGTGCATCGGCTCCTGCAGCAATCTGTTCGGAGGACGCGTAACCTAGCGCTCTCCGCCAGCGGTCGGCGTCCGCCACTTGCGCGGGATAGGTGGACGCGGTGAGTATCTGTGCTACCAGCGTATCGGGATAAAGCGCAATCGGCGCCACCAGTTGGTTCAGTTGCTGCGCGCTAAGGGGCTGCACCTGCCCATAACCCTGCTGCGGATTCGTCTGGCCGGGCGCTGAGTAAGGCTGTTGCGGATACGACTGTTGCCCGTAAGGTTGCGGTTGCTGATATCCCGGCTTACCATAGCCCGGTTGCTGATCTGGCGATTGCTGTTGCGGAGCGTACTGTCCGTTGTCCGGAGCATACTGCCCATTGTCTGGAGCGTATTGTCCGTTGTCTGGCGCCTGCTGCGCGAAGAGCTTTTCTTGCCCCACTGGGAACAAGACGAACACCAGCGTCAACGCAAACAGAGAATAAATAGGAATGCGCGATGCCGGCGTGTGCGTTAGGGTTGTCATCTTCCCTCTCAGTAGCCCACGCGGCGCGCTTCGGGGCTAACGTTCCGATCAAAACGGCCGGAGATTGCGCTCACACCCGGCCCGACGAAGAACTGCTATTTGTTCTGAACCCGGACTTCCGTTATTAGTTCCGCAGAGAAAGCGCCCGGTTTCCGTAGATCTACACGTACTCACGCTCGGCCCGCCGAATCGCTCGGTACCTCTTAAACACTTCCTTATCGCTTTCCAGTCCCAGTGCCGAGCGGATTGAGCTCCCACGGAAAGTATGAGCCAACATCTTCCATCCCTTAAAGAGGACGAACCCGGGATCGTGCTTCAGTGCCGCGGGGATGTGGTGAACCTTCATCCAGCGCTCGGCTTTCCAGCGCATGAATTCCACCTCTTCAGCCGGAAGATGCTCGGTACGGACAACAGCCGTAGTGCCGTCGTATTCTTCGAGCCGCTCGTTCATGATCAACCCTTGATCGCGGAAGTCTTTCGTCATCGGCGTTCGCGGGTAGGGTGTGGGATGCTGTATGTAGGGCCAATCCACGTAGCGGCGGGCAAATTCGAGATTGGCTTCGATCGACTCGCGCGTGTCGCCCGGACTGCCCACGATTAATCCGCCGACCACATACATCTGATTACGGTGCAGGTATTCGATGGCCTTAAGAGTGGCGTTGCCGGTTTTGTGACCGTTCGATCGCTCTGTGTTCTTGGCGGAGGCTCGCAGAAATTCCAGGTCGCCTTCCAGGATGTTCTCGATGCCCAGAAAAACGTAGCGGAAGCCGGCTCGCCGCATCAGCGGAGCAAGAGTTTCACCATGGTTTGCAATCGCCGAGGTCATGGCTTGAACAAAGTAATCAAGCTTGTGCAGCCCGGCCGCAATGATGGCCTCGCATAACGCCTCGAAACGCTTGACGTTCAGGGTAATGTTGTCGTCGACGAGAAAGATGGTTCGAGCGCCGTGATCGCGCGCGTCGCGAATGTCGGCCAGCACCCGGTCGAACGAATAAGTGTGGAAGTTGCGCCCGCGCATTTCGATGATGGAGCAAAAACTGCAATCGTAGGTGCAGCCTCGCGAGGTCTCGATCACATCCACCTGGCGACCGAGCAATGTGTATCCCTTGAGCACGCGCGCATCGCGCTTCGGCAGGCGGATCTCCTTGTCCTCAAGACGGTGCGGGGGACGGCCCGGGTTATGCGCCCAGCTTTCGCCGTTTCGATAGGAAAGACCGCAGATCCGTTCAAATCCTGAGCCCTGCTCGATCGCGCGCAACAATTCGCGGAAAGTCACTTCTCCTTCGCTGCGCACCAAATAGTCCACGCCCAGATCCTCGTAAGCCTCGGGAGCAAGGCTGGGGTCGTATCCACCCACAACGATCTTCACGCCCGGTCGGAGAGAGCGGACCAGTTCGATAATGCGAGCCGCGGTGCGGCGCTGAAACGTCATGATGGAGAGACCGACAACTTCAGGATCGAGCTCACCCACCAGTCTGGTTACAGTTTCACGAACCCGACGGTGAACCAGGATTAAATCGGCGACCGCCACTCGGTGGTGAGAATCAACGTTGCCAGCCAGGGACGCAAGAGCACCATTCGGCATGCGAATCCCAGCCGGGGGCATGTGTTCGAAGGAATCAGGCATAGATAGCAACAGGACGTTCATGAGCACCTGTCCTTAATGCATTGTTAAAGTCCCGCAGGCGCGGGTCGAACCCCAGTGACGAAGCGAATGGGCGTAATTGTACCGCAGCTTGCGCCCGAATTCTGGCGGAGAAATTTGAGCTTGCCGGGCAATTTTCAAGTTATCATTTTAGCCAGAGTGCCGTTGCGGATTGAGAAGTGGAAAGCAGCGACATTTGGGGGAAGCATGGCGATCGATTTTGTGCGCGCGCGTGAAGGAAGAGACGACTCGATACAATTTCAACCAGTCGAGCGGCTCAAAGTGTATTTATTCGGAGCTACGGTGCTGTTTGCTTCATTTGGGATGGGAGAAGCCGTGTACCGACTCTTGTTTTCGGAGTTTGATGGTATCACCGACCGCATTCCGGTGGAACTTTTGTTTGGCCTGGTATTTGCGTGGCTCGCCACCAAGTTCGTCGGCGGCGTTTACAGAAATCGTAAACAGAGGAGTGCGCGGCTCAACTTCATTTGGGCCCGGAATCACCACATACGGGGCGCTGTGGAAGGAATCACGCCTTTGGCGCACCCCGCGAAGAACCAACAATCGATCCGCGTGATCCGCGAAGAAGTCGACAGGATCGAGTTGGCGCTGAAGGAGATCCTGCCGGGCTAGATTGGTTTGCGAATGCGGGTTTCGGGAAGTTCACCTTCGCTGCAAGGTTGTTCCGCGTGAGTTCTAGGTAGGATTGCTTTCGAGCCGTCCACTGGCCGGGACGATCTTCTCCCCCCTCCAAAAGGATTTACTGACCGCGACCATTACGTTCTGCCATTTAGCCGTCATCTCATTTGCGCTGTTGTGGCAACGCCCCATAGAATGATGAAGCCGAGACGGCTCGACGATTGCGAATTTAGGAAAAAGCGTCGCTGAAGATGCTCCGTTCGCAGGTTTTTCGCCGGAGAGATGGCCGAGTGGCTGAAGGCGCACGCTTGGAAAGCGTGTTTACTCGAAAGGGTAACGTGGGTTCGAATCCCACTCTCTCCGCCAGTTCTTTAATCACAATCACTTAGGGGCGTGGCTACCACATGTGGCTACCAATATTCATGATTTTTCTCTGATTCCCAGTATTGGGTTGGGCTTCAGAGGAAGAAGTCATGACCGTGAGCCTGTGGATTCGACAGACTGTAGGTGGCAAGCGCACCTACAGGAAACCCAACAAGAAGAAGCTTTACCCCAATACCACTGTCTTTTGCCTGCGCTATTCCATTGTTGGAAAGCGACGGTGGGAGACCCTCGACGTAACCAACCT
>Ga0074046_10001459_pt1 | contig 21340 bp, 14 predicted proteins | sample BogForMeECP23OM3_FD_94441 | JGI IMG/M metagenome (GOLD analysis project Ga0074046, IMG submission 94441) | Bog forest soil microbial communities from Calvert Island, British Columbia, Canada - Bog Forest MetaG ECP23OM3 | ecosystem: Environmental > Terrestrial > Soil > Wetlands ... | reverse complement strand
TCTTCCGCGGAAGTCCTGCTGGGCGAGACTCTCACCCACAAGTTCCTTGCCTCCTCGTCCTTTAACGAAGCGGTGTTTTTCTACCCCAACATGTCTTCGACCGGGAATTATCGCAGTACTATCAGCCTGGGGCTGGTTACCAGGCTCACGAAGCTCTTGAGTTGGCAGACCTCTTTCAACGATTATTACCTCAGCGACCCGCCACCAGGGAAAAAGTCGAATGACCTGTTGCTCTCCACAGGCCTTCGGCTGACTTTCGGCAACGCGGCGAAGTGAGCCCAGGGGAATGTCCGTTGGGTGATCGAACAAACCTGAGCCACACCAACCAGAAGGTGCCGAAGGACTCCGCAGTTTCCTTCCATCTTGCTAAAACGAGATAGTGACTGCGACCCCGATGCCCGGGTAATTGCGGTCATATACGTAGTACCCATCGCCGGTGTAATCGATATATATGTCGTCGGTTTCGTACCAGTTCGGAGGCCACGTTTCCGGCCACGGATCCATGAACGTAACCCAATAGCCGTCGTACTGGAAGCGCGGATATCCGCCTACGAAGAGCATCGGAAGGGCGCTGATGCGGAAAAAGTGCCCACTCCCGAAGTAGAGTCTGAAGCGGCTTTCAGGAACCCGGTAGCCGTTGTAGCCGCCGCGTTGCTGCCAGGTGCGGTGTTCGTTATTCCACGAACTGGCGCGAGATTGGAGGAACCCGCTGCGCACCTGCCCTTGGTGTTGTGGGACGCCGCTATGGTGAACGCCGCCATAGGTGGGGCCGGTGGGCCGGACGCCGCCATGATAGGCGCCACCGGAGCTTTGTTGCGGTCGTTCCACAAGTCTATTAGCCGGCTGCTGATGCTGTTGCTGTGCAGGTTGCTGCTGCTGACGCTGTTGCTGTGCGGGTTTCGCTTGCTGATGTTGCTGCCCCTGTTGCGGTTTGCCCTGCTCCTTTTCCTGTTGCTCACGCTGTGCGTAGCCACGAGCACTGGTTCCGAGAAGAAGGAGCAGAACTCCCGTACTGATAAGACCAACTGGTTTCATGAGTGTTGCCTCCGTTACGGTGATTTCATGCGCCCCTCGCTCATCACGTCGGGCGCTGTTGTTTCCGGTGGCTGTCTCCGGTAGACCGACACGCGCAGCGGTAACATACACCTGACCGCCGCTGGATGCAATTGAGGCGATAATCCGAAGATTCGGAGCTAGAGCTCACAATGGAAATGTGGCTTAAGCATTGAACTCAAACAGAAAGGGGGAGACTTTGCCTCTGCTGGAGAATATCGCCGGCTACTTGCGTGCCCATGCGCAAGAGCGGGCGCAGAGTCTCGTTTTTCAGAGACTCTGCGGCTCGTGCATGTGCAATCGGGTGTGTAATCCCATTTCATGTCGCGCTTGCGCCGCCTGGGATTGGAAAGGCAGAAGCCTTGCGGCTGTTCCACCGACCGTGCCTTTGACGGCGCGGCCAAGCCAGTGTAGCGCCGATCCCGCGCCTGCGGGATCGGCACTTTTCGCGGGGACGCGCCCTGCTGGCCCCGCCCTGCGGGGTCAGCGCTACTGCGGAGCGCCAGGAACCCGCGTCGCTGGAAGAGCCGTCCGCCATCAAGATTGGCGGACCTACGACCGCGGGCCCTGCGCTACGAGCGGGCATCGTCATCGAAGGGCAGTTCGAGCCGATCGATCTCCAGGGGAACTTCCCCCCCGCCACCGAAGCAGCGGAAACTCGACCACGGCCAGTCTTCCGGCCTTGACACCAGCCCTCTTTCCACGGGATTGAAGTGCATATAACGCAAGGCGTCTTTGTATTGCTTCACCGTCCAGATGATCTCATCGAAATAGCGGGGTTGCCAAAGGGCTCCTCGCCTGCGTCGCCTCGAGTTGATGCGCCGCATGGAAGCCACCTTTACCGCATCCATCACCTGTGGAAGAGTGTCATTCTCGGCAAGAACGGTGAGGGGGTGCCAATGGTCCGGCATGAAAACGTAGCCTGTGAAGAGGAACGCCCGGCGCCCCCGTGCGCCCCTGATCGCCTCAGCCAAAGAGGCAAACTCCGCATCAACAAAGGGCAATCGGGTCCGCAGGAGGTTGCACGTTACGAAGAAAATCCTTCCTGAGATGAGCAACCGGCGCAAGCGTGACATAGAATCAATTGTAGCGCAAGGCTCGCTCGATTGTAATGCTTGAGCACAGGATTCCACAAAATTCCAAACTCAAGTTCCTTGAGGAACACCAGGGGCAGCAGCCCTAATAATCCCACGGGAGGCGGCTCGCTGGCCCCCGTACTCGCGCGAATTCGTCTCATACCATTTCTGCCGCTCGTTTTAGTGGCCGTATTTCTCGACCACCTTGTCCGCCCACTCCGGCCAGCCTCACATCACTTCGATCGTGATCTGGGTTTCCGCTCCCACCGGTGGTTGCGGAGTGCGGCATAAAGCGGGGACGGCAGAGGCGTGGCATCGCTTGTGGCGAGGTTCGCATCAACGTGTCGCGGCTTCCGCATTCCAGGAATGACCGTGCTGATAGCAGGATTCATGAGAATAAACCGCAGTGCCGCTTCCGGAAGCCGCATGCCGGGAGGCAAAACCAACTTCAGCGCCTCGACGCGGTCCACGGTGGCGTTCAGGTTCTCGGTCGCGAAGTAGCTGTTACGCCAATCGCCGTCCGGCCACGTGCTGTTTTTAGTGAGGGTTCCAGTGAGCGAGCCCTCATCGAAGGGAGCGCGCGCGATCGCTGCAACATCGTGTTCACGACATGCCGGGAGGAGATCATCATCGGGATTCTGGTCGAAGACGTTATATATCAACTGAACGGAATCGATCAGACCCGATCTTACAGCCCTCACGCCGTTCCACGGCTCCCACCTATTGATGCTGATGCCGATGGACAGGAGCAGGCCCTGGCGCTTCAACTCACCGAGCTTCGTGGCCCAGCGATCATCCTCCAGCCAAGAGTCGTCCCACGTGTGGAACTGGACCAGATCGATCGTCTCAAGGCCTAGGTTGGCGACGCTGCGATGAACGTAGTCCTCAATGTGATCGGGAGGGTAACACTCGTCTAGCGTATACTCGCGGCTTGGCCACTTCAAGTTCTTCGGTGGAATCTTGGTCGCGACATAAAGCCGCCGCGCGCGGTTCAATCGTACCAGCTGCCCAAGCAACTTTTCGCTATGTCCGTTCCCATAAGACCAGGCTGTATCAAAGAAATTGCAACCGAGTTCTACGGCTCGCTGAAGGGATTTCATGGATTCCCTGTCGTCGGAGCCGGTCCATCCCGCCATTCCCCACATCCCGTAACCAATCTCGCTTACCCGCCAGCCTGTTCTCCCGAATCGGCGATATTTCATTGGTTGCCACCTTCAGACAGGCCGTCGCATGTAATTTTTTCCACTTCGTCAAACCTAGCCTATGCAACGCTGACGGCCTCGTCGCTGGCGGCAAGGGTGGGTAGTAAATGGCGCCGACTCCGTGCAAGGAAAATCTCAAGATTGGATCTCAGCACGATGTCTGGTGCCAGACAGATGCGCGCACGAGGGCATACATTTTCAGCAAGAAATCGATAAACTGTTTGGAAGGCGATCCGGCCCTGATCGAACGGCTTCTGGTAAATGGTTGCCGCCACGACTCCCGACCGCAGCGCGGAAACAATTTCCGGGAACAGGTCAGTGGCAACAAACTTTAATCTCCCAGCTAGCCCCAGCTCATCCAACACGCCCAGAATGGGAACCGAATTAGCCGTGGTCGCGTAGACCCCCTTGATGGTAGGGTCGGCAAGCAAGGCTGCCCTGCACTTCTTGTACGATTCGTCTTCGCTTTCGTGGTCTTCGACGACTCCGGCGATGCGCATGGCTGGAAACATCGAGCTTGCACAACTCTCAAAACCCCTAACTTTGTCGGCGTGATCGATAATCGTCTGGTTCCCGGTTGCCAGTAACACCGAGCCTTCGCCTGAGAGCATCTGTCCCATGAGTTCGGCGGCTATCGAACCGCTAACCACGTGATCTATGCAGACCGCTGCCAGGCGGTCTGTTCGAGGAGCGTCGGTCGTGACGCACAGTACCGGTATGCTGCGCCTTGCGGCTTCTCGGATTAGAGGCTTGAGTTCGGCTGGGTTTCCGGGGGAGATGACCAATGCTTTGATGTCATCGCCAAGCGCGGCCTCAAACGCTTCCACTTCTGCTTCGCACGTCCAGGGATACCTACGAGTTAGAATCCGTAGCCAAGGATTTTCGGAGGTCGCCGCCGCGTGCTCGATGCCATTACAGACATCGTCGAAAAATGAACAGTTCGTCTTCGGCAGGCTCACGGCAATGCGGATCTCTTTTCGGGACGAGAGCGCGCGTGCGGCGAGGTTGGGCCGATAGTGCATGGTTTGGGCCATGCTTAATACCCGCTGCCGAGTCATGGGGCTGACTCCCGGTTTTCCGTGCAGTGCTCGATCGACGGTGCCCGTGGATACGCCCAAGGCGTTTGCAATGTCGCGCATCCCGGTCCTTTTTGAGCGAGTCCGAGCCGCCAACTCGCTCCCTTGAAGAATTTGCATAGGCGCTCCAATACTTACCAAGAGCAGAATAGAACGTTTACGGTGGCATGTCAAGCTTACAGACATTTGAAAGACAATAATCTATCGTCATAGAGCAAGGTATACAAAACTACGGTCCCTTTGGATGGCACGCGAAAGCCGTAGTCGTGCACAATTGACAGCGGAAACCGTCGCTGGAAATTGTCCTAGCCCCAATTTACGAATTATCGGCCGAATGTGGGCGGAGGTCCAGCAGAGAGTGGCGGTAGAGCGCAAGTTGCGGCATGGCCACTCGCAGCGCATAAACAAAGGGTATTTTGGAGGAGGGAGTGAAGCCAAACAAGGGTGTATGCTTTTCGCAAGACAGCCGCTAAGTGAGCGGCGATCCGCTCGACGCGCCGCGATATCCCACCGAAAGCTGCATGCGCCGCGGATTTCGGCTTCCCTTGCCACCCCAGCTCGGCCGAGCTTCAGTTCACGCCCCGTTAGGGGTCGAATATTGCGTAAAACTGAAGTAGAAGACGCTGTAAACAAAACACTTATTGGATTTTCAATTTTTCTGTTATTTTTCTGTTTTTGTTCTTGACAACCAATAAATGCAGGAGTATCGTCGTGTTCCGTGAACGTTTACGCAAAGTATTTCGGTGGGCGAGCGACCATTTGTATGGCTTTAAAAGCGCGTTATAGGGTGCATCGTCCATTGCCACGCTTTGCCAACTGGAGTTCATGTTTTCCTTTGAGCGTTGGGATGGGTTTTAAGAAAATTTCACCTTACTTGGAGGGTCGTATGAAACGAGTTTGGAAGGCGCCGATTGATGTTTCAATCTGGTCACGGGGAACGAATTCGGTTGGAAGACTGGTAAATCCCGGTGCTTTGTTGTTGTGCAGCTTGATCGCATTGGTATTATCTGCCCCCCTCGGTTGGAGTCAGTTGACGAGTACTGGCACGATCGTAGGGAGTGTGGAAGATGTGTCCGGTGCCGTCGTGCCCCAAGCTGCTATCACCATCTTAAACCAAGACACGGGGGTACAAACCACCACGCGCAGTAATGGGGATGGTAGTTTCGTGATTCCCGGATTGCCGGTCGGAACCTACACGATCACGGTGGCAAAAGAAGGGTTTGAAACATTCGTGGAGAAGGATGTCGTGCTTCATCCCACGGTGGTGGCGTCCATCAGGGCGACATTGACCTTGGGTTTGGCAAAGACGGAGGTCACCGTGTCCGCAACCGCGGTCCAGGCAGAAGTGGAGACAAGCTCTCCCGCGCTGTCTAGCCAGGTTGCGGGGCGTCAGGCAGAGATACTCCCGCTGAATGGGCGCAATTTTCAAAGCCTTTCCGCGCTCATGCCCGGCGTCATCAATCAGACTCCGGGTGTAGCGCTAAATGACGGTTCACTGAATCAGTCCGACCCCATGTCAATAAACGGCATGTCCCCGGCCTATGGTCTGATGACGGTGGACGGAATCTGGAATGAGAATTCAGGGAATATGAACGACCTGGCGGTAACACCTAATCCGGACACGATCCAGGAAGTGCGCGTTTTGCAGAACAACTATAGCGTTCAGCACAGCCTCATGGGAGGTAATGTAGTATTGGTCGACACCAAGAGCGGAACGAAAACATTTCACGGAACCGTCTACGAATATTTCCGCAACACAGTGCTGGACGCCCGTAATTTCTTCAGTCCGACGGTGCCGACACTGCAGCAAAACTACTATGGCTATACTGTCGGGGGGCCGATTTTTATTCCCAATCACTACAACACCCAGAAGCAAAAAGCCTTCTTCTTTTGGAGCGAGCAATGGATCGCCCAGAACATTGGTGCCGTGGCAACGGGGGCGACTCCAACCCTTGCGATGCGTAACGGCACTTTCAACACACCCATTACTGATCCCTTAACGGGCCAGTTGTTTCCTGAAACCTCTCCCGGCGTCTATCAAATACCTTCGAGCAGGCTTAACAGCAGTTCCCTGGCCTTTATGAACGCGATGATGCCTCTGCCCAATAACCTTGCCGGCGGTTTTCAGAATTATATAAACTTGAGTGACAAGACCAACCGCCAAAGGGACGACGAGATCAAAGTAGACTACAACTTTACGCAAAAGCTGCGGCTGATGGCAGAGTTTTTGGATGAAAAACAATCCTTCAGCTATCCCAACATGTCATTCCTTGGCTCGCCATATAACACCAATGGCCAGTTAGCGAAGGCCCCCGACTACTTGGCCTCGGTGGGACTAACCGCTAGCCTGAGCTCTTCCATGGTTAATGAAATTAGAATTGCAATGAATAATCTCGTTAACAGTACTTTTGGGACAGGCTATGTCCTTACCAGCCAAATCCCGGGTTTCAATGAAGTTCTCCCTTACGCTGGAGCGGTCGGATCCGCCCGCCTTCCCCAAATGAGTTTCTCAGGGGGGTATCCCAGCGTCGGGGTCGCGAATAGCATTGGAGCGGCGCTTGGTGAAGGCTTTCCACCCATTGCCGCCTCCGATCTCGAGGACACGTTAACAGACGATTGGAGTTGGGTGCGAGGCAATCACTACCTGCAGGCGGGACTGAACATCGTTCTGGGAACCAAGAGGCAGACAGCCTTCGCCTCCACCAACGGCAGTTGGAGTTTTAGCGGCCAGTTCACGGGAAACTCAATCGCTGATTTTCTGCTCGGCGACGCAGCGTCTTTTAGTGACCAAAACTCCATGCTTCGGTTATATGGCCACTATACGATCATGTCTCCGTATGTTCAAGATAGTTGGAAGGTCACTCGCCGCTTGACACTGACTGCAGGGCTCAGAATCGAATACATGCCTCCGGTACATGGCCAACAGGGCATATCCACAGAATTCGACCCAACAACGTTTCAGCCCGCGGACGTACCGATCGTGAATCCGAACGGGACCATCACGGCAACACCCACTTATAATCCGACGAACGGGATCGTGTACAACGGGCTGAATGGCGTCCCCTTGGATTTTGGGGTCAAGCACAAGTACTTTTATGGACCTGCAGCGGGCTTTGCCTGGGACATCTTCGGAGATGGCAGAATGTCGTTGCGCGGGGGATATGGACTGACCCAAACGCGAATACCCACCGGTACCGATTGCGCGTACTCCTGCGTCGGCGACTATCCCTTGATATCGTCGGTCAACCTGATTACTCCGTCGTTCCCGAATCCCATCGGCGCGGCGTCAAAAGCGGGGACAGTTCCCGGTCTTCAGATGCAGGACCCCGACAACCAACCCCTGGAAATCCAAAGCTACAGTCTTAGTTTGGAACGCCGGTTTGGGACAGACTGGTTCTTTTCCATTGCTGGTGCGCGCAACAATGCTACCCATCTTAACCATAGCATTAACATTAACCAGGCTCTTCCCGATCCTCCCTATGACTTCAATCCGATTATTAATACCGGGTCAGTTTCCACGGCCGTGTATGCTCCTTACCAGGGATATGGAAGTATTTCCGACCACGTCACTGACGGTATCATGAACTGGAGTGCGCTGGAGTTGAACCTGCGTCATCCGGTCGGCCACAACCTTTTCCTGTCGGCGAATTACACGTGGTCCCATAACCTTTCCAGCACCGCTAAAGGCGTTCAGAACGCGTACAACGAACGAGCCATGTATGGAAACAACAGTAACGATGTTCCCCAAGTGTTTGCACTCAGCCTCATCTGGGACATTCCCGGGTTTAAGAATGCCAGCCCACTAAAGCGAGCCCTTCTCGGCGGATGGCGATACTCGGACATTACGACAATTCAAAGCGGCTTCGCGCTTATGCCCGGCTTGAGCATTTCACACGCGGGGCTCGCGCAACTCCCCGACGTCGTCCCGGGCGTCAGCGCTAAGGGTCCGAAAACCGTTAACGAATGGTTTAACACTGGTGTGTTTACTGCTCCTCCCCCGGGTTATTTTGGAAACGCGGGGGTGGCGGGCATCGGGCAGGGACCGGGGTTCATGGGTTTCGACATGGCGTTGTCCAAGGACTTCAAACTTACTGAGCGCCAGACGTTCCAATTGCGCGGCGAACTCTTCAACACTTTTAACCGCGCAAATTTTAACGGCGTGTCAACCTCATATGGGGCTGGGAATTTCGGCCATGTGACCAGCGCTGCCGATCCCCGGATTGCCGAGTTTGTACTGCGCTACGTGTTCTAACCGACCGAATGACACCTCGGCTGCTGAGGGGCCCTGATTTCGAGTAGGGCCCTCAGCACTTACAAAAGAACAAAGCTAGGTGGTGTGGGCGGAGGCTTGGCCTCCGCCCATCGCACTGTGAATACTGAAGCTAATCGCCGTTGAAGCAAGTAGCAAGCCATGGTAGATACTCTATCTCGACTTGAGGTCCGTTCACGAATCGCATATTTGTGACACAATCAAACCAGGGAGAATGGAATGCATCTCCAACGGTTTTGCTCTGTTGACGTTTTGCCGCGAGTGCCGACGAAGGCAGGGGCGCTGGGGCGCTGGTCGACACTCGCCCTGATCGCCACGCTGGCCAGCGTGATGGGGGCAGTGGGCGCACCGCGTAACGTTCTTATCGCGAGCCCGGACGGTCGATTGAGCCTCACAGTCATGACAACTGGGGGGGAGTTGGAATACCGGGTCACCTTCGACAAAGCCACGGTCATCGAGACCTCACGCCTCGGTATAGTCATTGATGGCATCAATTTGGGTCACGGTGTCGAACTGGGCCAAGTCGAGCATGAGGAGGCGAACGAAACGTACGCTTGGCGGGGGGTTCACTCCGTCGCGGTAGATCGCTATGATGGCGCGAAGATTAGCTGTAAAAGCAGCGGCGGGGGCGATTTCACAGTCGAGGTGCGCGCTTTCAACGACGGCGTTGCATTCCGTTTCATCGTGCCTCGCGACAGCACGGCGCGGGTTCCGGACGCGGCGATCTCCTTTGTGTTGCCCCCGGAAAGCACTGTCTGGTATTACGGACTCAGCCACCATTATGAGGGCGTTTATAAGAAGAGGAACATCGCGGATGCGCCTGCCGGCGACTGGGCGGCCCCGCCGGTGACATTCCAGTTGCCGGGTGGCGCGGGCTACGCCTCGATTACCGAGGCGGCTCTCGTGAATTACTCCGGCATGGCATTGCAGGCGGATGGCCATAACGGTTTCCAAGAGCGCCTTGGCGATGAGGAGCCCCTCTCCTATGATTTCCTCCATGTTCACCGCGATGCAGTGGAGGTGGGGAAGCGCCTCAGTAAACCAGCGGCTATTAATGGGACGATCGTCACCCCATGGAGAGTCGTCTTGGTCGGGCAAGACTTGAATACGCTTGTCAACGCTGATGTCATTCAGGATTTGAATCCACCGCCAGATAAAGATCTTTTTCCAGAGGGCTTCAACACCACCTGGCTGAAACCCGGGCGCTCGGTTTGGCGCTTTATGGACGGGGGCGGAATCGCGTTGGAAGACATGAAGGAGTTCTCGCGCCAAGCTGGCGAGCTGGGGTTCGAATACAACCTGGGAGAGCATTGGCAAAGGTGGAGCGACGCCCAAATCCGGGAGCTCGTCGATTATTCCAACCGGTACAACGTCAGGATCATGTTTTGGTTGCACAGCCAAGAGCTCATGGATCCAGTGAAGCGCAGATCGACATTCGAAAGGCTCCATGACTTAGGGGTAGCCGGTGTCAAGGTTGACTTCGTCGACAATGAGGCAAAGGAGTTGATTGATTTTTACAATTCGTGCCTGAGGGACGCCGCAGAGCTCGAGCTGGTGGTCATCTTCCACGGCGCCGACAAGCCGACGGGGGAATCCCGCACTTGGCCGAATGAGCTGACCCGCGAGGCTATTTACGGCCTTGAGCAGGCAACGATGCCTGCATGGGCAGAACACAATACCACCCTGCCGTTCACGCGCTTCCTTGCCGGGCCGGCGGACTACACCCCGGTGATCTTCGGAGACCGGCGCCGTGACACCAGTTGGGCGCACCAGATTGCGACGGCTGGGGTATTCACATCGCCGCTCATGGTCTACGCAGCTAACCCGAAGAATATTTTGCAAAATCCTGCTGTTGGAATGATCAAGAGCATGCCCAGCGTCTGGGATCAGACGGTCGTGCTGCCGATGTCCCGAATAGGAGAGATTGCTGCTTTCGCACGCCGAAGCGGCGATACGTGGTTCCTCGCAATTCTCAACGGTCCTCAAACCAGGGACATGCGCGTCGGACTCTCCTTTCTCGGTAAAGGTCGTTACCAAGCCATGCTTGTTGAAGACGTGCAAGACAACCCTGCCGCAGTCAAGATCCAGCAAGCCACAGTGGGTGCCGAGAATTCAGTCAAAATCAGCCTGCGCCCATCCGGGGGATTCATCGCCAGGTTTTCGAGGTAAAGCACTCTGAATGCGTCCCCGGGTGGCGGCTGGGTGGAGAGGTAAACTGCGAAGAGCAGATTCTATTTCTGGCGTATAGCTGCAAGGACGCTCTGCGCGTTCTTCCACGTGCTCGCGTGCGACGTCCAATACCACCGGACCTTCCACAGGAGGAACTGTAATGACGCAGAATCAGCGAAGGATTGGCCTTCTGGTGACCGTGTGTGTCTTCGGCGGCTTGTTTGCGCCGGCGCCTAAATCGACTGGCCAGACAGCGCCGAGTGGAAAATCTGAAGCACAATACATTTTCAACGTGCGGAATTACGGCGCAATGGGCGACGGACGGCAGGTAGACACCCAGGCGATCCAGAATGCGATAAAGGCTTGTGCGAACGCGGGAGGAGGTGAGGTGGTTTTTCCTCCTGGCATTTACGTTTCAGGGACCCTGGAACTGTTGAGCCATGTCACGTTGGATTTGTACCCTGGCGCCGTCCTGCAAGAGAGCACGAATCTTGCGGATTATTCGTCGTTCCAGGACCTCGGCGGATTTCATGTAACGGAAGGCCGTAACACCATCTCTGGTGAGTCAACCAAGTGGGCAGGGTTAATTGTGGCAAAGGACGCCAGCGATGTGAGTATCGTCGGGCGCGGAACGATCGATGGGCAAGGTGACGCGTTCATGGATATGAACAAGATGCATGTTGGGCTTGACTTCGACCCAAGCACTACCCGTCAGGGAAAGGCATTCCTGGATGCCCTATACCAATCACAGGACGGGCCCGTTGAGGTCAAAATGAACGGCCGAGGCCGGCCGGGATCGCTGATCGTATTTTGGAAGTGCAAGAATATTTTGTTACGAGACGTCACGATCAAGGACGCACCGAACTGGACGGTGCATTTTCAGAATTGTGACGGTGTTGTCATGGAAAGCATTCGAATTCTGAATAATCTGTTAATTCCGAACAACGATGGAGTCCATTCGGTAGAGTCCCGCAACGTTCATTTCTCAAATTGTGATATCGTTAGCGGAGATGATGCCCTGGCGATCTTCAGAAACGAAAACGTGACGGCCTCGGACTGCTCGCTCACTTCGCGGTCCTCGGCCATACGGCTCGGCGGCACGCGGTTTGCGGTCTTCCATCATCTTGACATTCATGCGAACCGCGGTCTTGCCATCTACCAGTCATTACGGCCTGACCAAGGAACGGAAAATGTCATCTTCTCGGACATCAACATTGAGACAAAACTCGTAGGTGGTCACTGGTGGGGTAAAGCCGAACCGATTCTGATCGGAGCAGGACCTGGGGCCGAACCTACTTCGACCGGCGCAGAACTTGGGACAGATTCGACCCAGTCCTTAGGCGTGCGGAATGTCATATTCTCGAACATTATTGCCACCGGAGAGGGCGAAATCTTGATATATGGAAGTCAACGGAACGTGATTCGGAACGTCTTGCTCGAAAATGTCGATTTTCGTCTTCACGCGGGACCGCCTGCTATAATGGATGCGGAGGGCGGAAACTTCGATCTTCGATCCGTGGAGCCGAACCTGAGCCGCCGGGTCGTCCGCCATGACATTCCCGCGCTATATTGCCAGTACGCCGACGGCCTGCAGATCAGGAATTTCAACCTGAGTTGGGGGGATGATTTGCCGCCCTATTTTACCAATGCCATCGAGTGCAATCATTTCAAGAACTTGACGATCGATGGCTTTGACGGCAGGCAAGCCAGGATTGGAGGGGAAGAGCCGGATGTTAACCTCGAAGATGGCGAAGGCGTGTCGGTCCTTAACTCCATAGCAGCTCCGGGAACAGGAACGTTCCTCTCTGTGACCCGGGTGACGAACGAGCATCTGTTCGCTAACAACGATGTGCGGGACGCTCAGCAGCCGATGCAGCCTAGCCGGACTGGGTTCAAGCTCAGCGGCAATATCTTTCCAGAGAGTGCGCGCCAGCCCTTATCCTCCTCGCAGAAAGCCAAACAGAACACGACCTCGACAGGGCACAAGTGAATGAGGAGGGCTTTTCTCGAAGTGATGTTCATCGTCGTTGGAGGGGTTCGCAGGCTGGTCGCATTTCCGGTGGTTTTTTTGATGACCGTTCTCTCGGCCTGCGCGCTCGGGTTCCAGTCAACGCCCGCCCGCGGCGGGCCCCCGGCCTCTTGTGCCTTGCAGAGCCGCTTTGAGGAATTGCTCGCCCAAGGCAATGACAGTAAGGTTTCGGCTTCCTCGCGAGAACGTGCTCTCGAGGAAGCGATCAAGGTCTGCCCACAAAATCCGGTCGCCTATGACAACCTCGGAGTGCTGCTTCTTCAACAGCACGATTTCCAGGGAGCACTTGTCTGGATTCGCCAAGGGCTGCAAGCCGCTCCTCAGGACCCCGGCCTCACCCTTGAACTGGGGATCGGCCTGCTCTCCGCAGGGCAGCCGGAACAGGCTTTGTCAGTGCTCAAGAGCCTCCCACTGAGCGCCAAAGCCCAGTTTTATCTCGGCATGACTTACCGCGCGCTTGGAAACCACGAGGCGGCGCGACAAGCGCTGGCCAAGTCCTTTGAGCTGGGTAATCGCGACCCTTACGTCCTCTACGCAGTGATCGAGCAGGATAAGGACTTGCACGATACGAAGGACGGCCTACAAGACTTCCAAACTTTCTACAAGGATTTTCCCGACTCCGCCTGGCTGCACCTGCTGCTCGGAGACGCTTACCGTGAGCGTCAAGACAATTCCAACGCAAGAGCCGAATACCAGAAAGCGGCCAGCCTCGACGCCAAGCTTCCCATTGTCCATTACCGCCTCGGTCTCATCGATTTTGATCACGACAGTTATTCTGCAGCGGTGCAAGACTTCCGCGAGGAAATCGAGATAAGCCCTTCGCTTGGCGACGCCTACCTTTACCTTGGAGTCTCTCTTCACAGGCTCGGCAACGACCGCGAAGCGCTTCCTTATCTCGAGGAAGCTGTCGCGCGAGATCCGAATCTTGCGCTTGCCTATAGGGAACTCGCCGCCGTCCAAATTGAGCTGAAGGAACCCGAGGCAGCCCGAAAGACCCTCCAGGAAGCGGAGCGACGCTTTCCCAAGGAACAGGCTTTTCCTGCCCAACTGTCCCGGCTCATGAGAACCATGGGTGATTCTCAGGACGCTGGGAGGCAGGCCGTGCTCGCCAACTCCTTGAGCCGGGAGAACAATCCGATAGTTCGTCTCGCCTCGCCTCTCGATGGCGAGGCCAGCCCTGGACGTTCCCTCGAGTCCGCCCAGTTTCGTGATCTCAGCGAATGCATCAAACGTGCGAACATCCAGTGTGCGTCAGAAGCCTTGAGCCGGTTGGACGACGAGAGCCTCCAAAAGAATCCCGAGTACCTCAACCTCAAGAGTCAGGCCTTGAACATGACGCACGAAGGAAAGCAGGCCCTTGCGGCCATTCAACGGGCTATTGAGATTGATCCGAATCAGGCCAATTACTTCACGACGCAGGGTCGCGTTTATCAGCGGTTAGGCAATCAAACCGACGCGATCAAATCCTTCCTGCACGCTGAACAATTGCAGCCCAATAGCGCAGAACCCATCTATTACGTGGGAATGAGTTTTTTCTTGATGGGAGATTACTTCAACGAAAACGAATACTATGATCGGGCGGCCCACAACTTCAGGGCCGCGCTCGATTTGGATCCCCGTTTTGATAAAGCTGAGTTTATGCTCGGAACGATCAACGCGGTCGAGTTCAAGCTGGATCAGGCCAAGCAAAACTTCGAAAAGGCTCTAAAAATGAGCCCCAACAATCCCTACTACCGTCTTTATTACGGTGTTCTGCTCAGCCGGCTTGGCGACCAGGAAGGGGCACTCCGCGAAATGAGAAGTGCGGAGAAACTCGATCCCTCCGACGCTCGCACGTGTTTCAACCTGGGTGGTCTGCTGGCTCAGAGGGGCAGTTTCGAGGCGGCCAAAGAACAATTGGAAGCAGGAGTCCGCCTCGATCCGCGCTTCGCGCCAGCCTATTACACTCTCGGGCGTGTGTATTATCGTCTGGGGTTAAAGGCAAAATCTCAAGAAGCGCTCCACAAGTTTCAGCAAATGATGGCGCAGGCACGGGAGGAAGACAGCGATCCCGTGGGGAGTTCGATAGAACGCGGGGAGTCGAGCTCTGCATCTAAGCGCCCCTGACTTGGCCGTAAGAAACAGTGTTCTTAATTGGAACCCTCGACAGGCCCTTTGAGTTTCGTATTGTCTACGACGATGACCAATCGTGACCAAATTTAATCATCCCAGGAGGCCTATTGTTATGCCTATCCCCGTTCACGGATCACGACGGATGCTTCGTGCTTGGCTGGTCGCTTTCATGTGGATATCTGTTATCCCATGTCTGAAAGGACAAGAGCTGAGCGGTCGGGCGCCTCGCGTGGTACGTTACTTGTTGGCGAGGCCGACGCTCGGGCTTGGTGGTGCCACGGAGGTGGCTCCTTCGCCAGGTAAGGGATTGGCACAGCATCCGTTTCTCTATTGCGGTGAATGGCAGCAGCAAGGCAAGGTTGAGCAGACCATGTATATCGTTCGGGGTGCAAAAGTGGTCTGGACGTACTCCATTCCGCGTCAGGAGGAACTAGGCGATTGCACCATGCTTACGAACGGTAACATCCTTTTCTCACGCCGAACCGGTGCTGGTGAGGTCACGCCCGAAAAGAAGGTCGTGTGGAGCTATGAGGGGCCGCCCCACACCGAGATCCACTCCGTACAGCCGATCGATAAGGATCGGGTGCTGCTAATGCAGAACGGGAATCCCGCCAAGCTCATGCTCATCAATAAAGTGACCGGCAAAGTGGAGAAGCAGCTCATTCTGGAAACGGCCGACCCGAACCATACCCATACTCAGTTCCGACATGTCCGCATGACGAAAGCGGGAAGGCTGCTCGTCCCGCACATGGACATGGGAAGAGTCGTCGAGTACGACTGGAGCGGGAAACGGCTCTGGTCGGTTGCGGCACCTTCGGCATGGGCTGCTGTCCGGCTCAGGAACGGCGACACGCTGATCAGCGGCAATGAAAACGGCTACGTCCGTGAAGTGAACTCCAAAGGCGAAATCATATGGGAGATCAATGCGAACGATCTCCCGGGCATCACGCTCTACACAGTTCAGGAAGCCGATCGGCTGGCGAATGGAAACACGGTGATCTGCAACTGGCCTGGTAGGTTGCCGCTTTCGGAGTGGCCCAAGGTGGTGCAGGTGATCGAAGTAACACCCAGCAAAAAAGTAGTGTGGGCGTTGGACGACTTTGAGGAGCTGGGGCCCGCTTCGTCCATTGAGCTGCTGGATCAGCCGGGCGTCCCGGAGAGCCCGGGTGACTTGCAGCGGTGAGACCGGATCGAGGTTGGAGCAGGGAGTATTTGTCGAGTGAAGGCAGCCTGTCATTCACTTCGTATTGAGTCCCTTGAGAGGGCAGGTAATCACACCGAAAGATCGCCGCCGCTTCCTGCCCGCTCAGCCGTCCCGCCCACCTCGCCAGAAACTGCATGCAGCTCTTGCTCAAGGAGCGCTTGCCGACCGCCCAAGGCACCGCCTCTACCCTCACTCCATAGCGCGGGCAGTTCACCCGCCGCCGCACTGCACCCAAGACACGGCCCGACTCCACAGCCGCGCGTATTCATACCAACGCGCCTGGGCATGGTCGTACGTCGCTCCTAGGCATCGGAAAATCTCCCCTTGATTATTGACAGGAGGTGAAGTAAGATTCACTGTCGATAACTGAGGGGAGCGTGAATGAGCAAACCAACCGATTTGGTCCAAGGCACGTTGGACCTCCTGATTCTCAAAACTCTTGCTCTTGAACCGATGCACGGCTGGGGCATCGCCCAGCGCATCCGGCAGGTGTCCAAGGAAGTGCTCCAGGTGAACCAGGGAGCGCTCTACCCCGCCCTGCACCGCCTTGAGCAAAGTGGATGGATTCGGGCGAAGTGGGGCGAGTCGGAAAACAATCGCCGCGCCAAGTTCTATTCACTGACACCGGCGGGGCGCAAGTATTTGGAGCAAGAGCAGGCCAACTGGCAGAGGCTGTCCGATGCTATTGGGCTGGTGCTGGAGACGACGTGAAGGCCAGGATTCAGGATTCAGGAATCAGGATTCAGTGGGAGGAGTGGTCCGTTGTCAGTGGTCAGTTGTCCGTGGTCAGTGGTCAGTTGCTGGTTGTGCGAGGAAGAAGTCGGTTGCGGCTGAGAACTGAAAACTGATGACTTCATTTATGCGCTGGTTCCACAAATTGCTGCTTCGCCTCCGGTCCCCGTCACCTGACGCGGTAACTGAGTGGATTGGTGACACGGAGGAACTTGAACTGATGAAAATCCGTATCAGCGGTGCGAATATCGGTGATTCCGTGCTCCCTCATCACCGCGGCGATATGAAGATCATGAAACCGACTGCCGGACATGTGCGGGTATTCGCTCGCCAGATCGCGGACCACTTCCGCGTGCCTGTCGGTCTCCATCACGATCTCGAAAGAAGGAAACGCCCGAAGCGCTTCGATGAAGCTCCAAGCTTGCGAAAACGACAGCGGATGGGCAAAGGCCGAGGGTTGCGTAGCCACGCTGAGGAATTCATAGACAATCGACCAAGTGACGTACCACGTTTCCGAGGACAAACCCCATTGGCGGAGAACTTGTCGCATCTGCCCCTGCCCGGCGAAGTCTTCGTCGGCGGCGTAGACCAGCAGGTTGGTGTCAACAACGAACACCGTCAGCCCTTTTTCCCGGACCCTTTGAGGCCGCGGTACAGCCGCAGGCGGTCCAGGTCGAGAATGCGATATATTTCGTCGCGACTGGTGATGTCAATCAGAGGGGGGCCCATTTTGAAAGAAGGCAGCCGCGGCAATGGCTTGCGCTCCGGCGGCCGGCGCAGGCCCTGGCGCAGGAACTCCGCAGCCAATTCCGAGAGCGTCGTGCCCCGCTCCGCCGCTTGCCGCTTCAAGTCGCGAAAAACGGGGTCAGGAATGATCAGCGTCGTCTTCATATGGAAAACCATACGCGATGTACGGAAAAATGTCAACGGATTTGAGTTTTCGGTCTTCAGTTATCGGTCATCAGTGAACGATGATGAGCGCGGCGTAAGATTCAGCGTCTGGCCATAACAGATTGACTGAAGCTGACAACTGAAAACTGACCCGCCAAGGCGGGAGGACTCTTTTATGCGTTGGTTCTATAAGTTGCCGCTTCGATTTCGGTCACTTTTTCGGAAGAGCCACGTCGAAAAGGAACTAAGCGACGAACTCCGCTTTCACCTGGAAAAACTGATTGAGGGGAAGGTCGGAAAAGGAATGACCCCGGAGGAAGCGCGTTACGCAGCGCTGCGCGAGTTAGGCAGGATCGATCAGATCAAAGAGGAGTGCCGGGACATGCGACGAATGAACTATATCGAGAACTTCCTGCAAGATGTCCGCTACGGTCTGCGTCAACTGCGCCACAGTCCTGGCTTCACTGCCGTCGCTGTGTTCACCCTCGCGCTCGGCATCGGGGCGAACACGGCGATCTTCAGCGTGGTCAATGCGGTGCTGCTCCGTCCCCTACCCTACAAGGATTCCAACCGCCTTGTTTGGCTCTCCGAGACTGATCTGCGGGAGCGGTCGGGCGACATGCCCGTCTCGCCCCCTACCTTTCTGGATTGGCGATCTCAGGCGCGGAGCTTCGAGGCGCTTTCGGCATACAGTGAAGGAGATTTCGTCGTCACCGGGCGAGGCGAACCTGAGAAGATCACGTCTGCGGCTGTCTCCGGCAACTTCTTCGCGTTGCTGGGAGTGCGACCAGCGCTCGGCCGGGGCTTTCTCCCCGAGGAAGACCAAGTCCACAGCCGTCCGGTGGTCATTCTGGGCGATGAATTCTGGCGGAGCCGGTTCGGGTCTGACCCCGGCATTGTGGGCCGTGGTATCACGCTCGACGGAAAGAGCTACGAGGTGGTGGGAGTGGCGCCCCCGCGTTTCAATTATCCGCCCGGGACCGAGATTTGGACTCCACTCATGCCGACGATGGCCGATGGTTTGACAATTCGCGGGGCACACATTCTCGATGTCCTTGGCCGGTTGAAGAAGGGCGTGGCATTATCACGGGCAACTGTAGAGTTGAACACCGTTCAGCGGCGTATCGCGCAGGAGGATTCAGATTACCGAAATTACGGAGTGCACGTTGTCCCGCTCCAAGAGCATATCGTGGGGGACGTGCGACTGCCCTTGCTGGTGTTGCTGGGGGCAGTAGGATTCGTTCTGCTCATCGCATGCGGGAACGTCGCCAACCTCTATCTGGCGCGGGCCGCAACTCGTGGACGTGAGATGGCGATTCGTGTGGCCGTCGGAGCCAGCGGTGGTCGCGTCGTTCGCCAACTCCTAACTGAGAGCATAATCGTGGCCTCGGCTGCGGGCGCGTTGGGAACCCTCCTGGCGTTATGGGGCGTGGACGCCTTGGTGGCGGTCAGCCCGCAAAAGCTCCCGCGCGCCCAGGAAATCGGCGTGAATAGTCAGGTGCTCGCGCTCGCGCTGGTCGTCTCGGTGTTGGCCGGGCTCGTTGTCGGATTGGCGCCAGCGCTCCAGGCGAAAAAGCTTGAGCCCACCGCTGGGCTCAAGGGCGAAGGTTTGCGGTTGATTGGTGGTCCTGGCCGTAACCGGCTGCGCAACTTGTTGGTGGTCTCGGAAACGGCGCTGGCTCTGGTCCTCCTAGTAGGTGCGGGCTTGGTGATCAACAGTTTCGCTCGCTTGCTTCGGGTGAACCTTGGCTTCAGACCTCAACATGTGATCACCTTCCAATTGGCGCTGGCCGCTTCGCGCTATCCCGACCCGTCACACCAAGCGACTTTCTACCAGCAGCTTTTGGAACGCGTCGCGGCCTTGCCCAGCGTGCGGTCCGCAGGAATGGGGAAGAATCTGCCTATCAGCGGCCAGAGTATGACGTCTCCCGTAATCATTCAGGGACGCCCGACGCCCTCCGGTGAGCGTGTGATCGTGCAGCAGTCCGTAGTTGACCCCGGCTACTTTCGCACCATGGGCATGCGGTTGGAGAAGGGCCGTTCCTTCAGGGAGCAGGACAATGCGGAGGCGCCTCCGGTCGTGCTGGTGAATCAGGCGTTCGTTCGCCACTTCTTCCCGAGCGAGAATCCAATCGGCAAACATTTGCGCACGCTTTTTGGCAAGCCGGGGATGCGCGAGGTCGTAGGTGTGGTGGGCGACGTTAAACACGGGGGGCCCGCCGAGGGGGCGCCGCTCGAGGTGTACGTTCCCTACGCGCAAGAACCCGGGCCCTATATGACCGTGGTCGTCCGAACGGATGCTGACCCCGCCACCACGATAGCTGCCGCGCGCAGTTCTGTGCTGGCTATCGACAAGGATCAGCCTGTCGATCAAGTGGCAACGATGGAGTCGTTGCTTTCCGAGTCCATGGCGCAACCGCGATTCTTGTCTTTTGTGCTCGGCGTCTTCGCCGCCACAGCCCTGGCCTTGACAGCGCTGGGAATTTACGGGGTGATGTCCTACTCCGTCACCCAACGCGTGCACGAAATTGGCATCCGTTTGGCCTTAGGCGCAAAGCAGGGCGAAGTGCTGAGGCTGGTTATCGGACAAGGACTCGTGCTCACCGTAATCGGTATGACGGCAGGACTGGCAGGCGCATTGGCCCTGACGCGCGTTCTGGCGAGCCTTCTGTTTGGCGTTCACCCCACCGACCCGGTTACTTTCGTGGCCGTCTCGCTCCTATTAGGCACCGTCGCCATGTTCGCCAGCTACATCCCTGCTCGACGGGCGATGAAGGTCGATCCCATGGTGGCGTTGAGGTACGAATAGACCAGTGACAAGTGACGAGTGACGAGCAGAAAGACCGTTGGGGCACGAATAGAGCAGTGACGAGTGACAAGTGACGAGTGACGAGCAGAAAGACCTGGTCAGTTGTCAGTAGTCAGTTGTCAGTCTTCAATTGCCAGGTGTGAGAAGAAGAATTCGCTTGCGGCTGAGAACTGAAAACTGAGGACTGAGAACTTCTCATGCGTTGGCTTTACAAGTTCCCGCTACGACTTCGCTCACTGTTCGAGCGTGGGCGCGTCGAAGAGGAGCTGGGTGACGAACTACGCTTTCACCTCGAAAAGCTGGTTGAGGAACACGCCGCAAAAGGACTGACGCCGGAGGAAGCTCGCTACGCGGCCCTGCGCGAGTTGGGCGGGGTGGAGCAAATCAAGGAGGAATGCCGCGATATGCGACGAGTGAACCGCATCGAGAATTTTTTCCAGGACATTCGTTACGGCCTGCGCATGCTGCGCAAGAATCCCGGCTTCACCGCCGTGGCGGTAGTGACGCTGGCGCTGGGCATCGGGGCGAATACGGCGGTTTTCAGCCTGGTGGACACAATCCTTCTGCGACCTATGCCGTATCGAAATCCCGAGAAACTGGTTGTGGTGTCAGAGACCGTGCCGCAAATGGGAGGCGACACCGAAGTGGGGGTGGCGGCCGGGGAATATTTGGATTATCGCGACCGTAACCGCTCCTTCGTCCAGACGGCGGCCTATG
>Ga0074046_10001457_pt1 | contig 21350 bp, 17 predicted proteins | sample BogForMeECP23OM3_FD_94441 | JGI IMG/M metagenome (GOLD analysis project Ga0074046, IMG submission 94441) | Bog forest soil microbial communities from Calvert Island, British Columbia, Canada - Bog Forest MetaG ECP23OM3 | ecosystem: Environmental > Terrestrial > Soil > Wetlands ... | reverse complement strand
GCAAGGAGCTCAAGGAACTGGAAGACCAGTACCTGGAGTTCCGCCGCACGAACTCGAACGTGATCGTCGGCCAGGAGGGCCACTCCTTCTGGGCGACCCGTCTCGCGCGCTGGGACCGGGCGGCCAATGAGGCCATGGTCAAGGCCGTCCAGCTCAAGACGCAGCTCGAGGTGGGCCGCAAGCTGGCTGGCGACGGCGCCGAGCTGTGGGCCATCGCTCACGCGATCACCCAGGTAGGCGGGGACCCGAACAGCCTGCTGGCCCTTGTGACCGCGGGCTCGTCGCAGAACGGGGAAGCCGACCTGATCCGCCAGCTCGCTGTCGAACAACATCAGCTAATCGAGCGGTACGGACCGGACTACGCAAAGGTCAAGGAGCTGAAACTTCAGATCGACCGGATCCGGGAACGCGGCCGCAGTGCCCGGAGTCGTCTGGAGGCGGGCGAGCTCAAGGACATGCTCGCTTCCATCGCCAGGAGCCTCGAATCGGTCCAGACGATGCGTGAGGATCTGCGCGCGCAATTCGACCAGGCGCAGCAGAAAGCCAAGCAAGTCGAGGTCGACCTGTTGACCGAGGAGAATCTACGAAGCAAGCTGGAACGCCAGCGGTCCCTCTTCAGCTCCGTGGTCGATCAGCTCAAGCAGGCCCAGTTCGTCAGCGATTTCACCAGCGTCACCTCGCAGGTCATCGAGCCGCCCCATACCCTTCGCCATCCGGTCTGGCCCCGGCCCATCCTGACCTTGGTCCTGGCGCTGGTCACAGGCTGCATGCTCGGGGTGGGAGCCGTCTTCTTCCTCGACCGCCTCGACCAGCGCGTCCGCTCCCTGGCCGAACTTCGCCAGGCGATGGGCCTGGCCGTGCTCGGCGAAATAGGTCAGGTGCCCGCGGATCAGCTCGCCCTCCTGGGCCCCATCGGCCTGGTCAGTCACTCCAAGCCCCGGTCGAACTGGGCCGAGGCGTACCGGGCGGTCCGGACCAACGTCGACTTCTTGCGCCGCAATCAGCGTCTGGAGGTCGTCATGGTGACGAGCCCTTACGCGGGGGATGGCAAATCGACCTCGGCGAGCAACCTGGCGATCAGCTTCGCCTACGCCGGCCGGAGAGTTCTGCTCGTCGACTGCGATCTCCGCCGTCCCACTCTGGATAAGGTCTATGATCTCAACCGGGTGCGCGGTGTGTCAGACTTGCTCAAGGACCTGATGCCCCTGGAGCAAGTGGTGCAGCGCACGACGATCGAGAACCTGGACGTCATCACCGCCGGCGAGGAGGTGGACAACCCGGCCGAGCTACTTTCCTCGCCCCGACTGAAGGAACTCCTGGACGAATTCCGTCAGACCTACGAGGTGATCATCCTCGATGCCCCGCCTGTGCTGGCCGTGACGGACCCGGCGATTGTCGGCGCCGTGGTCGATGGAATCGTCGTGGTCGTCCATGCCTCGACGCTGAGACATCACGACGCGGCACGAACTCGGGAGCTACTGGACAACCTGGGAACACCCGTGCTGGGGATGATCGTCAACGGCATCGGCCACGCGGACAGCGGGTATGGTTACGGTTATGGTTATGGTTATGGTTATGGTTACGGCTATGGCTACGGCTATGGCAACTACCGCTCCAGTGGTGCTCAAAGGGAGAACGGGGAGGAGTCTCATTCTCTTCCCCTGCTGGCCACGACCCAACCGAAACCCCATGCAAACGGCAATGGTAAGTCCGGTCGGCCCGAGGATGGTTTGACATAAGTAGGGTTGGTGAAACCCACCAGAAATTCTGGCAATTGCCGGGCCTCACCCACGCTCAAGAATCTCCGCAATTTTGACAGGACAATCAGGTGCTCCCATGACGCTTTGCACGGCCGTAGCCAAAGGTTCATCGAAGAGGATGCAGGTTCCGCTCTCTCGTCCCTCGATCACCCAGGCGGATATCGCCGCCGTGCTCGAGGTACTGAATAGCCCCTCACTCAGCCTGGGGCCCAAGCTTTCCACCTTCGAACGTGCGATGGCCGATTATTCAGGAACGGCCGAGGCGGTGGCGGTGAACAGTGGTACAAGCGGCTTGCATCTCTGTCTTGCCGCGGCCGGGATCAAGCCTGGCGACGAGGTGATCACGACACCGTTCAGCTTCGTCGCCTCTGCCAATTGCGTCCTCTATCAAGGGGCAACTCCGGTCTTTGCCGACATTGACCCGCTGACGCTCAATATCGACCCGAACCAGGTCGAGGCGCGGCTGACCGCACGGACGCGGGCGCTGATCCCTGTTGACGTTTTCGGCCAGCCAGCCCCGATCGAGGACCTGATGGCGATCGCCGATCGCAACCGCCTGCGCCTGATCCGGGACGCATGCGAGGCGATTGGCGCCGAAAGAAACGGCCGGCGCATCGGCAGTCAGGGCCTGGCCACGGTCTTCGCCTTCTACCCGAACAAGCAGATGACGACTGGCGAGGGGGGCGTGATCGTAACGAACGACGCAACTTATAGCCGTGTTCTGAGGAGCATGAGCAACCAGGGGCGAGACGATGACGGCACCTGGATGAATCACGTCCGGCTCGGCTACAACTACCGGCTCGACGAGATGAGCGCGGCGCTAGGGCTCTCGCAGCTCCGGCGCCTTGACACGATGATCGCTCGTCGCGCCCGAGTCGCCTCATGGTACAACGAGCGCATCAGCGACCTGGACGGAGTGCAGGTCCCCTACGTTGCGCCCGAGACCACGCGGATGAGCTGGTTCGTCTACGTGGTCCGGGTCGATGAACGGGTCGACCGCGATCTTCTCATGGCAGTGCTTTGGGAGGATGGCATCCCTTCCCGCCCCTACTTCGTGCCCATCCACCTGCAGCCCTTGTATCGTCAGCGGTTCGGCTTCAGGCCCGGCGATTTTCCGGTGACCGAGGCGATTGCCCGCACGACGCTGGCCCTGCCGTTCTTCACCGAAATGACGGAGGAACAGGTCAATTACGTGTGCGAGCGGCTGGCAGCGCGACTTGATTAGCGCATCTGTTGAAATTCGATTCGCAAGGGATTGACCCATTGCAACGGAGAAGACGTGCGATGTCATCGGTGCTGGAGGTTCGACAGACGGGGCTGACGACAGCGGAGGAGTCCGACGGGCTCCTTGCCCCTGGCCCGTGCGCCAAGCCTGCACCACTGCCGCTCTCGTTGCGGAGCAACTTCTCCTGGACCTTTGCGGGCAACGTGGTTTATGCCGGCTGCCAGTGGGGGATGCTGATGGTTCTGGCCAAGCTCGGCTCACCCGAGTGGGTGGGCCAGTTCGCGCTGGGGCTCGCCCTGACGGCGCCGATCATCATGTTGACCAATCTACAGCTCCGGGCCATCCAGGCGACCGACGCCCGGCGCGAGTATCGATTCGGCCACTACCTCGCCCTACGGCTCGCGACAACGGCCCTGTCCTTTCTCGTGATTGCAGGAATCGCGTGCGGGTATCGACTGGAAACGGCCCTGGTTATCCTGGCGGTCGGTCTCGCCAAGGCGTTCGAGTCAATGAGCGACGTGGTCTACGGCCTCCTGCAAGCCCACGAACGCATGGACCGAATCGCCTTGTCGATGATGATCAAGGGCCCCTTGTCGCTGGTGGCCCTGGGCTTGGTCGTCTACCTCACCGCCAGCATCGCCTGGGGGGCCCTGGCCCTGGCCGGGGTCTGGGGACTGCTCCTGATCACCTATGACATTCCCAACGGCATTCGGTTGCTCGACGGAGAGGAAGGCTTCGGCCCCTGTTGGGATTTCCTCAGCCTCGCTCGTCTGGCCTGGCTCGCTCTGCCGCTCGGGATCGTGATGATGCTGATCTCGCTCAACGCCAACATCCCGCGCTACTTCATCGAACGTTACCGGGGAGAGCGCGAACTTGGCATCTTCGCCGCTCTGGCTTACCTAATGGTGGCAGGAAACACGGTCGTGAGTGCTCTCGGGCAGTCTGCGAGTCCCCGGCTGGCGCACTACCACACACAGGGGGACGGCCACGCCTTCCGCCAACTGCTGATCAAGCTCGTCGGCCTGGGAGCCGGGATGGGGGTCGTGGCACTCCTGGTGGCCCTGATCGCTGGCCGCGAGATCCTCACCACCCTCTACAGGCCGGAGTATGCGCAGCATGCAGAGCTCTTTACATGGATGAGTGTTCACGCGACCACCTTGTATCTTGCATCGTTTCTGGGCTACGGAATGACGGCGGCGCGGCATTTCCGATCGCAGATCCCGCTTTTCGGGCTTTGCGTGATTACTGCGGCCTTAGGCTGTCTATGGCTCGTTCCGCGATTCGGCCTTCTGGGTGCCGTCTGGGCCAGCCTAGCGGCTTCTATTCTCCAGTTGGTTGGCAGCGTCGCGATTATTGCTTTTGCCCTGAGAGCGTGGGAGGTTCGATGAGGGCAGGAATATCAAGTAACAGGCAGATTCGGATACTACACGTCGTCGGTGGTATGGATCGGGGTGGGACCGAGACCTGGTTAATGAATGTTCTCCGCCACATCGAACGCGCGCGAATCAGCATGGACTTTCTGGTTCATACGACGGAGAAGCGTGCGTTCGACGACGAGATCCGTTCGCTAGGTTCGAAGATCATTCCATGCCTTCATCCGTCCCGCCCGCGGCTCTATGCCCAAAACTTGACGCGCATCTTGAAGAAAGATGGAGCTTATGACGTCATCCACAGCCATGTCCATCAATTCAGCGGGTTCGTGATGCGCTTGGCGGAACGAGCAGGGGTACCGCTCCGTATCTCTCACAGCCACACGGTCTCTGCCGCGGAGAACGCTCGCTCGGGTATTGCTCGCAGTGCCTACAAATCCCTGATGAGGTTCTGGATCCAGCGCTATTCAAGTCTCGGGCTGGCGGCGAGCCGCGATGCAGCCGAGGCACTCTTTGGTGAGGATTGGGAATCTGATTCGCGTTGGAAAATCCTCCATTGCGGTATCGATTTGACTCCGTTCAAAGCAAGGCCGGACACAGCCGCCGTTCGGGCTGAGTTGAACATTCCCCCCGGTACTTTTGTCATCGGTCATGTTGGACGTTTCGAGCGGCCGAAGAACCACGACTTTGTGATATCTACATTCTCAGAGGTGGCCCGACGAGAGCCATCCGCCATGCTCTTGCTCATTGGAGAAGGACAGTTGAGGGAGGGGGTCATGGGACGAGTCAAGCAAGAAGGCCTCTCGGACCGTGTGCGGTTTCTGGGCCTCCGACCAGACGTGCCTCGTCTCATGATGGGGGCCATGGATGTCTTTTTATTCCCGTCTCTCTACGAGGGTTTAGGGATCGTGTTGCTTGAGGCCCAGGCGGCACAACTTCTCTCGGTAGTTTCGGAGGTAATACCGGCGGAAGCGGATCTTTTCCATCATCTTGTCATTCGCCTGCCGCTGTGGCGAACACCCAACTTTTGGGCAGAGCGGATCTTGGCTAACCGCGCCCTTTCGGGCTTGCGCATTTCGCGTGACTGCCCGGCCCTCATGGAAGGGGGAGAATTTGACATTAGGCGGAATATCTCGGGGCTCATGGATTTGTACGGAACATTTGAGTCTCGCGCAGCGTATGCGTTCGCCGATGCAGTCCGCTGACGGTCTCCAATGTGCAAACGGGAACTCGTTCCGGAATACCTGCAAAGACACCGCATTTATCTACTAGAAGGCCCCATGGTTCCGACCATCCGAACATCCGCCACTCAACTTGGCCCTGTGGGGCCCCTAATGGACCATTGAGAGTTGTTTAAAGGGCAGGGCTTTCAGAAGGCATGCTCGGATCTTTGGAAGAGTGAAGTTCGAACATACTCCACCCATGGCAAAGCCTCACATTGTCCTTCTAACTGGCAAGGTTTCTTGATGCTATACATCGCTCTATCTTTGATTCTGATCCTCTGTCACGCACCCCTCATGGGTAACGTCCTAACCAAAATCAGAAGTGGATTCTTGCCCAGCACTGCAGACTTCGGGGCTTTGTCTGTCATGCTCTGCTATGACCTAGGCTTCGCCGTCGAAGCGTTCGGATACCCCAACGAGCAGGAGTTCGTCCCTTCCCTATTCAGCGTCCCAAGTGGAACTTTCATAACTGCTTTTCTGTTCATTCTATCTGCACCATGGGCCTTCCAAATCGGCTCCTACCTTGTAACTGCAAATCGGTATCAGCAAAGACAAGAGCCCAGGGAACGACTAAAGCGCAAGCGACGAGCACTATTCTACGCCCTCACCCTTGCAGTAGTGATCCTATTATGCTTCATGGGTTGCTACCGAGTACTTAGTGGTGCTGATATCTGGACAACGCGAGCTGAGGTTGGCCAGGAGTGGGGAACGCTAATACTTGTCCTCTATGTGCCGCTGCACTTGTTGGCCTTCTACGTTCGTCAGGCAGATTCGAGGCACATGAAGGCTAGAGTCTATACCGCAATCCTGTTAATAGCCTCCGTGTGTTCCACACTCCCGATAGGGCAAAGGACCAATATCATCTTGCCATTTGTGATTATCTGTCTTTTCGGAATCAGGATGTCTACAACGCGTATTACAACCGCCGGGGCGATTCTCGTGACGCTTGCCGTCGTCCTGCTCCCTTGGTTCAAGTGGCAACATTCAAGTTCGTCTGTGCCTTTCGGGGAACAAGTGTCCACAGTGATACATGGTGATATATCGAGAACTGGGGTAATTGGAGCGGCGATTGAAGAGTCTCTGCCAGTAGGGACACGAATTCTTCCATATCCAATGTCGGGGTACGTATATAGCCTCCTGTTTTATGCACCGCGACCACTTGCACCTTTCAAAGGCATTGCGACTGCCTATTATTTCACGGCTTATTTAGCTCATACAAATCCTTTAGAAATAGATTGGGGGCTGGGTATTGGTGCCATTGAGGAAGCCATACTTAATCTGGGGACATTATTGGTAGTACCAGTTCTCTTACTTTATGGCGTTTGTTTCGGTTGGTTAGACAGATTGTCATTTCGGTTCCCCTCGCTCGTAGTACCCACAAGACTCGGAGCGCTCTGGGTGTGTGATTATCATCTACCTGCCATATTGCTAGTCTACGGCACAATGGCTGTGATTGAATTGATTCTTGAATTCTGGATCGCGGAGCCAGCATCAGAGCTAACTTAGCGAGGTTTACTCGCGGATTGGTGGCGCGAATAAATTCATTGGGGATAACGGAACCATCCTAATGTTAGAGCATTGGAGCGAGGGGGAGGTTTCCATGGGATCTTACTCAATGGATCTCCAAAAGCGGGCCGCAGGAGCGATCGACGCAGGAAGGGCTCTAAGCGCCAGGTCCCCAAGCCCTTCCGTGTCAGTGTCCAGTTCGTCACCCGACTGCTCCCAGTGGCATGAGGTCGCCGGCATGTTGGTCCCGAAACCGCGCGGCGGCGGGCCATGGCCGGCCCCCGGCTTCCCTGGGCAGGTAGAACTGGCGATGCTGATCGCCGAGCACCCCGATGCCACCCTGAAGCAATCGAAGGAGTGGGGCGGCTACGCCTGCATCCTGACGACTTTCTGCCGCACGCTCTGCCACTTCCGCCCGAACTACAAGAAGAAGTCCCTGCACACCGGCGAGCGGGACGATCCCCAGGTACAGACTAGGCGGTGGCGGTACACCCATGGGACACCCAACATTTTTCGGGCCGATCGCGTACTTCTCCCGATGTGGGCATCGCTCAGCGGCCCGCCGGTGCGAGGACCAAGATCTATTACTGCGTTCTTTTCACAACGTTGAGGGACCTACACAGTTGTGGTATAGCGTGACGTGAACACATCTCATGATCATAAGGGGCTAGTGAGATCATATGCGCATGTAATGTGTGCCACTAGCCCGGAAAGTCTTGTGGGATATCGTGAACAACGCGTGGATGTCAAGGAAGTAATATCATCATGCCGTTATGGGACAGAGCCAGATATTACGAATTAGTCAAACAAGGCAAGCCGGTCTTTGCTGTGCGAGGAATCGTAGAGCAAGCCGCAAAGGCTGTGATCGATATCGTCGCAGTCAAGAGCGGGCTGAATTACCACCTTCTGCGACATCGGGCAAAGCCGACGATGGAAGCCGAACGTCGTGAGTGGGAACACATTTGGGCTGTGCTGACAGCTCCTGGAGCTAACGCGGCATAGCCGCAACGAAAAAGGAACACAAAGCGCGCACCACGAACGCTCCGAGATTCATGTGTAGTGATGTGATTTATCGTGGCGTTCACCCGGCGTTAAAGGCTCATTTGAGCAGGCCGCTGGTTCACTTCAGCGGTAGTTACGAGTGCAGGCCCTCGGTCTGACCAGAGCGGGAAAACCATTTGGAAATCAGGACTTATCTCGGCGTCAGTCCCGTGAAGATCGTTCAGTCGCGGGTTACAGTCGCGATCTGAAACAACGCTCTGGCAACATCCACGAGTCTACTCGAGCGGCCCGAAAATTTCCAGAAGATGCACGCACGGCGCGGAGAAGTTACAGAGGTAGAATCTAATTCAGCGGAGAATCTCCGGGAGTCAAGTGATGGCCAACCATGATCCGCTTGTCAGCATCGGAATGCCTGTTCGCAACAACGAGCGAACGGTAGGGCTCGCTCTTCGATCGATCCTCAATCAGACCTATCGGCACTGGGAGTTGCTGCTCCTGAATGACGGCTCAACGGACGAGACGCTCAGGATTGCCCAGGGCTTTGCCGATTCGGATTCTCGCATCAGGATCTTTTCGGACAGGCGCTCGCTCGGGCTCCCCGAACAACTGAATCGGGCGATCGCCGCGAGCCGTGGAGCATATTTCGCTCGAATGGATGGTGACGATGTTGCATATCCGAAACGTCTCGAACGTCAGATCGAATATCTTCGGCAACACCCCGATGTCGATCTGGTTGGCGCCGGAGCCGTTGTCTTCCGTGGAAATGGAACGATTCTTGGTAAGCGACCAGCACACGAATTTCACAAAGAGATTTGCGCTCGCGCTTACACACGCATCTCCATGATGCATCCAACTTTTCTCGGGCGCATCGGTTTCTTCCGAAGATTCGGCTATCGATCATCGGCCCATCGTTGCGAGGACCAAGATTTATTACTCAGGGGACATACCAACTATGATTCGGCGAAGCATCATTGGACTGGAATGCTAAAGTCACAAGACCAAGACCTTCTCCTCCGAGGCTGCAACCATGCTCGGTACGCCAATGTGCCCGAGATTCTCTTGGGTTACCGAGAAGAGCAGCTTAATCTCAAGAAGATTCTTGTATCTCGTTACTACGTAGCGCACAGTTTCTTTCACATCTTTATGCACGAGCGGAAGACGTTTACTGGTATTCGAGCGGTCCTCGTGCAAGCGCTCAAGGCCACGGTTGATATCGTTGCGATTACCAGTGGGCTGAATTATCGCTTGCTAAGGCATCGGGCGCGGCCGATAGCCGAGTCGGAGTGCCGGGAGTGGGAACGCGTCTGGTCCGAGTTGACCAGCAGTGATCACTGAGAAGTATTTCTCAAGGGATTCTATCGTGAGGCCCGGCCATGAGCTCTGTTGGGCTCGTTCACTCTACCACGGTCCCGGAATCGCTGGGGTTCTTCAATGGTCTGGTCGGATACATGAAGACAACGGAGATCGAAGTCCACGCGGTTTCGTCGCTGGGTAAGGATCTTTGGCGGTTTGGCCAGCAAGAGGGCCCGACGGTCCACCGCTTGGAGATTTCCCGATGCATCTCGCCCGCGAGAGATCTCATCGCCGTGTCGCAGCCCTGTATTGCCGTACGCCGAATTCGGCCTCGCGTCATGCGCACCCACCCACCCAAAGGGGGATTGCTCGGTACGGTTGCCGCCTGGTTTGCTCACGTACCGATTCGCGTCCATGCACATTCATGGCATGCTCCATATCACTGCAAAAGGCCCGGGGCGCTGGCAGCGAAGATCCACGAGGTGGCCGGGGACCCGGAGCGGATGGCCCGGATGTCGGCCCGGAACCTGGCGAAGGCTGGGGAATACCGGGACGATGCCCTGCGCAAGCGTCGCCTTGCGTTCTACCGTTGCGTCCGCGAGAAGACGGAAACTTGGATCAGAGCGTCGAGAAAAGGTCACCACCCTGTCGACTGACATGAGGCTTTCCATGACACGAATCCTTATCGCAACGACACTGCCCGGTTCTTTGTCGATCTTCTACAACCCCTTCGCCCGTGCCTTCAAAGCTCAGGGATGGGGCGTCGACGGCATGTGCCGGGAAGCATCACTATGCTCGGAATGCGCCGCTCAGTTCGATCATCTTTGGGACGTGAATTGGAGGAGAAACCCGTTGTATCCTGGTAATCTCCTTCAGGCGCCCAGGGTCGTTCGAAACATCGTGGAGCGAGAGGGCTACGACGTCATCATTGTTTCTACCCCGGTCGCATCATTCGTTACTCGTCTTGCCCTGCGAAATCTCAAGTCAGCGAAGACACCACAAATCCTCTATATTAACCATGGATTTCATTTTCATAAATATAATTCGCTAATTAACAACTGGATCTTCATTTTTCTGGAAAGGCTCGCCGGGCGATGGACGGATTACCTGGCCGTTATCAACAGAGACGATGCCGAAGCGGCACTTCGGCTAAAGCTTGTTCCCCCGGAGCGTCTTATCCATACGCTTGGTATCGGAGTAGACATTGAGAAGTTTAGTCCGGAAGGTGTCCCGGGCTGCGACGTGGAGAGGTTTCGTAACTCCCTTCACCTCGTTCCAGATAACCCACTGTATTCCCTGGTCGCAGAATTCATCCCGCGCAAGAGACATAGGGACGCCCTTATCGCCTTCTCCAGACTCGACGTTCCTCTAGCCCACCTCGCTCTCGCGGGAGAGGGGCCGCTCCTGGAAGACATGCGGAAGCTCTCCTTCGACCTGGGTATTGGAGAGAGGGTCCACTTCTTGGGATTCCGGCGTGACGTGCCCGTTATCATCCGGGCCTCCGTTGCGTTATTGTCCGTCTCGGAGCAGGAAGGCCTTCCTGGGACTGTCATGCAGTCGCTCAGTCTCGGAATTCCGGTCATCGGGTCCGATATCCGGGGAACCCGCGACCTTCTGGAGGGCGAATGCGGCATCATCTACCCACTGGGGGATCTAGGCCGGCTCACCGAGGCGATGAGTTGGATGGTGAGCCATCCGGCGAAGGCTGCCGGGATGGGCTCGCGCGGTCGTGCCAAGATGCTTGCCGGGTATACCGTGTCTGACATCGTGGGAACTTACATCAGTTTCATCAAGAAAATTGCATAGACTCAGTTGGAGGTATCCGATTTGTGGGATGCCCGAGAATCCCAATGCATCAGTTGCTCGATGCTGCAACTTTCTCAACGTACACGCCATGAAGAAACTTAAGCACCACGTTATAGTCTGGACTTCTAACAATGATGGAAGCAGAGAGACAGGCTGGCATAGTTTCGACTTGGCCCGCGCTGTCAAGCGATCGATCGACGTCGCGGTTGCCGGGATCGGGATTCTTCTTCTTGCGCCGATCTTCGCGGTGGTTGCCATGGCGATACGTATCCTGATGGGGAGTCCCGTGTTTTTCCGGCAAGTTCGACCTGGCTATAGAGCCAAACCTTTCACGCTGTACAAGTTCCGCACGATGCGTGAGGAGTACGGTCATGACAGCACGCCGCTACCCGATTCGCAACGATTGACGCGCCTTGGCCGGTTCCTGAGGAGGACAAGCCTCGATGAGCTGCCGCAATTCTGGAACGTGCTCCGTGGTGATTTGAGTCTGGTCGGTCCACGCCCTCTGCTTATGCGCTATATAGTCCTTTACAGCTCCGAACAGGCCAGGCGCCATGAGGTTAAGCCAGGAATCACTGGGTGGGCCCAAGTCCTTGGTCGTAACTCAATCAGTTGGGACGACAAGTTTTCGTACGATGTCTGGTACGTGGATCATTGGTCAATTCGATTAGACTTCAAGATCCTCATGCTGACGTTAACCAGTGTTCTGCGTCAGTCAGGAATCAGCCAAGAAGGACACGCGACGATGGAAGAGTTTACCGGAACTGTAGGGCGACGATGAACGAGAGTTTCAACATCCTATTCACGAGCGCCGGCCGGCGGGTAGCGCTGATCCGCCTTTTTCGCCAGGCACTTGATGCCATCAGACTACCGGGCAAGCTTGTGGCGGCCGATGTCTGTGGGACGGCGCCGGCACGCTTCGTTTGCGACGTCTTTGAGGAGGTTTCCCCTGTCGGGAGTCGTGACTACGTCGACCGACTGTGTGAAATCTGTCGTAAACACCGCATTCGTTTAGCAGTTCCCCTGATCGACACCGAATTACAATTACTAGCCAGGCATCGCGAGAAGTTCCTGGCTGATGGCATCACTCCCCTGGTCTCCTCCTCTGAGGTAAACCAACTTTCTAACGACAAGCGCCTGACCCAAAGCTTCTTCGGGAAGGCGGGAATGGCAACCCCGGGAATCCTCGATCCCCGGACTGTCCTGACTGACACCAGGGCTAGCTACCCGTTTTTTCTCAAGCCGGCCTGCGGCAGCTCAAGTGTCGGCGCCACCCGGATCGACAATCGGCGACAACTCGAATTCTTCCTAAACTGCACACCCGACCCGGTTCTCCAGGAATTCGTGGCGGGCCAAGAGTACACCCTTGATATCCTGGCCGACTTCGCGGGGCGAGTGCGCTGTGTGGTCCCAAGACGCAGGATCGAGACCCGAGCCGGGGAGGTCAGCAAGGGCATGACCTTCAAGAATCAGGCGCTAATCGCGGCCGGCAAGGCGGTCGTCGAGGCTCTTCCCGGCGCAGTGGGTTGCATCACCGTGCAGTGTTTCTTGACTCCTCAAGGGGAGATCCAGTTCATCGAGATCAATCCTCGCTTCGGCGGAGGGTTTCCCTTGTCCGCCCAAGCAGGGGCGGACTTCCCCCGCTGGATCATCGAGATGATGCTGGGTCGGGACCCACAGATTGCCCTCGACGGCTGGATCGATGGGCTGCTGATGCTTCGGTTCGATGACGCGGTCTTCGTCAAACGAGAGGGGATCATGTGAAGGGTGTAGTTTTCGACCTGGACGATACGCTGTTCCCCGAGCGTTCATATGTCCTCAGCGGATTTCGTGCGGTCGCAGAGTGGATTTCCGAGACCTATTCGATTCGGGGGTTTTTTGAAACGGCAGCCCGCCTATTCGGTCAGGGGCACCGGGGCCGGATATTTGATGAGGTTCTGAGCACACTGGGTCTTCGCGCCGATCCGCCGCTCATCGATTCCCTGGTCGCCTGCTATCGCAACCATCGCCCTGAGATTCGTATGTACGATGACGCCGAGCGAGCCCTCGCCCACTACAGGCGCTACACGACGACGGGGATCATTACCGACGGTTACCTGGTCGCCCAGAAGCGAAAAGTCGCTGCCCTTGGTCTTGAACAACTGGTCGACCACATCGTCTACTCCGACGAGTTCGGCAGAGATCATTGGAAGCCAAGCTCGGTACCGTACCTCATGATGATGAAGATGACCGGGTGTACTGGGCCGGACTGCTCGTACGTGAGCGACAATCCCCTGAAGGATTTCGTGACTGCGAAGGCTCTCGGCTGGACCACAGTCCGGATCCGTCGAACTGGAGGCGAGTATTCTGAGGTCGTTGTGGACGCTACTCACTCCGCACATTATGAGGTTTCCACTCTGGACGATCTGACGAAAGCCTTGGTCATCTAATCGGACTCATTATCCGCGGCCTCGAGATGACCCGAGGGCACGACTGACACTCGGGAGCTGCCTCGTGGACCAGCCTTCACCCCGTACACCCCGCATCCTGTTCCTGGACGACGCCCCCGATCGCGCGGCGACGTTCCTGGCCGCGCATCCGGGTGCGATGTGGGTGCAAACCGTCGAGCAGTGCTTCGAGCTGTTGGAGCAGCCGTGGGACGAGGTTCATCTCGATCACGACCTGGGCGGGGAAGTGCTGGTCGATCACGAGCGTCCCGACTGCGGGATGGCTGTCGTCCGCTGGCTCTGCGAGGAACCTCGCCCGCACTTACGGGACACGCGTTTCATCATTCATACCCACAACCCGAACGCGGCCTGTATGATGGTTTTGCACCTGCAAGTGATGGGTTTCCAGGTCCAGGCAAGCCCGTTCGGTGCTGTGACCCCGACGGGACGCAGTGCGAATCCCGGATCCCTGGCTAACCGGCTGATCCGCTGGCTGGGGGGGCACTGAGGGACTATAGGTTGATTGGAGTCGGCGGCTGGATCCAAATCCACGCAAAGGTGGTCTGTAGATCTCGAGGGAGAGTACACCATGACTGAAACGACAGCCTGCTGCGGACGGTGCTCTCGGACAATCGAGGACACGCCGATCGGCGTCTCGGTGGATAGTGGTCCGCTGCATGAAACCGACCCCATCCTGCGCATCTGCCCGGATTGCGCGTCATCCCTGTCCCGCTGGCTGGAGCGAGGCCGGCGCCGGGCCGGTCCCCCCAAGCCAGTGCCTCAGGAATCCAATGGCACGGTTGATCAGCCCCGGCATCGAAAACATCAATCACGTGGGGACCGGAGGCGGCATCACGAGAGGAAGTCACTTCATCGCAACGTCGGCCTGGTCGTCCTCCTGGTCCTCGTCAATATCCTGGTCATGTTCATGGTGATCAAGTTACTGCACTCGCCATCGGAATAGGGATGAGGACCACGAGCTGGTCTCAAGGCAATCTGAAATTGCAGCGGAGCCGCAATGGGTGTTGAACCGGTCTGAGACCACCTGCTCAAGCAATCGGCAACTTTCGGTTCAGGGAGACTTCGGCGCGGTCCCGGCCGGAGCATCGCCGCGAGCGAGGGCTTCGTCGGTTCGCTCCAGGGCCCGTTGGGCAGAGGGATCGTTCGGGCGGTAGTAGACACCGACCAGGGCATCGTCGTGGGCCTCCTTGGACCGCCCCCAGGCCAGCAGCCAGTCGATGAGTAAGTTGCGCCATTCCACTCGAACGGGCTCCAGGACCAGGGCGGCGTGCATGCGTTCGCAGGCTTGATCCCTGTGGTTCAGCAGCGCGTACGCCTGGGCTTCCAGGCTGAGTCGCTCGGCTTCAGACAGCCCGCGATCCTGGGGTAGACGGTCCACGGCCGCCTGGAGGAAGGAGTCCCGGGTTGCATGGTCAGCGGGAGCGGAATACAAGCGTTCGGCGAACCGCAGGGCGCTTCGGCCGGACGGGACCACGTCATCTAGGATTCTTTCGGGAGGTAACACCGACGAGGACAGGTCAGCCACCTCGGCCCAATTCTCGACTTTGACTTCCAGGCTCCTGCGCCAGAACCGGGCGGCGAGCTCGAACTCGTCAACTTGAACCGCCACAAGTGCTGCGAAATTCAGAAGTTCGCTGTCGGCCCCCGCCAGACGAAGGCTCCGCTTCAGATACTCCGCGGAGGAATCACCGTGCTCCAAAAGGTAGTTGAGGCTGGCCAGGCCCACCTGCGCGTGGGCCGAGACCACTCGGCAACGCCGGGCCTGGAGGAAGCAACGCGCTGCCGGGACCAGGCAGCGGCGGATCGGTTCTTGCTCGAGCATCTCCTGGATCGGCACCGCAGGCTGACCGCCTTTCTTGCTGGTGAGATGACTCAGCAGCCAGAGGGGATTGGCCATGATGGCGGTCTGCTTCGGGTCGCTCAGTTGTGGGGAGATCAACTCCGCGGTCGTTGCCTGGTAGAGTCCCAGGTAGGTCTGAGCGAGTCGAAGATGCCCTTCCGCCCAGTCCGGCTGGATCTGAAGGGCGGCTTCCAGAGCAGTTCGCATGAGGTCCAGGTCGGTCACGGACAGGTCTGGGATTCGAGGAGAGGGTTGAAAGGTGCCCGGCAAGGGAAGGCCGGATCGGGAGACCAATCGTTCGACCTGAAACGGAGCGAAACTGCGGATGGCGACCACCAGCCCCAGCACGGCCGGGCCGGACACGACCAGGGCCGTCAACACCCGCCGCCCGCGGGTAGTGGGTGCGGGTTCGGTCGAAGAGCGGGGCTCGTGCGCCACTAGCCCCAGTCGGACCAGGTAGCCGGCGAGGATCAACGCGGGGACCCCAACGCCGGGAACGTGTGGGCCGAAATCACTCAAGCTGTGGAAGGCCAGGGCAAGGAGGCCGAAGATCCCTCCCAGCACGGATCCCCGGTCGCGTGCGCTCGGAGCCGCGACCAGGGCTTGAATAGCCCGCCGGCCGATCCCGAACAGGAAGGCCAGGCCCAAGCCGAGACCCAGGAGGCCCCCCTCGGTGAGCAGGTCGACATACTCGTTTTCACCCCGGGCGAACACAACGCCATGATCGCGGTTGAGGAAGGGGGCCGCCGCGGCGGCGAAGCTCCCCATGCCCGAGCCCCAGAAGGGGTGCTCGCGCCAGGCCCGCAGAGCCCCGGCCCAGATGGTGAACCGGCCCGTGTAGCCCTCGGGTTCCAGGATCGTGGCGAGGCGCTCCTGATAGGGCAAAGCGTTGCCGAGAACGAGTAAGAGCAGGGCAGACATCGCCAGAATCACGCCCAGTGTGGCCGCCAGGCGAATCCAGGCCGCGAGCCGACCCGAGCGCATCAGAAGTCCCACAAGGAGAGTCACCGTGGCGGCCGTCATGGCCAGGAACCCCCCCCGGGATTGGGAGGTGACGATCCCCACGACCAGCACACCCGCCGCGTAGGCCGCCCAGAGGCGGCCTCCATGCCCGCCCCGCAGGCGATCCAGGAGACGACCCCGAGGACTTTGGGGGAGGCGGCCCCTGGAACCACGGAGCAGACCAGCTTGGCCCCGAGCGAGCAGGAAGCCGAGGGCGAATCCCAGCCCCAGGTTGAGATACTCTGCGAAATGACTGTGGCAGGCGAACGGTCCCCCCGAGGACCAGCCAGTCGAGTGAGGCGAGGGTCGGATCCAGAGCAGGCAGCCGTTCCAGGTTAACGCCTGAACCAGGCCGACAAGAGCCATCAGGGTCGCATTGCCGGCGAGTACCAGCCCCAGCCGGCGCAGCCCCGCGAAGCCGCTGGTCAGTCCGAGCACTGCCTGAAACAACACCCAGGCCGCCGCCAGCTTGACCGCTGCCTGGACGGTCACGCCTGGTTCGAGACTGATGGTGTGCGGAGGGAACGCCACCGGGGCTGCTGGATCGCCGTGCACGACCTCGGGTTGGGCTGGTAGGAGATCACCGTGGAGGGCCGCGGTCACCGGGTCGAGCCGCCTCAGGAAACCCGCGGGGAGAGGCGTTGCCTGGGCGATGGCGAGGGCTGCTAGACCACCCAGGGCCAAGCTGGGCAAGCAGGTTAGACGTCGCATCGCGTTGCTTCCTGGCCTGGTGAACATCGCCAGCGTCCCGAGCAGCGCGATCCCCAGCGCCAGAGCGAACTCAGCCCATGCATCAACGGATCCAAAGGCCCACGGAGCCAGGCACGCCATGCCCAGGACGATGATCTCGGAAAAGCTGAGGCGACTTCTCATTGTTGTGTCCTAGGCTAGGGATAGATGCCTTCCGGCAGGGATCGGAGGCTTCGCGCCGATCAGAGTCCGGCTTCCATGAGAGGCCTTTTGTTGGGTGCAGAACGACCTGAGAACGCCCTCATCAGATCGCTCTCGAGTCCAAACCCATCGCAAAGTCGGGTTAGTTGGGCCAAGAGTCCCTCAAGAAATGCCAAACAAGACGTTTTCACTGAGTAAGTTGTCCCTTGGAACGCCGCCAATAGGGTTTTTCCTGAGTTTTCAACCAGTCGAAGTCTCCAAGCTGCATCGCGCTTTATATTTCCCTTAGCGTGTTACCTTCTTAAGCTAGTCGAAGGAGGACCTGAAAGAAAGAGCTCAGTGCCTTGAAAAACATGTTCACGAAGGTGTGTGAGAAGGAGACAAGGTCACCAGCCGCGTCTCCTTGGGCGAAACAAAGCATCCTTATGGGAATCTTTGTCAACGCGAGACTTGTGAGAGAAGAGACGAGGATCTCGCAGGGCGAGCGTCTTTTCAATCAAGTCGCCGTCTCCTGGATTCCCGCCGGAGAGACAACATGATGAACCGACTACGGACAGCTCTTGTGAGCGTCATTGCAGTCGCGGTCGCGATGATGGTGCTCGGTTCCAATGCCCGAGCTGGATCGGTTTCCACCGCGTCTCCGCAAAACTACCTGAGTTTCCTTCAGGGGTTGACCGAAACACACAATGGTATCTCTCTGATGCAGAGATACGGCTCCCTGGATAGGACTATGAACATCCTGAAGCACATACCTCTCCCGGGTCCCCGGCTCGTCCGGCAAATTGCCACCCTCTACAATCAAGAGTTGATGGTCTTTTCTAACATCCAGAAAAACATCAACGCCCTTCTAGCGACACAGGCGGCCCTGCAAGTGCAATATCAGGCTCTGCAATCTCAGAAGGAGGCGCTGCTAGCGGCTGGCCGGGTTAATCGGGCTCGACAGGTCGCGATGCAGCAGGGTCAAGTCTATAACGTCGTCCACAGTGTCCAGAGTCTGATCGTGGCTGAAAGGGGAGTTGCGACCCCCACTCGGTGACCGCGTTGGGACTGCTAGTTGGACGGCACAGGTACTCCTTCACAACGAGCACCGCCGCGCTTGCAACGCGTGATCCGAAGGATAGCGAAGTACGCAACCGGGGGGCACAGCGAGCACGCCACACCCCTCGGGCTGCTCCGCGATCTCTGATCGCGGAGCGCGGCAAGAATTGGATGATTCACGGAATTGAATTCCGTGGTTTCTTCCCGCGGTGAAACTCCGAGTCGATCGAGTCTCACCGCGATGTTCGCTCCCCGCTTTCGATCACCCCACATTGGCGAGCGATGATACCATCGGTGGTGCGACTGAAAGCTCTTTTCGATACCTCCATTCCATCCCTGGGCTGTCTGTCGACGCCATGCCGCCGAAGTGATCTGGCCGCATGAGATTCGCGGGGAGTGGCGCGGCTCGATCTCGATCACCATGGTCGGGGAATAGTCTGGGAATTGACTCCGATGGCCTCAATGAAGAGGGGAAGTTCGTGCTGTATCACTTGACAAACGGGGCTCCGCCGTCGCTCTCCACGACTTTAGCGGTCGGCAGCAACGGGAGCTTACAGCTCGCGGACAGCGGACTTTGGTGGAAAGCACAGTACGCACGGCTTCTCCGTTTCGGCTTTCGCCGCCGGATCGTCCTGATCATCGCGGCTCATGTTGTAACCTTCGCTGCGATCTATCCGCTGGCTCTTCTGGTCCGATTCGACTTACATGTCCCGCCGGGCGTGTGGCGTTCGGCGATCGCATGCCTGCCTCTCGTGATCGGGATCAAGATGGCAGCCTTCATAGCGTTACACAGTCACCGTGGCTGGTGGCGATATGCTACGTTCGCCGACTCGATCAAGCTTGCGCAGGCAGCGACTCTCGGCTCCGTCACCCTCCTCTTTCTGAGCCGGTTTTCCCTTACTGGATCCGCGATCCCGCGTTCCGTGATCCTGATCGACTGGGCGGCAACCTTCATTGTGATCGGTGGGATTCGTGCTGGTGCGCGACTTGTCCGTGAGGACATCTGCCAGTTAATCGCAACCAAGCAGCCCCGGCGGTCGCTGGTCGTGGGCACGGGCGACGCCTCGGTCGCCCTCGTTCGAGAGCTTCATGACCTGCCCCGGCTGGGTTTCAAGGTAATCGGCATCCTGGATTCCGATCGTTCGTTACGAGGGAGTTACCTCGCGGGACTGAAGGTGGTCGGATCCCCGGACCAACTCCAGCGCATTGCTTCACAGTACCGGATCGAGACTCTTCTGATTCCGACTCCGGCCGTCTCTCCACGAGAGGTTCGGAGTCTAGTCTCCGCCTGCAACAGAATAGGCGTCAAAGTACAGATCGTCCCCGGGTTTGATGCACTGTTGAGCGGTGCCGTTACACTTCGTCCGCGGGATGTGGATATACACGATCTTCTCTACCGCGATCCAGTCCACCTCGATGGAGAGGCGGTCGGTAACTTCCTCCGAGGCCGGGTCATTTTGATCACCGGAGCCGCAGGAAGCATTGGCTCGGAGCTCTGTCGCCAGGTGTTGGCTTACCAACCCGGACGGCTCATTCTACTCGACCATTGCGAGAACGGTCTCTTCCACCTCAAGCGAGAGCTCGACTCACTGGCCTCGAACGCCGAAGTCATTCCCCTGATCGCTTCGATCACGGATGCGGCCCGCCTTCGCTCCGCTTTCGGAGAATACCGGCCCGACGTGATTCTCCATGCAGCCGCCCACAAGCATGTGCCGTTGATGGAATCCAATCCGGGCGAGGCAATCAAGAATAATGTCTTCGGCACCCGGACGCTGGTCGATGAGGCGGTCCGTTCCGGTGTCGGAGCGTTCGTCATGATATCCACCGACAAGGCCGTTCGTCCGACGAGCGTCATGGGCGCATGCAAGCGTATAGCCGAGATGTATGTGCAGTCCCTGACTCAGCGATGCTCCACCCGCCTGGTCACGGTCCGGTTCGGCAACGTCCTGGGATCCAACGGCAGCGTTATCCCGCTGTTCCAGGAGCAGATCCGCCGCGGGGAGCCGGTGACCGTCACGCACCCAGAGATGACCCGCTACTTCATGACCATCCCCGAGGCGGCGCAACTGGTTCTCCAGGCTGGTACCCTGGGCCGAGGCGGGGAGATTTTTGTTCTCGACATGGGTGAACCGGTAAAGATCTTGGACTTGGCGAACGACCTGATCCGCCTTTCCGGGCAGTCAGAAGATGAGGTCGAAATCGTCTTCACAGGCTTGCGGCCAGGCGAAAAGCTCTTCGAGGAGCTCTATGATGCGAAGGAGATGCAACTCCGTACTCCACACCCCAAGATTTTTCGGGCTCAGCATCACCCCTGCGATCCGACCCGTTTAATAGCTCAGCTCGAGGGCCTAGCCGCTGTGGTCAACAGCCCTGCCGAGAACGTAATTGATGCCCTCAAAGGTATCGTGCCTGAGTACAGGGGCCGCCAGCCAGGCAAAGAACCGAGTCCCGCCAGGTTGGCCGGCCTTGCAGTGGCAGATCCCGTGATCAGGGCTGCCGATGGTTGCCGCGAAGCGGAAGCCAGACGATCTCTGCAACGAGCAGGATAACCACTCGCTCGAGAGTCTGGAGTCCCCGGCCTCGATCGGAAGGAAGCGCAATCTGGCCTGCGAACAGGCTGCTGGAGAGTTCATTGCCTACCGGGATGACCACGATTGGTACGCATCCGACCGCTTGTGCCACCAGGGCGCGAGCGGGACCGCTGGCTGCGGCCAGCCAACCGCTGACGGATTCCGGAAAGATGGGCCGGCGCCGGATCAGCCGCCGGGCGATCCTGGCGGGGGCCGGCGCGTTTGTGGTATCGCCGTTCGCCGCGGCCGCGTGGGGGTACGACCCCGATTGGCTGGAGGTGCGGCGATACGCGGTCAGCGTCCCTCGCCTGGACCGTGTGACCCGGGTGGTCCAGGTAAGCGACCTGCACGCCGACCAGGACGGGTCGTGTTCCCTC
>Ga0074046_10001456_pt1 | contig 21362 bp, 19 predicted proteins | sample BogForMeECP23OM3_FD_94441 | JGI IMG/M metagenome (GOLD analysis project Ga0074046, IMG submission 94441) | Bog forest soil microbial communities from Calvert Island, British Columbia, Canada - Bog Forest MetaG ECP23OM3 | ecosystem: Environmental > Terrestrial > Soil > Wetlands ... | reverse complement strand
TTATGGGCCAACGCGCACGGATCGTTCACGATCGGACTGGTTCTGCTGGGCTTATGCCTGGCCGGCAGAGCGGTCGACGTGTGGATCGCTTCGAAGTGGGACCCGCGAGCCGCCTGGACTGACCCTCAAGTCAGGCGCTTGCTGATCGCCCTTGGCGCCTCCGTCGTGGCGATCGCGATCTTGAATCCCCATGGCCCGTCGCTCTACTGGCAGACGTTGAAGCTGGCCCGGCACCCCAACATCGCCACCATGGTCGAGTGGGGCCCATTGACATTCGACCTTCGTTCGGGCTGGCACTGGAATTACCTGGGGCTGATCGGACTGGCCGCCGTCATCCAGGCCCTGAATCGCAAGTGGTTCCAAGCGAGCGACTACCTACTACTCGCCGCTTTCGGACTGCCTCCGCTGTTCCAACAGCGCATGATGGTTTGGTGGATGATGGTCGCGCCCTGGGTTCTGATACCGCACTTCGCGGCGATTGTCGCCCGGAGCCGAGGGGGGCGCTGCCATCGCGCGAGCGAGCCGAGCGTGCGCAAGACCCTGATCGCATTGCAGCTCCTGATCGCGACGGCCTTATTCTTGGCCCCCGTCCGCTGGCTGGTCAACGGCCGTCCAGATGCACTGGAGAACTCGGCCTATAACGCCACGCCCTGGCAGGTCGTCGCCGAACTCCACGCGACGCCGGAACAAAAGGGGAAGTGGCTGCCCGAGCTAGCCCACGGTCTGACGGAATACTACCCTGAGGGCCAGTTCCGCGGCGCGATCTTCTCCAGCGAATTACTCGGAGACTACCTGCTCTGGGGGCTGGCGCCCGAGACGCCGATCATCGTCTACAGCCACGCACATCTGTTCACTCCGGTATACTGGTTGCATGTCGGGATGACCAAGGCCGGCATGACGGGATACCAACGCTTCCTCGACTATTACAACGTCAACCTGGTGGTTATCGAGGCGGCTATCTACCCTGATCTGTGCGGGCTCCTGACACGTGACCCGGCGTGGTTGATCGTCCTCGACGAGACGGGCACCCGGAAAAAGCCGAATCGCCGCGGACATCTCCTGGTTGCCTTGCGGAAGAAGCCCCGGTCCTGAGCCGGCGGAAGGGCACCGTCGCGCAGGGGGATGCCGGTCACGCGACGAATATCCAAATCACATAAGAGGTGAGCAGGACGAACTGGGCAAACAGGAAGACGACCACGGTGATCGCGAATACCGCTCGATTCGATGCGATCTCGGCGGCGTCGAGGAAGCCCGGGTAGGATGACAGAACTACGCGGGTCATGCTCAGGATCGATCCCGAGGCGAGGGCCTGGAGTACAGGGACCAACACCACGCAACCCCAGAGTGGTCTTCTCTTCAGGAAGGCGTGGATACCGAGGCCGAAAAAGAGGATCGTAACGAGGAGGTCCCTGGAGTAGGCGACCATGTGAAGCGTGGAGAGGACATCGACCGTCGACCCCGCCGCCCGCGACATAAGAAGGCCGATGCCGATAAGAAGGACCGCCCCGCTCGCCACGATCCATCCGGCAAGCGCGGCTGGAGGGGGCTTCGGCCCTTCCTGCGCCACGCTAGCGGCCCGAGGGCGGAACAGCGGCCCCACGAGACGACGATCAGGCGAGTGGCAAGATCGAAGCCGAGCAGCGCGAGCCAGGTGGGCTGAAACCGCGAGGGAGTCGTGTCGTTCGCCGTGGAAGCCGACTCCGCGACCATGCCGTCCCCCTTTCCGTCACCGGGCGCCTGGTAAAGCCCTCGCGGATTCCGGGCGGACCGCGACGGTCAGCCTCGGAACAACCGAGTCGCGCGCATGTACGCGAACAACGCGATACGAATCTTGGACCCTTCGTCTCCCAAAAAACTCTTATCGATTGACAACTCGAACGTCAACAACTACAAGGTGTTCTATGTTGGTCGTCCCTCGAGCCCACGCACGAACCATTCCGGCCATTCCTCAAGTTTTACCCCAGCCGATCGCCGTTGGCAGTCTCACTCGCCTTGTGAAGGGTTTCAGGAGATGTCACGACTCGCGCGGCAAGTTCTGATCGCATGGCTGCTGGCCCTCTACGGGTCGGTATCGCTCTGCGGAATCGGTCTGCACGCGCTCTTGGAAACCGGCCCATCGCACCACAATCATGGGCCGAGCGAACAGAAGGTGGTGACGATCTCCGGCGTGTCCACGCACTGCCCGCTCTGCGAATTCCAGGCGCAGGGACAACTGCCAGTTGTCAAGTCACGCGCTGCGTGCCGGCCCCTGGTCCTACGCCACGTACCGCTCCACTCGGCGCTCCACGAGGGTCGAGAGCAACACCCTTCTTCCAGTCCCCGTGCTCCTCCGTCTTCCGTCTTGATACTCGTCTAGCCTACCTTTCGCGCCGGCCGCGTTGCCCGCCTTCCGTCTGCTCGCGGTTCCATCGTCCCGTTCGCTCGGCCTCCTCGCTCGGCGGGAGGTTGTTTGAGTGCGACGATGAGTTGGCTTGCCGAGGGTCATCGGCGCGAGCACGTCATGTCATGAATCGATCGCCGCGGCCTCCATCGATGGTCGAGAGATTCGACCGGCGTTGAGAGCGCTCACCCGTCTTTCGGTCCCGTCTCAAGGCACGAGTGAACAACAGTAGCAAGGAAGAGGAGCCGACAATGTCGGTGACGAACGCGGGGGTCTCGAGGACCCAGGACCGTGAGGTTTTGGGATCGACCTGGCTGGCCGAAACGGTCGGAGATCCGTTTGGGTTTGATGTCAGCATGTTCCGGACGCCATCCGAGCAGGATCGACGGCGAGCACAACCGATCCCCTGTCCGGAGAGCAAGGGCGCCGACAGGCGTATCGATTGGGACGAGAACTTCAGTGACGCGGTTGCCCCATTGCTCGTCCGGCTCCATCGCCTGGCCCGGCGGATTCTTCACAGCGACGATCTGGCGGAGGATGCGGTGCAGGAGGCGATATTGAGTCTCTGGAAAGCGGGCCGGCTACCCCCGAACCCCTCAGCCTGGCTTAACCGCGCCGTGGTCAATCGCAGCCTGCATTTGAACCGCTCGCGTCACCGCCGCCAGAAGCATGAGCTGCTCGCTTGTCTTCATCGCCCAGAGTCCGACCCGACTGGCGACGCGGCCCGGGCACTGGAAGCCGAGGAGATCAGCGCGAGGATCGATGAAGCCCTCTCGACGCTGTCGGTCCGCCATCGCACGGTCTTCATCCTCCGAGAGATCGAGCAAATGGATTATGAATCGATCGCCGACCTGCTGCGAATCCCCGTGGGGACAGTGCGGTCGCGGCTGGCGCGCTCGCGCGAGGCCCTCCGGCGAGCGCTCGGACGCGATGATCGTGCGTGATTTTGACGGCTCTCTCCCTGACGAACCGAGTCGGAGGGAATCATGGTGATCGCCCGGAACTTCTTCACGCGCCGCGGCACTATTCCTAATAGAGAACGCGAACGCCTCCCGCGAGTGATGCGGGATCGGCAGCGGGGGGTTGTTCGGTGAAACGACCTCTGGGAATCGTCGTCACGATCCCGAATGAAAGGACAACACGCATGCTCCGGAAGTTTTTGGGCCGACTGCGCCGCGACAAGAAGGGTCAGGGCCTGGTCGAATACGCGTTGATCATCGGCGGCGTCGCCCTGATCGCCGCCGCCTCGATTTCAGTCTTCGGCCACAAGACGACCGACATCATCAGCGCTGTGGCCACGATCCTCCCTGGTGCCCACTCCGGCGACAACGGTCCGATCCAGAGCGGCCACCTGATCGAGACCGGGCCCAGCGGCACCAGCGGCGCGATCGCCCTCGACGTGCCCGGGATCCTCTCCGGTAATGGCCAAGACCGCCTCGGGCTGAACGTTCTGGGTCCCGGCGAGGGTACTGCGAACGGCGTCGATGGTCTCATCATTGAGTCTCGGTGACCGGTCGCGGAAGGGACTTACCGCAATCTGGCGGCTACTCTCCTGATGGTTCTCAAGGATCTGACGGCGCCCGTTCCTTTCGATGGAACGGGTGGCTTTATCCCGTTTGTGACGCGTGGATCCTCCCCATGATCTGGTGGGTTCTGCTCCTCTTCGTCCTGCCGGCGACCGTGATCGACTTGAAAACCAGGGAAGTACCGGATCTGCTTTCGTTGACTCTGCTGGGATGGGCGATTGTCGTCACCGGATTGCATCTGCATGACGTCGGCTGGGCGTCACTCCTGGGGGGGTTTCTCATTGGCATCGGGTTCAGCGGTGCGTTCTACGCCATGGGAGGGATTGGTGGAGGCGACGTCAAGTTCATCGCCGCCCTCGGTGCCGCGCTGGGGCACGCCGCCATGATCCCGGCCCTCTTCTGGATTGCCTTGTCCGGAGGGGCCTTGGCTCTGCTCGCTCTCTATCGCGGCAAGCGAGACCTTGCCTATCTGCCCGCGATCGCGATCGGTCTAGCGATCGATCAGCTCTGCCACGGTCGATTCATCCATGTATAAATCGATGAATCTCAAAAAGGGTTGTTCTGTGCGCGGCCGCCGCGGCTCGGTGTTAGTCGAGTTCGCGCTCATTGCCCTGATTCTGTACTTGATTTTAGCGGCGACCATCGAGTTCGGCCGGGCACTCATGGCCGCCCAGCTTCTCCAGCAGGCCGCCGACATCGCGGCGCGCGAGGTCGCGCGGACGCCCGGACTGCCCGTCGTCGGAACCCTGACGGATTGGAGCAATCCGAACGACATCAACGCCGCCTTTGTCGACTCCGTGAACGGATCTCCCGCCAACCCCAATAGCGCTAACGCTGTGGTCCTGCAAACAATCTTCGACCCGCAGTACCTGGTCGTTGACATCAGTAACGGTCTTGACTACTTCAACGACAAGCCGATCCTCAATCGCCTGCTGGCGCCGCTGATGATCGCCGATTACACCAACCCCCATTTCCCCAACGGTGTCTTGCGATATCCGGGCGCGCTCGTCCCCGATTCGAACATGCCGAGCGGTTACACCGTACAGATCCCGGTGGTGACTTATTCGGGAGGGGTGGAGCAAATCGGAACGATGATGCTGCCGGTCGTCGAGGAGATTCTCCCGGACACATCGACGATCGATCCGACCTCCAGCTACGGCTTCGACAACTCCCCCTTTTGCCTTGTGGCCGCCAACGTTGCGCCTCAGCTCCGGGGAACCGTCGCTTTACGGATCAACTATCCGTTCCAGGCCGCGAGCTTAAGCGCTACGGCGCCGAGCTCCAACTGGCCGCCCGATCCCAACTTCAACTACATTCAACCCTCGGACGGAACGAACACACCCGGAACGTACTCGGGTCCGAACGGCCTCGGCGACCAGCTCGTCTTTGCCACGAACGTTCGGCCTTATCGAAGATTGATTTCGGCCCAGGCAATTTATCGTCGCGAAGTGTTGGGGCCGTGATGCGGCGCGCATCCGGCTTGCAGAGGAAACCGCCATGAAACGAGTTTCAACACGTAGGCTTGCTGGCTCATCCTCGTCGTACAAAACGGCATCGCTGCTACTCTTTACTCTCCTTGGCGGCGGCATTGCCACGGTGGCCGGCTTGTGGGCTGCCGGCGTCGAAATCCCATTCTTGAAGATGGGACCAGACTTGCGAGGCAAAGTCGCCGTGCCGACGAACCCCCGGCCCATCCTCGCCTACACCAAGCTGACCCGCGATGACCTGCTCGTCCCTGAAACCCATCTACCAAGATACATGTATCTCTCCCCGGAGGACGTCAAGCGGTTAGGGGTGATCACCGACTTCAACAAGATCGTGGGCCGTGTCGTCGACCATGACAAGCCGGCCTTCTTCCCGTTCGTGGACACAGACTTCCTACCGACGGGGACGCGGCCCGGCATCGTCGCGGCGATCCCTCCCGGCAAGCGCGCGATCACGGTTGACGTATCCAAGATCGAAGGGATCCATGCCCTCAAAGCCGGAGACCGGATCGACATTCTGTCGAGCACGCCGATCGACATGCAAAAGGTGTTTCAACGTGGTTCAACCTCTCCTGGCACAGCGGGGGTCAGTGCCGGAATCCTGGCCCAGGTGAAGCAGGCCCGAGTTCGGGTCCTGGTTCAAAACGGGGCCTTGGTCTCGCCGGTCCGCACGCGGGTCATCCCGATCAACTCAAACTCGTTGACACAGGGGAGCGTGACCAGAACCAAGCCGATCCAGGAGGCGATCATCGCGGTCGATCCCGAGGAGATCGCTCCGCTTACCGAGGCTATAGCCATCGAGGCCAGCATCACCTGCGTGGCGCGGTCGGGCCTGCCCGACGACCCGGGAGAAGCGAGCATAACCCCAGCCGGCGTGGACCCATCGGAACACATTGCGGTGATCGAACGAATTGTCGGTGCCCATCGCGAAGTGTTCTTTGTTGCCGGGACTCCGACGAAAGATGAGGACACGAAGAAGCTGGTGAAGGTGCCGATGTGCGACAAACGCATCCCGGCTAAAACCAAGGTCACGTTCGACCATCTCACCGACCCGGCCACCGGGCGGCTTCATCAGATCGCCTTGCGCCCGGTGGATGTCAAACGGCTCGCGATCTTGACCGACATGGACAAGATCGTCGGCCGGGTGGTGACTCACGAGAAGCTGCCCGACTCGGCGTTCAAGGAGGAGGACTTCAGGGCCGAGGAGGCGCCGGTCGGGGAATCCGTCCCAGCATCCCCGGTCGCCGCGTCGCCCCCCGCTTCCCAGCGGCGTATGAGGCGGTCCGGCATTCGGACGGGAATGGGGGCCGGCCCGATCCTGCCGCCACCGAGTCCCCAGTAACAGACGGCCAATCCTCTTGAGTTTCGCGAAAACGCCCAGGAGCTCCCCTTGTATCGGCGGTCCCTCGTTCGTTGTCGCCGCGGTTATGTTCTCGTCTACTTCGCGATGCTGTCGTTCGCACTGATGGCGGTCGCTGCACTGACGATCGACATGGGGTTTGTCCTCCTTTCCCGCCGGCAGATGCAGACGGGAATCGATCCCGCGGCGCTGGACGGGTTGCGATTTCGAGATGCCTACCCGCCGCAATGGATCGATCCAAGCACCGGCCAGCTCTATGCCTCGATTCAATCGGCGATCCAGGCCGAGAACGCTAGCCCCTCCACTCAGGACGACGTGCGTCGTTGGGCCGCGCAGCAGATCGTCGTCGACACGTTTGATGACGACCTCAATACGCAAGACGGTGACACCTCGAACTACGGCGCCGGGCCCGTGGTTGACTTTCAGCCGAGCCCCACGATCCCGGCCGCGGGGCAGGCAATCGCGGCCGCGCAGACGATGACGATCGGCTCGCCGAGCGTCTACAAGCCGTCCGATGCCCAGTCGCCTTCCAACCAGTTGACCGCGCCGAACGAGTGGCATTTCTGGCTGAACTTGACGAATGCCACCTCGGGTGACATGGTCAGCGGCAACTACACTTACAGCGCCTCGAACTACAACCCAGCCCAGACAATTGCCGTGGAAGACGACCTCTACAATCGGGTCGACTTTGGGCCCTCCCCCCCGACGACCTCCGCCTCGTCGTTCCTGGTGCGCTTGAAGCGATCAAATGAGCAGACGGTCGCGTCGAGTTTCTCGTCGGGACCTACGCTCCCTTACTTATTCGGGCAGGGATCTCTCATCCAGACGCAGACCACGTCGTCGGGGACGGTCTGGGCCAAGAGCCAGGGGATCACGGCCCGAGCGACCGGCATCGCCAACGCCACCCCGGCGCTCTTCGTGGGCGGGCCCAGCGCACAGTACAACGTGGGCGGGCCACCGCAGTCTGGTTTCGGTAGCGTCGGCGTTCTCGGCCAGCCGCCCAACGTGAACTACGACGTGGCCGGCGTTGCACCGCTGGCACTGAGCACGAGCTTCTGGGCCGGATGGGCCGCAACCAATTTCCCGTCGTTCCTCGTCCAGGTGAATAACGACGGAACGCTGACGGCGACGAGTGGCCCATCCAACGGCCAGGTCATCGGCATGGTAATCCGCGTCACCTTCCTGGCGGCAAATGTTGGCGCTGCAGACACCCAGATCAACATCGTTGCGCCCGACGGGTTTCCCGTCGAGCAGTTCCAGCTCGCCATCTTCAACAGGAGCAATGGCCAGGTCGAGCAGATGCTCGTCCCCCAGGCGTCGAACCAGACGACGTTCAATACTCCGACATGGACAGTGACGCGGGGCATCAACGGGACAACGGCGATCGCGCACTCCGCGGGTGACATGGTCGTCCAGGTCAGCGGCGCATCGTTCGGCCAGACTGTGATGTATCCTTCGACAAACGATCCCAATCAGTCGACACGGATGCAGAACCAGTCTTATCCCCCGCCCGACGCCACGAGCCAGACCGCCGTTTATGCCCCCCTGTACGCGAGCGACGCGCTGTACCCTGGTGTCGACTGGATCGTCGCCTTCGGGTGCGTGAACATCACCGGGGCCTCGTCGTCAACTGGCCAACAGGTCCAGTTCACCTTGTCGAACCCCAACCCAGGAACGAACAGCGGATATATTGCTCCTGCCAACGCCATGGGGGTACCGTCGAGCCTGTACGGCGCGGTGAGTCTTCGCGCCCTCGACCAGAACGCTACGAACACGCTCTTCACAACCCTGTTTCAGCTGAGCGCCAGCGTCCCAATGCCCGTTCGCGCCCCGACCCTGGTCCGTTCCGAGAAGTAACCTGGGAGCCGGCATGCAGAATACACCCACGATCCTGGTTGTCGGGCCCGACCCGAAGCTCCGCGGGGAGTCTGAGGCCGCGCTCGAGGGGATCACCGACACACTCGCCGTGATCCATCATGTGGACGATTATCGCCGGGGCGTTGAAGCTGCCCGGAACCGCCACCCGGCGCTCGTCCTGGTGGAGATGGCACGAGACCCGCGGACGCTGCGGGTGTTCGCCGAGGAGCTGGCCGCCGCGTCGCCCGGGACGGCGGTGGCCGCAGTCTTCCGACCCGATGTGTTCGGCCACGATGTCTCGGAGAGCACGATCATCATCGAAGCGATCCGGGCCGGAGTGCAAGACTTCCTCCGCCGCCCGATGTCCAGCGCCGATCTCGAGCAATTGCTCCAGCGCCTGGAGCACCGGCAGGTGGTCAAGCCGACGACACTGGGCCGGGTCATCTTCTTCATGGGAAACAAGGGTGGGGTGGGCAAATCGACGATCGCCGTCAATGTCGCCTGCGGTCTGGCGCGACGCAACCCCGAGAGGGTCATCCTCATCGACGCCTCGCTCCAGATGGGCGTCTGCGCCACCATGCTCGATCTCAAGCCGCAAACGACCATGACCGACGCCGCGCAGGAGCGCGGCCGCCTGGACGAAATACTGCTCCGGCAGCTCACGGAGCCCCACGCCTGCGGCTTGCACCTGCTGGCCGCCCCCGGCGACGCGGTCGAGGCCGCCATGATCGACGACGAGATGATCTCGCGGATCATCACTCTGGCCCGCCGCACTTATGACTATGTAATCGTCGATTCATTCCCGATGCTCGACCGCGTGATGATGGCCGTGCTCGACCTGAGCGATCGGGCCTACGTCGTGATCGAAAGCGTCGTGCCGACGCTGCTCGGGGGTGCCAAGTTCCTCAAGCTGCTGGGGGATCTCGGAGTGCCGCAAGACCGGATTCGCGTGATCGTGAATCGGTACATGAATTTTGCCGGCAACCTCAAACCCGCCGACGTCTCGCGGCAACTGGGTCATGTTATCGATCACGTCATTCCCTACAACAAAAGCGTCGTCGTCGCGGCGAATCTGGGGAAGCCCTCCATGCTCCGGTCGGGGCGATTCTCTGGTTTCAACCGCGCGATCTCCCGGATCATCGACGACCTGTCGGGTCTCAAACTGATGACCACGACAGCCCCCATCGGCGCCAACGGCGCCGCCGATGCGCCGGAGGCTCTTTCTCTGACCGTTGAGAACTCCCCATGAGCAATGGCGATACCGATTCCCCGATTGATCCGGAAAAACAATTCCGCGCGACCCTGACGCGCTCGATCTTCACTGTGCCGACGACCCGGCTGCTGCAGAAGCCGCCCACGACGAGCTCCGGCGAACCGCGGGAGGAGCGACGGGCCGCCGTGCGCGTGGCGCGCGGGGGCCATGCCGAGTACCAGGTGATCAAGGGTGAGCTCCACAACCTCATGCTCGACGAATTCAACGAGCGCAACCTGCTCACCGCGAGCGAAGAGGACCTCTCGGCCGCCGTGCACGGGTTCGTGGATCGCATGCTGGCGACGCAAGACCTGCCGCTCAACGACCAGGAGCGAAGGCGCCTCGCCGACGACCTGACGGAGGAGACGCTCGGGGTCGGCCCCCTGGCGCCTTTGATGGCGGACCCGGCGGTCACCGACATCCTGGTCAACGGCGCCAACCAGGTTTATGTCGAACGGTTCGGCTGCCTCGCCGAGACCGATGTCCGCTTCCGCAACGAGGAGCACCTGCTGCGGATCATCCAGCGGATCGCCGCGCGGGTCGGCAGGCGCGTGGACGAGGCGTCGCCCATGGTCGACGCCCGGCTGCCGGACGGCAGCCGCGTCAACGCGACAATCGCGCCGGTGGCGCTCGACGGCTCGGTCCTGTCGATTCGCCGCTTCGGCCGACAGCGGCTGCGGCGCGACGACCTGCTGCAGTTGGGTACGATCTCAGAGGACATGATCGCGTTCCTCGAGCTGGCGGTCACCGTGCGGAAGAACATCCTGATCTCCGGCGGCACCGGCGCCGGCAAGTCGACCTTCCTGGGGGCGATCGCCGAAGCGATCCCGGCTACCGAGCGGATCATCACCATCGAGGACGCGGCCGAGCTGATCCTCGACCAGCGGCACGTCGTGCGGATGGAGACACGCCCGCCGAATGTCGAGGGGCAGGGTCGGATCGCCGCGCGCGACCTGGTGATCAACAGCCTCCGCATGCGGCCCGACCGGATCATCGTCGGCGAAGTTCGCGGGCCCGAGGCCCTCGACATGCTCCAGGCCATGAACACTGGTCACGACGGCAGCCTGACGACCATCCACGCCAACACCCCCCGCGACGCCCTGGCCCGGCTCGAAACCATGGTCCTGATGGCCGGGTTGGATCTCCCCTCGCGCGCCATCCGCGAGCAGATCGTCTCGGCGATCCAACTGCTGATCCACATCAAGCGCTACGAAGACGGCGTGCGCCGGGTGGCGAGCATCGTCGAGATCACCGGCCTGGAGGGGAACACGCCGCTCACTCAAGAGTTGTTCAAGTTCGAGCGGCGCGGGCGCAAGGGCCGCAACATCCTCGGCGAATACGTCGCCACCGGCATCGTGCCTCGCCTGGCGGACGAGCTGCGAGAACGGGACGTCGAAGTGCCGATGAGCTTGTTCCAGAAGCCCAGGAGGTTCGATGGCGACAATGCTTGAGCGACTGGTTGTCTTGCTGATCCTGGCGTCGGTGCTCGCCGCGGTCGTCCGGCTCTGGTGGTCGGCGCGAGCGAGCCGCATCGCTCGTGATCGGCTCGATGCCGCCCTGATCGAGATGGAGGTGGAAGAAGAGCCCGCCGATCAAGAACCGCCCCCCGCGCGGCCCTTCCTACGGCGACATCGCCTGGCCCCCTGGGTCTGCGGGGCGATCATCATCGCGCTGGTCTACTTCATCGCGGGCCTGAAAATCGTCTACGCGCTCATGGGCGGCGCCGTCGTCGCGATTCTGGTCCACGAGGCGGAAGTGATCTGGGCGGGCCGCTTGACTCTGAAGATCGAGACGCAATTGGCCGATGCGATCGACCTGATGGTCGGGTCGTTGCGGGCCGGGGCGGGCGTCTTGCAGAGCCTGGAGACCGCCGTCGACGAATCGCGCTACCCGTTGAAACCTCAACTGGAAGAGGTACTCGGCCGCATCCGCTACGGTGATTCCTCCCAGATCGTCTTTCGGGGCCTGACGGCCCGCGTGCCGTTGGAGACGTTTCGCCTGTTCGCGTCAGCCCTGTCGGTCCACGGCGAGGTCGGCGGCAGCCTGGCGCCGACCTTGGCCTCCGTCGGCCGGGCCATCCGCGACCGGATCGAGCTCTCCCGGCGGATCCGTTCGATGACCGTCCAATCGCGGGCATCGATCATCTCCGTGCTCGCCGTGACCGCCTTCATCGGCCTGCTCATGTGGCGGACCGATCCCGAGCGGATGGAAGTCTTTCTCGGCACGACTTACGGCAGCGCCTTCTTCTCGGGGGCTGTCATCCTGCAGGGCGTCGGCGTGTTCTGGTGCTCCGCATTGAGCCGGTTGAAATACTGAGGACTGTGATGCAACGCTGGGTGTGGCTGCTCGCCGCCGGATTCATCGCGATCATCAGCGTCCTGGCGCTCCGCGGCGTCGTGTTCCGGAGCGTCAGCCGGGTGAGAATCGCGGAATATCTGGGTCTCGACGAAGATGCCACGGAATGGGACGACGAGGTGAGCCGGGGGCTACTCGGCCGCTGGCTCGCCTTGGCGGGATATCGCCCGCCGAGGGCCGGGGGCGTTTTCCTTTCTCTGACGGGAGCCACGACTCTCTTGGGTCTGCTCTTGATGTTTTTCATCAGCCGCTCACCGCTGATCGATTTCGCCATCGGGGCCCTGGGAAATATCCCGGGGGCGGTCGGCGAGATCTTCGTGCCGGTGGTCCGGTTCGGGCCCTGGATCCTGGTGATGATCCTGGGCTTCGCACCGTGCGCGGTCGTCAGGGCGAGGCGGCGCCGCATCGTGAGGGAGGTGGAACAGGACTTGCCGCTGGTCCTCGAGCTCCTGGCGACGCTCGGCGAGTGCGGCATGGGGTTCGACGCTGCGATCGCCCGAATCGTCGACTCGCAGCCCGCCAACAGGCCACTGGTGACCGAGCTTCGGAATTTCCAGCGCGAGACCTTGACCGGGCGACCACGCGTCGAGTCGCTGCGACGGCTGGCAAAGCGCCTCGACGTCCAATCATTGACAATCTTTATCTCGGCCGTCGTCCACTCCGAACAGATCGGCTCGGGCATTTCCGACGTGCTTCGTCGCCAGGCCGACGACGTTCGCGATCGCCGCCGCGATCGCGCGATGAACCTCGCGCAATCGCTCCCCATCAAAGTCCTGTTCCCCCTGGTCATTTGCTTCCTGCCGGCGATCTTCGTCCTCACGCTCGGGCCGGTCTTCGTGCAGTTCTTCCAGTTCGCCGAGTCGATACTCAACCGGAGGTTATTACAGTGACCGACTGCTGGCGACTCGTCGAGCGCAGCTCGAAACGCTCCATCGTGGACCGCCTGGAGGTGGCCGATCGCTACTGGCGGCGCCTGCTCGGCCTCCAGTTTCGCCCGCGGCCGCCCACCGGGTTCGGCCTGCTCCTCATCCCGTGTTCATCGATTCACACATGTTTCATGAGGTTCCCGATCGATATCATCGTGCTCGACCGAAACGGCCGGGCGATCGAGGTGCGCCACGCCTTGCGGCCCTGGCGCGTGGTCCTGCTGCCCCGCCAAACGTTCGCCCTGGTCGAGCTCCCCTCGGGCGGCGAACGCGGGGAAGTCGAGATTGGAGCAATGCTCCGTCTGGAAGTTCCCGAAAAAGGCGGAAGGCGCATGTCGAGGACTCTGGCCGCTTGGTGCAACGAGCTGGCAACGAGCTGACGCGAACGAGAAACCGCATCCTCCGACATGGAACTCGGTCTTTGCGGTCGGCACTACTTATTTAGGCTGATCAGGTCCTGTGACTTGGGGCCGAAGACCGTTGATCCATCGTCGGCGCGAGAGATTGTCGATCGGACGGGCCTGCACCGTCACCCTTGCCGTGCGAGAGAGATGAATAATGTACCATCTCAAACCTATTCGGAGCGCGGCGGCGTGGCTGGTCATTCCTTTGACGGTTGTTGGCTCCGATGCTCCTGCGCAGAGCAAAGTCCGGGGCCCTGTCTCGTCTGCAAAGCAAAAAGGAGCCGCCGAAGAGAAGCCATCGGTGTCCGCGGAGAGACTCCAGCAACTCCTCACTTCAGGCAAGTCGGCGCTCAACCAAGGACACAACGTCGAGGCGGCGGTCTTATTCCAGGCAGCCGTTTCCCAGGCCGAGACCTTGGGAATTGGCGATGATCGGCTCTCCCGGGCTCTCATCGGATTGGCATTCGCGGTTCACTTTCAGGGTCGCCATGCCCAAGCCGAGCAGCTCGCCAAGAGAGCGCTGACAATCGATGAGATGACTTTTGGGGCAGAGCATCCTCACACGGCTTCGAGCCTTGCCAGTCTCGCATGGATCGAGTTCGACCAGGGCAAGTATCTCGAAGCCGAGCGTCTCTACAGGCGAACGCTCACCATCCGGGAGAAAGCGCTGGGGCCAAATCACCCCGACGTGGCACAGAGCCTCAACAACTTGGCGGCGATCTTCATCAAGCAACGCAAATACGCCGAGGCCGAACAGTTCGCCAAGCGGTCGTTGGCGATCGTGGAGAAGGCCCTGGGGCCCGAACACCCCGGCATCGCCGCGAATCTCACCACTTTGGCGGAAGTCAAACTGGCCTGGGGCCGTCCTCGCGAGGCCGAGATCCTATTCAATCGCTCGTTGTCCCTGACCGAGAAAAGTCTGGGGCCCGAGAACCCGGCCGTCGCCGTCGTCCTCATGAAATACGCCGACTTCCTCCGCAAGACCGACCGCTCCACGCAGGGGGCGGCACTCGAGGCTCGCGCCCGAACGATCATGGCAAAGACGCCACGGAAGAACGTAAGACCACCCATTTGAGTTCCGGCCGCGGCGCGGACCGCCAGCGGATTCCACGACCGACCACCGAGGTTATTTGGTTCGTTTACTCCTGGCAGCGGTGGATCGGCAAGCGTATATTGCCGGAGTCCAAGTGATCGTTGAATTTCCTGGAACGGGGCTGATTGAAGTCGTCCGGAAAGAGGGGAGGGACAGGAGAGGTCGCACAAGCTTGAAAGGAGCTTCGTATGAATCGACGAGAAGTCCTCAGTGCGTTGGGCATGGGCGTCGGGGGCGTCGCCTTGTTGGGACCAGGAGAAGCACGGGCCCAGGAGCCGCACCACCACCACCACCACGACAAGCTGCACGGCGCATGCTTGAAGGCCTGCAGCGAGTGCGCGAACGTCTGCAACGAGACGTTTCACCATTGCTTCGAGAAGGTCAAGGACGGCCACAAGGTGCACAACCGAGCCGCCGCGCTGACGCTCGACTGTCACGAGTTCTGCTGCTTGACGGCCGACTTGATTGGCCGCGAGAGCGAGCTGATCGCCATGGCTTGCTTGGTCTGCGCCAATGCGTGCGAGAAATGCGCCGAGGAGTGCGCCAGGCACGACGACGAAGAGATGAAAGAATGCGTTCAGGCGTGCCGGACATGCGAGAAAGCCTGTCGCGAGATGGCCAAGGTTCCCGCCCCCGAACCCGACACGGAGTCGGAGAATTGAGGCTATGAACCAGCGAGTGTGACCGGTGAATGAGGACGCCCTGCGTGAGGAGCTGGATCGCCAGGCCACAAGCATGATGGAGCGCTAGGAGGGCGAGGCTACTGCTTTACACAAAGTTGGGCTCACATCAAACGCCGGTCGCACCTGAGCCAGCCAACATCAGGGAGATAGGTCTCCCTTGCAACAAGAGCGTCACTCAACACGGTTTCCGAGAGAAAGGCGCCCGCGCTCCAGCGGAGGATCATGGATTCCGCATCAGAGTCGAGCACTCGGCGAAACCGCCTCTTCTGGGTTCTCGCGGCGGGGTTGGCGAGCGTCGTCTGCGGACCGCCGTTTCTCGACTGCTTCCGGGTCACGAATCTCCGCGACTTCGTGCAGGAATAGGCGTCGGCGTGCAATTATCGCGAGGGAAGGCCGGTCTACGAGCCGCAGGAGATCAGCCTGGCGCACCACATGGGTTACCGGAGACGGCCCAACCAGGTCTTCCTCGAGCGCAACCTCCATCCTCCGACCTCCATCCTGCTGGCGATCCCGCTGTCTCGCCTGAGCTATCCGGATGCCCTCCTCACCTGGAACGTGCTGTCCCTGTTGCCGCTGGGGGCGAGCTTGTATCTGGCGGCGCGCGGGTTGGGAATCCGGTTGACTCCTTGGTCGGCACTACCCATCTACGTCCTGCTCCTGGTCTGCAACCCATTGCGTCAACAGCTTCTCCAGGGACAGCTCAACCTCGTGCTCCTGGTACTTATCGTGGGCGTCTGGTGGGCGGATCGAACCGGCCGTCCCGTCTGGGCCGGGATCCTCCTGGGCGCGGCGACGGCGATCAAGCTCTTTCCGGGATTCCTGTTTCTGTATTTCGTCCTTCAGCGCCGCTGGCGTGCCGTCGCGGCCGGCGCCGCGTCGATCGTCGTGCTGACGCTGTTGACCGCCGTGGTCCTGGGGATCGAGAGCTACCGAGACTATATCGTCGACGTGATTCCCACACTCGGTTCGTGGCGATCCTCGTGGCTGAACGTCTCACTCCTGGGATTCTGGAGCAAGCTCTTCGACCCGAACAGCAACGTGGGCACGACGATCCCGCTCATCCGCAGCCCGCTCCTGGCTCGAGCCGGCACCTGGATTTCCTGTGCTCTAGCGGTGGCGGCCGTGGTCGTCGTCGTGCGCCGAGCCCGGTCCCGATCGGAGCGCGACCATGCTTTCGCGACCTGCATCACGGCAATGCTCCTCGTCACGCCGATCGTGTGGGACCACTATTTCCTGCTTCTCCTCTTGCCGATCGCGCTGCTCTGGACGAGCCTGCCCATCTCGGGGCCGGCGCGGTGGGATTTCCGGTTGATACTCTTTGTCCTCTGGATGCCGCCGTCGTTGTGGTGGAAGATCTTTCTGGGCGTCGACCGAATCACCTGGACCTAGTCGACCGCATTGCCCTGGCAGACGTTGACGGCTTTGTCGTTCCAGACTTATGCCTTGCTCGGGCTGTTCGTGCTCGGACTCGTGTCGGAACGGGAATGAGCCGGCGTAGGGATTAGCCTCGCGAACGGGGATTAATGTCGAGGTCGCCGGAACTCTCGGTCTCGTGAGGGTCGCGGCGACATAGAGACCCGTCACGATCAGCAGCAGCGCCCGGAACCCGGTCACGAACGTGACCGACTGGAGCAGGCCGCCCACTAGCGAGCCGATCAGATTGGCCCCCAGTGCCAGGCCCCGATCGCGGCGGACCCAGAGCGGCAGCTACCCCAATTACAGTGCCGCGGTCGATGTCAAGGTTCCCTGAATTCTCACGCCCTCCCTCTCAATTCGGCGAGATGCCGGGAGGCGGAGCCGTGCTCCTGATCACTGTCGCATCGCTCGGCGGCTTCTCCTTCTCAAGCTGAGCGAGAGCGGCACGTGTCGCTGGAGCATCGGGCTCCATTTCCAGCGACTCGCGGAAGGCTTGTTTGGCGGCGCCGTTCTTGCCGTTTTGGGCCAGGATCATGCCGAGATTGCTCTTGGCCTCAGCAGGACTGACGACCTTGGTAAATGCCTTGAAGGCTTCCTGCACCTTATCTTCCTGGGCAAGGGTCATCCCGAGATTGATCCAGGCTCGCTCATGTTTTGGGTTGACCGCCAGCGCCTTGCGCAGCGAGGTTTCGGCCTCGGCCCAGTCGCCGCGCTGATAGTAATGATACGCCAGGTCATTGAGGAGGTCGGCGTCTTTTGGCCGGGCCTCCACCGCTTTCTTGTACTCGGCGGCCGCCTGCTTGAACTCTCCTTGGCGGTCGTAGAGCACAGCCAGGCGATGGGCGACTTCGGTCAACTTGGGGTCGAGCTGCCTCGCCTTCTCATACTGTTCGGCCGCGACTTTCAGATGACCGCTCTTTTCCATCTGAATCGCGGTTTCCAGCGCGAGTTTCGCTGTTTGTTGCGGTGAGAGGTTGGGCGTCTTTGCCGCAGTTCGTTCGCCCGGAGATTGCGCCAAGGGGGGGAAAGTGCCAACCGGAGCCGTGCGACAACCGATCGTCGTTCCCGTCAGCGAAAGAGCGGCGATCCCTGCGATGCCCCATCGCCTGCGCGTGACCATTCCAGAACCTCCTCGCGCGGCCCGGCCGCGCCGTCAGTGGTCAGTGAGTGGAAGCGCGAATGATCCAAGGGCGCGCACCATACCCAGATGCCACGGAGCTGGAGTCGAGTCGACCAATCGCGCCCGGGTTAAAGCAACAGAGTTTCGCTTAATAGAAGCCTCCACTGCCCATGCCCATGCCGCCGCCCATACCCATGCCCATACCTCCGCCCATCATGCCGCCGCCCATACCTCCGCCCATCATGCCGCCGCCCATACCTCCGCCCACACCGAGTCCTCCCTGAGTCAACATGTAACGCCCACCAATCAAGGCTGACGGGTCGCCATAGAGTCCTTCGGCGGTGGGGTATCCGAGAATGACCCGCTCGTTGGCCTCGGGGTGCCCGTGCGCCAGGAGATACTCCACGACCTTCTGACGCCGCTCCTCATTCAGCTTGCGTGTCGCCTCGAACGAGACGACCTTTTCCTCCTCGGGCACGACCGGCTCGACCACGACCGGCCAGTTCGCTGGCACGCAGTTCAGTAGCCGGCTGATCGCGGCGAGGTGGCGCCGGCCATCGGGACCGGGGTCGGTCTTATCCAGATACCATTCATGTCTGTAGACATAGAGCCTTTCCGCCTGGGCCAGTTCATGTTGACCGCCGTTGATTTGATACAGGAGAGTCCCGGGGGGAGGCGTGATCGCGCCGCAGGGGATCGTTGCGCAGTTGTCGATGCACCACCAGGGGCGGTTGCCGATCGTGCCGCAGCCCCCCAGACCGCCGCAGAGCAGCAAAATCCCCAAGACCAGGGCCCATCGGCCGTGGCTGCTGGCTTTCACTGGCCGGTACATCGGGTCTTCCTCCGTGAATGGGAAACGTCAGGCCGTGCGGACCTCCGGCTCGGTGTTCGCCAGTCTCTCGACTGGTCGAACGTGTTGAATATCGGTCTTTTGTGGCCGAAGAATCATGGCGATCCCGCAGAATAACCATGCGGACCATTGATGAAGATGTCATCACAGTGCCTGTATCGTGCCATCCGAAAGATATCGGTCCTGACGCCCGTGCGGTAATCATAGGATCGGCGGCTCTCCAACCGCCCCAAGAGGTAGAACTCCAGATCGCCCGGCTCGAAGACGTCCGAACCCGGCAAGGGCGGGACCTGCTTCGGTTCGTAGGGGTGGACCAGCACCGGCGTGACCAGGATGACGAGCTCTTGCTCGCTCGAGGAGGAGCCGTCCTGGGCGAAGAGGCGGCCGACGACGGGTAGATCGCCGAAAAACGGCACGCGCAGGGCCGTGGCACCGTACGAAGTCTGAAGCAGACCCGCGACCGCCAGCGTCTGCCCGTCTCGAAGCTCGACCGTCGTCATAAAACTCCGCGTGTCCAGGCCTGAAACACCGGCACCGCCGATCGTCGCTCCGGTCGAAATATCACGCGTACTCACCACCGAGCTGACCACCAGCCGCACTCGATCCTTATCGGTGATGTACGGGATGAACCGCAGTTGGACTCCGAATGGTACATACTGCACCCCCTGCAAGCCTGTAAACGTCGACCCGGACGTGACCGGAACCGGGAATTCTCCGCCCGCCAGGAAGGACGCAGTCTGTCCATTCGTGGTCGTCAAGTTCGGTTCGGCCAGAGTGCGAGCGAAGTTCAAGTTTCGCAGCGCGGTGATGGTTGCATTGATCAGGCCATTATCCAGGACGGCGACCATATTGCCGGAGCCCGAAGACGTGGTGCTGGTGAGCGTTCCCGAGAGACCTGTCAATGTGGAACCGAAGACCGTCACATGATTTCCGTTCAAAATATTGAAATTCATACCGATACTCCGCGCGGCGGTGCGGTTGATTTCGGCGACCGTGACGCGAAGCATGATCTGCTGTTCGCCGGGGACGCGGAGCAGATTGATAACGTTCGGACCACCCGCGAGCACGTAATTGTCCAGAGTGGGCAGTGTGCCGACCTGATTCCCGATAGATGCTCCGGTCAACGGATTGACCGAGGCTGGGCCGCTGACGGCCGTCAATCCTCCCGTCAGCGGGTTGATCCCCGTGGTCGTTACCTGCGGGCCGAGAGGGATCTGCGAGAGCCCCGGAGCTCCACCACCGCCGCCCCCGCCGCCGCCTCCCGCGCCTCCGGGAGCGTTTGAACGAACAACCCTGAGAATATTGTAAGCATCGACGATGTCCTTGGCCTGGCCCGAGACCACCAGTTTATCTCCAGCCAGCGATAATCGTACGACGCTATTGGGGAAGAGCTTGTTGATCTCGACTGCCAGCGCGTCGTACACCCGCTCGAGGCGCTGCCGGGCCTCGGGGTCGGGGAGAACTCGGACCAGAAAGCTCAAGACCGTCTGGCCACTGGGGTCCTTCGGGTCGCCGAACCATAAATTGAGGATGGTGGTCCCCACGCGCAGGCCCGTGATCGAGAGCTGCTTGTTCTCGAAGAACGGGATCGCCCGCGCAATCCGTTCTTCCTCGAGCTGAAATCGAGTGGGAATCTGCTTGAGGATCATCACCCTCGGCCGCCCGACGATCGCGTCGAAGGTATTCTCGGGGTCGATAACCTTGTCTACATACTGGCCGTATTTTTGAAGGGTTTCCGCATTCGGCACCGGCGTTTTCCCCAAGGGCAATGCCGCGTCGCCGAGCGACGGCAGCCGCACCTGATCCCGACCAAATCCTTCAGGCAGGGCCGGGATCTGTGGGATCATGACGTCGCCGTCCTGGTTCTCAATGGCCGGGGCAGGCGGGGCAGGTGTAGCGCGAGGAGGATTCTGCGCTAATTTGACGTTCGGGTCCGGAACGGTGCGGGGCGGGGGGATCTGGGCGAATACAGTACATGCGTTTAGATCGATAAACAGAATGGCGGCGACAAATACGATCCGGGTGCATTGCCCTCGCGCCGGCTGTCCGGCTCCCCATCCCGGGGGATCGGGGCCGCGAGTCTTTTGAATTGCCTGCTTGATCTGGCTCGCCATGAATGACTCCTCAATCGAGGACCAAAATACGTGGGGCGCATCCTCATTTGGGGTCAAGTCCCTGCCAGGAGTCCCCAGCTCCACCGGAAGACGTGGACACCCGTCCCCTGCAGAAGAGGCTCCCACGCTCCTATTGTCGGATGTTCTAGCTGTGACGATCAGGAAATGCGGGTAAATGATGCCGATTTCTTGGGCGGTAGGGATAAAAGTAGTAAAAGGGACCGGCACCCTTCCGGTTTTCACGAGAACAAGCCCATCGGCAGGGAACCAACAAGCGGTAACCGGCACCTTCTATAGGCTAGAAGGACCGAAGGACACGCGGTCCTGCTCGCCGCAATGTTGTCGGCCGTACTAACGTTAGCCTTCCCGCCGGGGGGACTAACCTCGTGGCGATCGTCGTTTTGTTCCGCCAGAGCAGGTCGTTGAACGAAACCTCACGGTAGACCTTCCGTCGCTTGTTTCCTCCCCGCTCGCGGCGGCTCTTTTTCCATGTCTCCTGCGCGAAGCCGGTCGTAGCGATTGTGCCGATTAAAACGATTTGC
>Ga0074046_10001454_pt1 | contig 21375 bp, 15 predicted proteins | sample BogForMeECP23OM3_FD_94441 | JGI IMG/M metagenome (GOLD analysis project Ga0074046, IMG submission 94441) | Bog forest soil microbial communities from Calvert Island, British Columbia, Canada - Bog Forest MetaG ECP23OM3 | ecosystem: Environmental > Terrestrial > Soil > Wetlands ... | reverse complement strand
TCGCCAGCGGCAATCAGTGCTTGTTTTCCTCGTGGTTGCAGCAATCTCCCGGCGGAATCGGGTTTCCATGCGGGCACGTTTTTGGATGCCCCAGGAAGCTGCAGATCCGCTCGTCGAGTTCCGGGCTGATGATGTGTTCGAATTTGCAAGCCTGCGTGTGCGCCTCGTGCTCATCGATTCTAAACGTATCCTTGAACAACCGTTCCGCCAGCCGATGACGACGCACCACGTCGCGCGCGCGGCTCTTCCCGCGATCGGTCAGCATGACCTCATGATCTTCCTGCACGCAGACAAGCCGCAAATCCTCCATGCGCGCCAGCGTGCGCACCGGATCCACCCCGCCGGGTGTGCGAATATGTTCCAGATCGGCTCGGTTTCCTTCTTCACCGCAAACCCAGATCTGCTCCAGCAAATGGTCGAAGTGAATACCATCGTCCATGGAAATGCGCTGATCGATGGCCAAGTGTCCGTGAGCCAACTCAATCTTACGATCCGCCTGCTGCGCAATTTCGGGATCGTGCGTGACCATCAGGATCGTGTGGCCCGCGCTGTGCAGTTCGCGGAACAGGCCAATCACAATTTCTTCGTTGGCCTCGTCCAGGTTGCCCGTAGGCTCATCGGCCAGAATCATCTTCGGCTGATTGATCAACGCGCGCGCAATCGCCACACGCTGCTGCTCTCCGCCCGAAAGCTGTGACGGCAGGTGCGTCAGCCGGTGGCCCAATCCCACGCGCTTCAACGCTTCCGCGGCCTGACCTTCGTCAGTCACGCTGTGAAAATACTGCGCCAGCATCACGTTTTCGAGCGCGTTCAGATACGGCACCAGGTGAAACTGCTGAAACACGAATCCGACTTTCTCCGCTCTGTAACGTACCAGATCGTTCTCACTCAGATCCGCCAGGTCCACTCCGTCCACCACCACGTGTCCCGACGTAAGCGTGTCCAACCCACCCAGAATATTGATCAGCGTGGTCTTGCCGGAACCAGAGGGTCCCATCAACGCCACCCATTCGCCCGCCTGAATTTGCAGCGAAATGCCATTCAACGCGCGCAATGTGCCGTAATCCTTCACCAACGAATCGATTTTGACCTGGGCCGTCACTCTTCACCTCGAAATACCGAAGCCGGCCGAATGGTAGCCAGCCGCCGCAACGGAAACGCACTCGCAATGGAAACGAGCACCGTCAGGGTTACAGAAACAGGATACACAATCCACCGCGGTTGAGCCGCCACACCAAACACCGCTTTTCCCAGCCAGATCGAAGTTAGAATCCCGACGAACGACCCAATCAACCCTCCGCCAATTCCCAACAGAATAGCCTCGGTCAGAAACAGTCGCACCACGCGCTGGATTGATCCGCCAATAGCTTTCATTAAGCCAACATCATTCTTCCGCTCGACAGCCACGTTGCTCATCCCCGCCATCACGCACAACGACGTGAGAAAAAGCACCAGCAGAACCGTCGCGGACAGCAGCCCACTGATGCGGTTATAAATGCGCCCTTCCGCCTCGGCAAACTGCTTGATGCCACTCACGTTCGCGCTCGGCAAGCGCTGGCTCAGCGAAACAATGAACGATTTCACGGAATCGGGAGTCGCCGTCACGCTCAGTTGCATCAGGCTGAGCCGTCCATCAAGATCGGCTAGCCCCTGCGCCGTCTTCAACTTGGTGAAGATTTGCGTGTCCTCTGCACCACCAGTGGCCACCACCGCAAACACTTTGCACGACGCTATCCTTCCCTGATTGCGCAGTTGCAGCGAATCCCCTGCATGCACCCTAAATTGCGCAGCAGCTTTCGCTCCAATTTCGCACGCGTCCGGATCATTTTCGAGATTCGCGATGTATTCCGAGCGTCGTCCCGGGCGAATTTGGGTTAGCCCTTGCCCCTCAGTACCGGCGATCACCGCCGGCTCAAAATGAATCGCATCCGCTTTCGCCACTTCCCCGATCACATAGAGGAATCCAACAGCGGGAATCGGCTTGCCTTCATATTGGGTGGGAACTTGTGACAGCAATCCTTCATCGAGAGTCGCGCCGCCCGAGATTTCGTTGTTGGCCTGTCGCGGCGCGACGATGACGTTCGCTCCTAGCGCGCGGAATTCCGTAGTTAGCCGCTTTTTCGCATCGATCTGCAGATTCAGCAACGCGCTGGTAACCGCCGCACCCGCGCCCAGCGCCAGCAAAATCACGAACAGTCGCCCGTAATTTGTTGTGAGCAACCTGCGTTCAATCCGCCAGAACATGGAATAAGTGCCCATCATTCGCCTCGCAGGATGGGCGCGGGATCGTAGCGCGACGCCTGGCGTAAGGGGAAAGCGCTCCCCAGAAGTGTGATCAGCGCCGCAAGCGCCAGAATGATCAGCAGCACAAACAATTTCGGCTCGGGCGCGAATCCAAAAATCCTTTCACCCAGCGCCCGCGCCAACACAATTCCCACGGCATACCCGATCCCGCCTCCAACAAACGCAAGCAGTAATTGTTCCGCGGCCAACAGCACGCCCACCAATCCCGAATTCGCCCCAAGCGCCTTCATCAGCCCAATTTCCGTGCGCCGCTCGATTACCGAAGCCGCCGCGGAAGCTCCCACCGCCAGTGCTGCAGCCAGCAGCGCGGCGAACGTAACCAGCCATAGCAACGTGCGCACACGCGTCAGCACGTTGCCTTCGCCTTCGGCTACGCGCCGGATCACGCGTACATCCGTGCCCTTCAATTCTTCGCTGATCTGCAACGCGATCGCCGAAATATACGGCGTGCAATACCACGTATCGAACTCCGCCGGCGTCATTGATTTCGGATCTTTGCGCGCAAATGCATCCTCCGGCTTGGTCAAAGCGCTCACATACAGCCGCCGATACTGTCCTGGTTTGCCGGCCAAAGTTTGCGCAATCGCCAGCGAAACAACCACCGCGTCGTCTTCCGGTCCGCCGGTCGAAAGCACCCCCACCACCTTCAGCGCACGCCACCCCGAAGAATCACTCGCCTGAACATTGAGTGTGTCCCCAATTTTCACGCCAGAATTCTTCGAGAACCCTGTCCCTACCAAGCATTCCTCCGAGCCTTCCCCAAACCAATTCCCGTCTACATGCCACCAGGGATTTGTCTTCTGAATCCCCGTGACGTAAGAAGTGCCATCTGGAATGGGGACCGAATGCTCCGACCAGGTACCGATGAGCGTCGCGTTTCCCACCGTTCCCGGACTCGACCAATTCTTCGAAGCCGGCGACCATGCCTGCACCGGCACTTCCAGAATCGGCGCAAACGCCATAATGTTGAAGCGCCAAAAAATCGTCTTCAATTTTCCCAGGTCCGCTTCCGGCAAATATGTCCCCGCATTCGCCGGCCGATAATCCACGCCCCCAATTTCCAGTGGCAACGAATCCGCCTGTGGCGTCACCAGCAAGTTCGCGCCCAGGCTGCGAAATTCCTCCGCCAGTCTGTCCCCCACATCCAGCGACACGCTCAACGCCGCCGTGGCCACAGCCATGCCCATGGCCAAAGCAGCCATGCTGAGTATTTTCCGCCGGGGGCGTCGCGTAAAGGAATCGGCTACAAGTCGCAGGAACATTTTCCGAGGTGTGAAACGAATCTCGCTCCTATCGCGGGATTTCTTCCGCTGCCTTTGTTACGGAGGACACGTCGATCACGATATCGTCTGCCTCCACTTTGGAAGGGAAACCGATGGGATTGCATCCACCCTTCTGCCCAATCGACGGGATATAAATAGCCGAAGCGCAGTGCCGGCAGATCACGTTTTGCCCTTCTTGCCGGTAACCCTCCGCACCACAAATCAGGCAGGCATCCAGCGCCGTTCCGTAGCCATTGGGCTTCTTGATCACCATGAAGCGAATGGATTGCCCACCGGCAATCAGCGTGAACAAATGCAGGTTCCCGTCCTGCACCTCAGCCACAGGAATTCGCACAACATTGTCGACAGCCTGCACCGGGCGGGCTTGCGGCGGTGCGGCATTCACCTTGGCATAAATAAAATCCGCAGTCAGTGCCAGGATGACGCTGAGGCTCGCAACCGCCGCAGCCATCATCCAGCGACGCTGCCTCCGATTCTTCGCGTCCACCAACCGGCGCTCCGCGTCATTCATTGCCGCGAGGGGTGGCTTCGCCAGCGACGCGTTCTGCCATTCGCGAAAGATCATCACGATTACGGCGCCAAACACAAAAATGAAAAAGAACAGTTCGTTCCGGACGATCGGCCCCAGAACGGCCATCTCCGCTTTGCTCGAGGGAATCCAGCGCGCCTCACTCAGTTCGTGCAGACCGGTCACCGCCAACTGGATCGCCACCAGAATCAGAATCGAGCTGGTCACCGCAAAAAACCGGTGCAATGGCACTTTCAACGTGCCCTTAAAGAAAAACAATCCTACCGCTACCGCCGCGGCAATTCCCGCCACTGTTCCAATCCACGTCTGCAATCCCTCTGTAGACATTTCCACGGCGCGCAACACCAGCGCCAGTTCCGCGCCTTCGCGCAGCACCATCAGAAAAACAAACAGGCCAATGCCCCATCCCGCCGCGGAGCCTCCGCGCCCCGCATACTTCTCCACTTTTTCCTCGATTTCTTTCTTCAGGTGTTTGGCGACGCTGTTCATCCAGAAAATCATGGTTACCACGAAAAACGCGGCCACCAGGTACATCAATCCTTCAAAGCCATCCTCACTGATATTGAATCGTTCCAGGGCGATGGCCACCGCAAGGCTCAGCGCCACCGCGGCCGCTACTCCTCCCCAAACGTAGCGGGACAAATGCGTCCGCCCAGTGCGAGCGAGATACACGAGTACAATACCGACGACGAGCGAGGCTTCGACGCCCTCGCGGAGGGCAATTAAAAAGGCGGAAAGCACGGGGACTCCAGTTGAAAGTGATTTGCAACTACAATCCCAGTCTACCCTCTCCCCTTCCTCCTCGTCAAGGACTCCCGACACCCTCCTTCTTTTTCCCAGCCACTGTAGAATAGGGACTTGCGTCTAACCCTTTCTATGTATCGTAGCCTTTATCGACCGCTGCTGGCCCTGTTGCTCTCCTGGCTACTGGCGTGCCCTCCCTTGCCTGCCCAAGGGCGCCAAACCGTCTCTGGCAGTGATGATCCGCATGCCCTGGTAAAGCCAGATCCAAAACGTGCCAAGAAGCTCGTAGAACTGGGAACGGGAGAAGAGGAAGCCGGCTCCTACGCAGACGCCTTGGCAGCATATGACGAGGCCGCGCGGTACGCCCCGTTTGACGTCACCATCGTCAGCAAAGCAGCTTCGCTTCGTTCCAAACTGGTGCGCGCTTACGTGGACAAAGCCGAACTATTGGCAGTGGAATCTAAATTTCTGGAAGCCACCGAACAACTCGCCGCCGCCCTCCAAATTGATCCCACCAATGAAACACTGCTCGAGCGCTTAAGGCAGATGAACGCCATGCGCGCGGAAACCAAAGACGCGCCGCAGGAGGAACCTCCGGAAGGATTGCCTCAACTCACTCCAAGCAAGGAAAAGAAGAATTTCCGCCTCCAGACGAATCTGCAGAGCGCCTACGAACAGGTGGCGGCGGCCTACGGCCTGAGAGTCTCGTTTGATCCCGACCTGCCTTCTCGCAACGTCAAATTGCGCCTCGAGGATGTGGACTTCGATACAGTCATGAAAGTTCTAACCGCGGAGACCGGAACGTTTTGGCAGCCATTAAACTCGAAGATGATTTTCGTCGCCGCAGACACCGCGGAAAAGCGCAAAGCCTTTGATACGGTCATCGAGCAAACGTTTGTGCTCCCGGATTCCAGCACTCCCACGGAAATAACCGAGGTTGTGCGTGCCGTTCGCGATTTAACCGGAGCTCAGCGCGTCCAACAATCTCTCAACGCCCACAGCTTGACTCTTCGTGACACTGTGCCTCGCGTTCGCCTCGCTGGAGCAATCATCAAGGACCTGGAGCAGGCCCATGGCGAGGTCCTTCTCGATATCGAGTTTCTCGAAGTCGATCGTAATAATGCCGTCCAGCTGGGAATCACGCCGCCCTCCCGTGTGACTGTTTACTACCTCGATCCGCCTCTTTTGGCTCAGTTGCGCGCCGCCTCCACCTTATCCGCGGCGCTGGCCCTCCTCTCCTCCGTTTTCGGTAATTCCTCGCCCACCTCTCTTCCCAACGTCATCGGGTTCGGAGGCGGGAAAAGTACCTTTTTGCTTACCCTTCCGACTGTTTCCGCGCAATTTTCTCAAGCTCTTTCCTTGGTCCACAGCGGCAGGCAGGTTTTGATGAGAGCGGAAGAAGGTAAAGCCGCCACGTTTTTTGCCGGGGAACGATATCCGGTGACGTTGTCATTGCTCTCCGCAAGCTTGGGCAGTGCCACGCCCTCAGCCAACGTCGGCGGGACAAGCACGAGCCTTCCCTTTCAGCAATTCACGGTTGGAGTTGGTCCTGTATCGATGGCCAACGCGGATTTTCGCAATATGGGTGTCCAGGACCTCGCGGTCGTCAACCAGGCGGACGACACCATTTCCATCCTGCTGAATCAGGGTGCAGGTGCCGCCACTCAATTCGTTCAGGCCAACGGTTCGCCGATTGCCTTGAACGCCAGTTCGACAAAATCCCCCGTCGTAAGTCCGGCCGTGCCACTCACTGTCACCAGTGCTACGTTGCAATCTATCGCGATATCTGCGGCCGCAGCTTCGGTTGCGCCCAAAGGCACGGTGCAATTTACGGCCATTGGAACCTTCAGCGATGGCACCAAACAGGACATCTCTTCGAATGTTACTTGGTCTTCGAGCAATTCCGCCGTCGCCACGATCGGCTCGCAATCGGGTGTGGCATTGGGCCAGGGGTCGGGTTCAACGCAGATCAGCGCCACGCTTGGCAGCGTCGTCAGTCCTGCCGTGGCGTTGGCGGGAACCTCGGCAACACTCCGATCGATCGCCATTACACCACTTAGCGCGTCCATCGCCAAAGGCGGTACTCTGCAATACCGTGCCACGGGAAGTTTCAGCGATGGTAGCCAGCAAAACATCTCCACCAGCGCAACATGGATTACCTCCAACTTCAACGTAGCCACCATCGGCACCGCGTCTGGAGCCGCACGCGGGATCGCCACGGGTTCGGCGCAAATTCAAGCCACACTGGACGGCGTGACCAGTCCCAGCGCGACGTTGACCGTTACTGCGGCAACCTTGCAATCGATTGCCGTAACTCCGCCAAGCGCCACCATCGCTGCGGGCACTTCTCAACGCTTTACGGCTACGGGAACCTACAGCGACGGCAGCACGCAGGACATCACTACCACATCGGTGTGGGCTTCCTCGAACAACGCGGATGCCACCATTCAGGGAGGTTCCGGTGTGGCCACCGGAATCGCTGTAGGCACTGCCTCCATCACCGCTACGCAAGGCGGGGTCGGTACCCCCGTGTCTATAGCCGCCGGATCGCTGAACTCCATCAACAACGGCTATCCTGACTTGGCGGTGGCCTCGCAGACCACGAACACGGTGACCATCCTGCTCGGTAACGGCGACGGCACCTTTTACAATTTTCAGACGTACGTAACGGGAAATCGGCCGAGTGCCATCGCCTTGGGCAATTTCAATACCCTAAACAACGCCTATCCCGGTTTCGTCGTTACCAATTTTGCTGATAATAGCTTTTCCGTTTTTCTGGGCAACGGCAATGGCACCTTCTCCCAGGTAAGTGGCTCACCTTTTGCCCTGCCCCCCGGACAAACTGGCCCGATTGCGGTCACTGTGAACGATTTCAACCAGGATGGCATACCGGATCTGGCGATCCTCAATCAGACCTCCAACAATGTCACGATCTATCTGGGCAATGGCAACGGTACCTTTAAATTAGCTTTCAATGCTCCTTTAGCCACTGGCAATTTTCCGGTGGCGATTTCGTCCGGTACCTTGGGCGGGAGTACGGGACCCGCGCTTGCCATCGCCAATCAGAATGACAATTCCGTCACCGTGTATTTCTGTTCCGGCGCTCTTAGCAATGGCACTATCACGTTCACAGCCGCCTCACAATCCCCACTTTCGACAGGTTCCCCTCCAGGCGGTGTAACCATTGCCGATTTAGCGAACACATACTACGGCGGCATTGCAGTAACGGTTCCGTCTGCCGGTACCGTTCTGGGGTTCCCAGACGAGGGCAACGGGACGTTCTCTACCGCAATCAGCTCCCGCGCAGGAACCGATCCTGGCGCGATTATCGTCGGAGACTTTACCGGTCACACCTACCCGGATGTCGTCGTTACCAACAATCTTGCCGATGCCAATGGCTTAGTGACTCTGCTGGTCAGTCCAGCAAGTTACATTCCTGGTGCTGCCAATGGCGAAACTCCCTATCCGGGATCCGAATACGTGGATATCGGCCTCAAAGTCAAAGCCACGCCGTACATGCACGCGGACAACGAAGTCACCCTGCAAATGGAGTACGAGCTCAAGGCTTTGGCCGGCACCAATAACAACGGCATCCCCATCATTTCCAATGAAAGCTTCACCCAAACCATTCGCTTGAAGGAAGGGGAGACTTCCGTCGTGAGCGGTCTCCTGAATCGCCAAGATTCCAAATCGCTGACCGGAATACCCGGATTGGCGCGGATCCCCGGTGCCGGCTATCTGTTTGGTGCGCACAACGATTCCTTTACAGACGACGAGCTGCTTATCCTCATCACTCCTCGGAAGCTGCGCATCCCCTCTCATGAATCACGAAGCATTTACGCCGGCCGTGGCGACATGGGTGGACGAGGTTCAGTCGGCGCGGGTGCACCCCCAGTTCCTCCACCAACCGCACCCGGAGAGCCCCCACAAGAAACACCTCCAGCGCAGGCTCCCGCTCCCGCGCCTGGAACTCCCACCCCACCCCAGCTGCCAGCACCGCAGTTGCCGGCTCCGCCTCCAACCAACCCGGATAACCAGCCGCAGCCGAATGCGCCGCCGCCCAATCGGCCCGATCAGTGAAGACTTCGTTCACTGAAACGCGAAGCCATTCTCAGACTTCGGAAATGTCGCGCTAAACAGTCAATCGCCGTCCGGTGACGGATTCCAATATTGCCAGCGGTGACCGCTGAGGTTCGACGAGCGCCGACGGTGGCACAAGAAACGTCTGTTCCAGCGCATATCGTCCGGAAAGCACCGCATGGCTGACGCAATCCGTGAACACCATCCAGGAAGAGTTCGGCGGAAATTCCCAGCGGTTTTTTGGAGTGTTCTCCTGGAACTTGCCATCTTCCTTCATGGCGTTGTGACAACGCTGCATCAAGTCGTCGTAAGGCGACCTGTTTGTCTTGCGCAGATGCAGAATTCTTGCCAGGGTGTACACCCCCCGAAGCAGTGGATTGTTCAGCGCGGTAGTTAATCCTCCCGCTTTGACCATCCGCGCGCCAAACGCTTCAAACGTTTGTGACGTCAGCCACACGCGATTTTCCTTCGGATTGATGTTCGTGAAAAAACGCAGAATTCGCGCTCCATTTGTCGGCCGTGTCGGAAACGAATCGAAGTGCAGCAAATCGTTACGCGCGTGCAGTCTTGCCTGACGACCCTTTTCCTCAACGGGGCGAAAACTCGCGAACTCCAATTTCCATTTCTGTGCGTATGGCGCCAGAAAACTTCGCAAAAATTCCACGGAACGCCGCGAATACTCCTGCAGGACACGCCGCAACTCCTCCGCTTCCCACTCTTCACCGCGATCCAGCCCCGTGAGTTTATCTTCTAACGGCCGGTAGGCAATATTCTTGTGGTAGGCGGAACTGGATTGTTTGCCGCCCAGCAACAATTCGCGATCTTTTACGGGAATTTCGATTGGAGAACACGGCAAGAATACGATGTGTCCGGATTCCAACTGCTGACACACTTCCCGCGCCCGGCTCTCTGGCCAATTAGCACCCGCGAGCGATCCATCCACCGTCACCAAACGGCTCAGCCCGGGTCCATTGGTTATTCCTCGCGTTGAGGCGGCAGTCATCCTGAAGTCTCCCAGTTTCACAAGAGATGGATTCACACAGCAAGCTTCCAGTTTCATGAACCGCGGCTAAGGCAGTGGGTCGAATACTACCACGGGCTGGTACGTGCGCGGCACCACTGCTTCCGCAATCGCGATCAGTTTATTAGCTTGGCTGAACACGCGCAGTCGCGTCGCATGCACACCTCCGCTATCCAGTTCCGTGGTCGCCCCAGGTGGCAATTCTGATCGTCCCGGCTGCAACTGCGAGACCAGGACATTGAACTTTCCCCCATGGCGCACTTTCTTTTCCAGCACCGGCAAAACGTTCGTCTTTGGATAATCCGGCAAGAGGTTCTCCAAAGCGATTAGGCAGTTCTCGAATTTCCCTTCGCGTGCTATCTGCGCCAGTTCCTCTAGCTCGATGGCCCGATCCAGCGAAAACTCCCCGACCGCTGTGCGGCAAATCTCGCTCAAATGCGCACCACATCCCAGCTTCTGACCCATATCGTGAGCCAAGGATCGAATATATGTGCCGGAAGAACATTCGATCGAAAAACGTGCCACCGCACCTTCAATACCCGTCAGGCGATATTCGAACACTTCCACGCTGGCGGGTTTCAGTTCCACTGCCTGGTTCTTACGCGCGAGTTCGTACGCTGGCCGCCCATGTATTTTCTTCGCTGAAAAAATCGGTGGCATCTGCTCGAATCGCCCCACGGATTCCGCAGCTAATCGTTCCAGGAGTTCGCGTTCCAGTGTCGGCGACAGCTCCGGGCCTGCTGCTACGCCTTCGGAATCGTAGGTATTCGTCGCGTAACCGAAACGGAAGGCCGCGTTGTAGTGTTTACGCCGACCCGCGTAAAAGCGCACCAAGCGTGTTGCTTTTCCCAGAAGCAGCACCAGGACACCGGTCGCCAACGGATCAAGCGTGCCAAGATGACCAATCTGGCGAAATCCGGCCAAGTGCCGCACCGCATCGACAATGTCGTGAGAAGTCTTGCCTTGAGGTTTGTTGATTACCAGGGCGCCATCGAAGGGCGCGGGTTGGGGCTGTCGTGCCATCGCAAAACTATCCGTTTGTCGTGATCTCTGGAGCAAGGTCCCGCATATTAAGAATTGTCATCCCGAGCGAAGCGAGGAATCTGCTTTCCGGTAACCGCACCTCCGCCACGAGCCACGAGTCTTCAGGAGTTCGCTTCCGGCGGCGACGGTTTTTCCATCTTCATCTGCTTCAGAAGCTGTTCGATCCGTTCCACATGCTCCTGGGAAAGGTCTAAAGTAAAGTGCAAGTCCGGCAGCCGCCGCAACTGTAGCCGTTCGATCAGTTCATGACGGATATATCCAGAAGCGTGTTCCAGCGCCTTGATCGCGTCGGACTGCTCCTTCGCGTTTTCCGTCCTCACGCTGACGAACACCCGCGCGTGTTTCATGTCTGGTTGCACACGTACTGCGCTTACGCACACGTTGCCTTCCAGCCGGGGATCCTTCAACTCTCCGGCGAGCATGGCGTTGATCTCGTGAGCGATTTCCTCACCCACTCGTTCATGTCGATGGTGATCAGGGCTCATGACGGTGACGATCCTAACTAAAATCCTGGTTATCGGCCTCCGACTACAGGGTCCTCAGAGATATTCCACGTCGTGCGAAATCAGCAGCGGTCCTAGAATCTTGTCGGCTTCGGCCAGAACTTGTTGGAGAGATTCCTCCACATGTTGCTCCGCATTCGACAACGTTACCACGCCCACGATCGATCTCTGCCAGGTGTCCTGAAAATCCAGCTCCGCCACCGCTACATTGAAATTCCCGCGCAATCGGTCTTTCAGGCTCCGCAGCACTTGCCGCTTGTCCTTCAGCGAATGCGCTTCGGGCAGGTGCAATTCCAGGGTTAGCAATCCTACCGGCATGGTCATTCATCCTCAGGCGGCACGGCCGGGGCGTTGACACCTCTTCTTATTTTCGGGCGGGAACGGATCCTTGCGCGGCGGCTTCGGCCGCGGACAGTTTGACGACCTGGAAACACTCCAGAATGTCGCCGATTTTCACATCGTTGAAATTGGCGATTCCCAGGCCGCATTCGAATCCGGTGCGCACTTCACTCGCATCGTCCTTGAACCGCTTCAATGAATTCAGGCGGGAAGCGTAAATCACCGCGCCATCACGTAGCACGCGGACTTGCGCATCGCGCTTCATGATTCCATCCACCACGTAGCAGCCTGCTACTGTGCCCGCGCCTTTGACCCGGAAGGTGTTCCGCACCTCGGCCCGGCCCAGATACGTTTCCTGGACCACCGGCTCCAGCAGGCCTTCCATGGCCTTCTTAATCTCATCGGACACTTCGTAAATAATGTTATGCGTCCGAATATCCACATTTTCCTGCTGCGCCAAATCGGACGCTTTGCGGTCTGGACGCACTCCAAACGCGATAATGATGGCGCCGGATGCACTGGCCAGCAACACATCGTTTTCGTTGACGGCTCCTACGCCGGCACTGATAATTTTCAACTTCACCTGGTCGGTCGAAAGCTTCGGCAGCATTTCGCCCAAAACCTCCGCGGAACCCTGTACGTCGGCCTTGATGACCAGCGGCAGTTCTTTCACTTCGCCGGCCTTCAATTGTTCGTGCAACTGATCCAGCGTAATGCGGGCACCCGCGCTCGCTCGAAGAGCGGCGTCGCGCTGCTTGGACTGCCGGAATTCCACCACGTGCCGCGCTTTTGCCTCGTCCGTAACCTGGAAGTGATCACCCGCCTCGGGCACTCCCTGCAAACCGAGCACCTCCACAGGTGTCGAAGGCGGCGCGTCTTTCACTGGCCGGCCGCGGTCGTCAAACATCGCGCGCACCTTACCGAAAACGGATCCCGCAATGAAGAAGTCGCTCGCATTGAGCGTGCCGTTCTGCACCAGGATTGTGGCCACCGGGCCTCGCCCTTTGTCCACACGCGATTCCAGTACGGTACCGCTCGCTGGCGCATCCGGGTTGGCCTTCAACTCGCGAAGATCGGCTACCAGCAGAATAATCTCCAGCAGTTTGTCCAGATTCTTTTTCTGCTTTGCCGAAACCTCCACAAACTCGGTGTCGCCGCCCCATTCCGCCGGCATCAACCCCAAATCCGATAATTGCCTCTTCACGCGTTCTGGCTGGGCTTCTGGTTTGTCGATTTTGTTTATTGCCACGATGATCGGCACGCTCGCGGCCTTCGCGTGATCGATGGCTTCGCGCGTCTGCGGCATCACGCCATCATCCGCCGCCACCACCAAAACCACAATGTCCGTCACCTTGGCGCCGCGCGCACGCATCCGCGTGAACGCTTCGTGGCCCGGGGTGTCCACAAACACCACACTCCGGTCGCCCACTTGCACTTTGTACGCGCCGATATGCTGCGTGATGCCTCCGGCTTCGCCACCGGCCACATCCGCAGCCCGTATGCCGTCCAGCAAGCTGGTTTTTCCGTGGTCCACGTGGCCCATCACGGTTACCACGGGTGGACGAGGCTTCAGGTTTTCCCTGGTCTCTTCCTTCGCTACTTCCAGAACCATTTCCTCTTCGAACGAAACCACGCTCACCACGCCGTTGAACGATTGCGCCAGCTCCGTCGCCGTGTGTACGTCCAGCGCCTGATTGATGCTGGCGAACACTCCACGATCCAGCAAAGTCTTCAACAAATCCTTCGCGCGAATATCCAGCTTCTCCGCCAACTCGCGGATTGTAATTCCTTCCGTCAACGTCACTTCGCGCGGCGGACGCGGTTCTGGTGGAGCAAGCGCTACTGCTGCCGCTCCTCGGCCACCTGCACCGGGACGCTGCCGCGTGGGATGCAGCTTTCGCTCGCCTTCCATCTCGCGCTTGTCGACCATCGGCCGCTGGCGCTGTGTTGGGCGGCGCGTATACAGCGGTTTCCCGGGTTCTGCTTTCGGCGGCATTTTATCGGGAAGCGGCGGAAGCATCCCTGGACGTCCAGGTGTGCGAGGACCAGGACGCGAACCGGAAGGCACGGCTCCGGGTCTTTGACTCCAAGGACGGCTCGGTCCGCCTGGTCCGCCGGGACCTCCAGGACCACCTTGGCCTTGGCCTCCACTGGGACGCGGCGTATATGGCCGGCCCCCTTGTCCTGATTGGGGCCGCATCGGCTGTCCAGGTCGAGGACCGCTCGGACGTTCACTCCGTGGTTCCGTGCCGGGAATTGGCCCACGATTGCCTCCCGTGGGCATCGGGGGACGCGCTGGTGTTGCAGGCCGCGTCGCCGGATTCGCAGATCCCGCGGCAGGTCTTGCGCTTGCCGGTTGCGCCCCGGGCTGCGGCGGGCGAACTCTGGTCGGCACTCCCTGCGCAGGACGTGCGGCGATAGGCTGCCCTGGTGTAGGCGCAGGTCGTGGTGTCGCTGGCGGCGCCGGTCTCGGAGCTGCTGCCGGAGCACCCTGTGCGGGAACTACCGTAGGTTTCGGCGCCGTTGGCGGAACGGATGCAGGCGCTGCAGGTTTCGCAGCCGGCACAGGAACAGCCGGGGCAGCAGCGGCAGGCGCAATGGGCGTGGCGGGCTTCGGCGCAGCAGGTGCAGGTGCAACTGCTGCGGGAGCATGTGCTGTAGGAGCGGGAGTTGCCGCGGGCGCGGGTGGCCTTGCGGCCGCAGGCGGATGTGGCGCGGGCGCCGCAGCTGGCGGGTGTGCAATCGCGGGCTTCGCGGGTTCCGGCACCGCAACTTTGGCCGGGGCTTCTGGTTCCGCAGTGCCTTGCAGTTTGTGGCGAACCTTCTCCGCAACCTCTACTGGAATCGAGCTGGAATGCGTCTTTTTCTCGGTTACGCCGAACCCGGGCAATAAGTCAATTATCGCCTTAGCTTTGACTTCCAGCTCTCGGGCCAATTCATTAATGCGAACTTGGGATGAGTCACTCATGCTTCGTTAAGAACTTTTCTCTTCCTGCTGATTCTCCGGAGCTTTGTGCTCCGTCGATTCAGCTGCCGCCGAGTGATCCTCCGCGGTGGATTCCTCATTCGTTTCTTCCGCCGTATTTTCTGCCTCAGCCTGGGTCTCAGTCTCCGCTGCCGGCTCTGTGGTTTCTGTACCTGCTTCTGCGGTCTCAGCTTCGGGCTCCGCGGTTTCAGGGCTTGCTTCGGCAGTTTCTTCGGCAGTCTCTCCAGCTGCGTCCACCGCGCCTTCCGCTGGCGCCGCAGCTGCTTCTCCACCACTTTCATAGAAGTGGTTCACAGCCTGGTAGATTTTGTCGACCATCTTCTCGCCGATGCCCGGGATCTCCATCAATTGTTCCGGAGTCATGCCCGCCAGCTTTTCAAGCGAGGTGATGCCCGCCGCTTCGATCTTTTCGATGGTCTTTGGTCCCACGCCCGCCAGAACCGTCAGGGGCGTGGTCGGTGCGGTCAGAGCGGTCATCTGCTCTTCGATTTCGCGGCGCTTTTCTTCTTCGCTCTTGATGTCGATGTCCCAGCCGATCAGCTTGCTGGCCAACCGCACGTTCTGGCCCTTTTTGCCGATCGCCAGGGACAGTTGCGAATCTTCCACGATCACTTCCAGCTTCTTGTTCTCTGGGTCGGTGATCTGTACGCGCGTCACTTTCGCGGGGCTCAGCGCTTTTTGCGCGAATGCCACGGTTTCTTCGTTATAAGGAATAATGTCGATTTTTTCTCCGCGCAATTCGCGAATGATGGATTGCACGCGCATACCCTTCATGCCCACGCACGCGCCCACCGGGTCAACATCTTTGTCCCGGCTCGCTACGGCGACTTTTGTCCGCTCGCCGGCTTCGCGTGCTGCCGCGCGGATTTGCACCGTGCCGTCATAAATTTCCGGCACTTCCATTTCAAACAGCCGTTGCACCAGCGACGCATCGGCCCGCGACACAATCACTTGCGGACCCTTCGCCGCGCGGTCCACCGTCTTGATTACCACGCGCAAGCGTTCGCCAATGTTGTAGGTTTCCAGTTTGGATTGCTCCCGCTTCGGCAGACGCGCTTCCGTCCGTCCCATGTCCACGATCAAGTCCGGACCTTCGGCGCGCTTCACGATGGCGGTCACCAGTTCGCCCGCGCGCGTGTGGTACTCGTTGTAAATCGTATCGCGCTCCGCCTCGCGCACCTTCTGCAGGATTACCTGCTTCGCGGTTTGCGCCGCAATCCGGCCAAGAACATCGGTGGGCTTGGCGGTGCGAATCTCGCCGCCCAACTCCAGATTGGGATCCTTCTTCTTCGCATCCGCCACGCTGATTTCCCGCTTCGGGTCGGTGACTTCTTCCACCACCGTCAAGACCGAAAACACATCCACCTGCCCGGATTCCGAATTGAACTTTCCGCGCAAGTCCTCTTCGGACTTATAGAATTTGCGGGCCGCCACAACCATGGCGTCCTCGATGGCAGAAATCACCACTTCCGGTTCGATGTGCTTCTCCCGGCTCAGCATTTCAATTTGTTGGTAGAGCAGATTCGCCATTTTCTTCCAATCCTAAAATTCAATCGCCAGGTTCGCTTTACGGATCGTCTCCATGGGAATCTCCACGATCCGCGCTTCCTTGCCTTTTAACTCCATCCGGACTTTTCCGTCCGTAAACCCTTTCAGGCGCCCCTCAAAAAACTTAGCTTCTCCAATAGGCTCCATGGTCGAAATCTTTGCCAACCGCCCCACGAACCTCTGGAAATCGGAGGGCGTCTTCAAGGCCCGGTCCATTCCGGGGGAACTAATTTCCAGCACGTAGCCGGGGCCGGGCACCAGTTCTTCCACATCCAGAATCACGCTGAGCTGCTGGCTCACCCGTTCGCAGTCCGCGTGGCTGATTCGCGCGTAAGGGTTGGCAACTTCTTCCCCCTCAGTCGTTTCCGAGGATCCTGGTGGCGGAACCCGGTCGATGTACACCCGCAGGAATCGCTGTTTGCCGATCTTCCATTCGACATCCACGACTTCCAAGCCTTCCGAACGCGCTACCCGCTCGGCGGCTTCGCGGACCTTTTCCAGATTCACGCAAAGACTCCCCGGCCTAAGCCGGTCTGAAGCTCAGTCCATCCGGCGGCAACAAAAAAGTGGGCTTGCGCCCACTTCATGGTGCGACCCGTAACAGAGCGAAAATAGAGTATATTCCGGTAACCCCCTAAAAGCAAGACAAGGAGGCTTCCGGGCGCTGGCCCGCTGAGAGTCAGTCGAAAAAAGAGGCTCCGGCCTGGCCGGAGCCCCTTCCCACCCCACTCCTCAACCGCTGTCTTAGGGCTTGGTCGCGGGCGGCGTAGCTGGCTTGGTAGGCGCCGGCTTGGCAGCAGCAGGCGCTGCAGCTCCACCCTTCACGGGATAAGCCTGATCGTACAGCTTGATAATTTCCTGCGTGATGTCGATATTCGTCGACGCAAAAAGAATCGGCGAATTTTGCGACGAAGAATCAAATACGGCCACAAGCCCATTCTCGCGGGCATAGCGGTCCAGCACGTCCATCATTTTCCGCCCGATCTTGTCCACCACTTCACCCTGCGCCGCCTGGACATCCTCATTCAATTCATTGTTCTTGCGGTCCAGTTGTTGCGTCATCCGCTGGCCTTGCTGCGTCAATCGCACTTTTTCGTCGTCGCTCAGCGTGTTCGCTCCCGCGCTCAACCGGTTGCGCAAGTCATTGATCTGCTTGTTCATCGCTTCCAGTTCGTTCTGTCGCGGCGCAAACTGCGTCTGCAGCTCATTCGACGCCTGCTTCCCTTCCGCGGTGGTTACGATCGCCTGCCGCACATTGATCACTCCAATCTTGCCGGCCGCCGCGGAACCCGCAGCGGTCTGCGCTCGAACGGCTGTCGTGCCCAGCAGGCACGCCAAGCCCAGAACACCCACACGAATCATGTTTCTCGAATTCACTGTATTCTCCTTATTGATCTCCGGGCACGCCTTCCTCATCATCTTCGTTAAACGAAAGGTTACCCTGAACTGTTTTGCGTGGTCCGGTTGAACTCTCTTCGCGATTCCAGCTGAAACGAGGACAACCCTCTTGTCTCAAGACGATGCCCAATACTCCTCGGGCCCGCCCTCCCACACCCGCTTTGTAGCTGAATCACAAACACCTAAGTATAGCTGACTGCCCGATTTCCTCGCAATCGAGGCCGTTGCCGCCTCTTCCGGCAACCTGTCCCTGTTTCACGCAAACTTTATTTCGGCACCGGCACGATCAGAACGCGGTCGTTATTCTGATCCGCAAGTATTGCCGTATTCGTGAATTTGTCGATCGCCACGGCGAACTGCGACTGGCTGCTGATCCCCAACGTTTCCCGCGTCGCAAACACCGGCGCATTCACCGTGTCGATCACCGAACTGGTGTTCGATGTCGAGTTCACGCTGAGCAATGAACCGGTCTGATAGTTGTAGCCCACAGAGAATGGGTTGACCCCCACGCGGATTAGGGAAGTGGTTCCACTGTCGGGGTTAAAGGAATAGATGGCGTTTTGTTGCGTCGAAGCCGCATAGAACAGCGCCGGAGTAACCGCTGGATCATACACAATGCCCGTCGGATTCGCGGTCAACGAATTGATGGAAGACGTGGTGATCTTCGCCGGAGGCACGGTCGACAGGCTGATCACATCCAGTCCGCCGGTGACACTCGTGGTGCCCGCGTTCTGTATGTTTGTGACCACCGCTACGGCTCGATTGGGATCGACGGCTATCGCGAATGGCGGCCCGCTCACGGCAATTGGTTGCACCGGGGGTACGCACGTACCGCTTGCGGTATTCGTACAACTCGATGCCGGCAGCAACAATGACGTCAAATCGATCGCGGAGAGACTGTTGCCACCGGTGTTCGCCACCAAGGCCAGCGCACGATCCTGATCGATGGCCACGCCCACCGGCGACACACCCACACAAAGGTTGGTCGTTGCCACTCCGCTGGTGCATGTGGCCGACGTAAATGCCAACTGCTTCGCGGTAAAGGGCGTGCCCCCATACTGCACGACGGACGCGGAACTATCTCCGTTATTCGCCACCACCGCATATCCCAGTCGCGGAATCACGTCCACACCAATGGGATGGTTTCCAACGTTGACCGTGGCCAGCAGCCCTCCATACGGCACTCCATAATTGTGCGTGTTGGTCGAGTCCGTGCTTAGGAAGGCGATGTTGTTGCACCCGTAGTTCGTCACCACCGCCACGTTCGCGATTTCGTCAATCGCCACCGCTTCCGGCATCACCGCCGACGTGCACAGCGAGTTGAGGGGAAGTATACTCACCGCAATAAGATCCTGGGTGTTCGAGTTCCCCGCGCCTGTCACTACGTCCAGCGCGAAATCATGCGCCTGCGTCAATCGCGTTGCCGCAACAGTGATGTCCAGTTCCGTATCCGTTGAGTTCGTAATCGTGATCCCGGTCGGGTCGCCATCGAGCCGTACTGTGGGCGTTCCTCCAGCCAGGAATCCCTGGCCAAGAACACGCAAATACGCAGCCTGGCCCACGGTCACGCCGTGCGGCAAACACGTCGAATAAATGTTTGCAGGCTGCGTTGGATCGCAGATGGCCTTCGGCAGTGGATTCGGCGCATTCGGTGCAGACGCTAGTGGTGGCTGAGAACTCGGTACTCCTCCGCTATTTGGCGTGCTGGTGTACGGAATCAATTGAAGCTGGACGTCCTTGATGCTCACCTTCTTGAATGTGGACTGCGGATCCAGATCCAGATACGTGAGGGTGTTGGAACCGGCGTTTGCCACCAGTACCAGGTTCGTCTTCGGGTCGTAGCCCATTGGCCCAAACACGGTCACAGGCGACCCGCCGGTCGGCGTGTATGTGCCCGTTCCTTCTTGCCCCGTTTGGATGGCCGCAACAATGCGGTACGGGCTCGTCGTGCCGTTAACGGTTGGCCCTCCCGGGTTGATGAGGGAGATTTCGTCGTAATTCGCTTGTGGGTTATACGCAATCGCAACATTCGTAAACGGATCCCAAGCTACGGAACGTAGTCCCACCTCCGGAGCTCCCGTTGGAGTGGGCGTGCATCCGTTACAACTTCCTCGCGTCAGAAAGAGCGAAGTAACGCTTTGGTCCAAAGTGGCGATGAAACCAATCTGTGGCGACAAGGTGCCAGCGTTCGGGTCCGCGAACGCAAATTTCCGTGTTACCGGATTGATCGCTGCCCCCACCGCCGTGGAACTTGTACTGAAGGTGTAGTAGGGATTCCCAAACGTCACCGTGCCCCCTCCGCCGGTCTCGTTGGCGGTCGCGCATCCCGAACCACTATGCGTGTACGCGAACGTGTAGGTCGAAGCGCCGATCACGTTGTACGTGCCGTTCAAATCTGCTGGCGTGGCGCCGGCAATCAGTACCGTGCCGGGCGAGGATTGGTTCAGTCCGTTCGGTGTCGGCGTGGTAATGGTCACCACATCATTGGTGCATACCGCTCCATTCGGAGCCGCAGCGATGGCCACGGTGTTATTTGTCAACAGCAGGTTCACCACCGACGTAACGCCGGTCCCTCCCGGTGTCACGTAGGCTAGCGGTACATCCGGCTGCATCACCACCTGAGGCGTGGGTCCGGTATTTAACGATACCGACGCAATGGCGCAGGGAGCCTGCTGTGTTGTCACGAAGCAAGCGGGCGACTGCGTCGATGGATTTGGATTAACGTCCACGATGAATCCAACAAACGCATTGCTGAAGGCCACTACCGCATAATGCGTAATTGGATCCACGCCCACCGCATACGGCATGGGCGCCGCAGTTCCCGAAGGCTCCTGCACCAATCCTGCCAGACTGATCGGCGAACCAATAACTTGCCCGGAAGGCAATGCCAGCAGCGTCAAAGTGTAGTCGGCGCTGTTCACCACCACACCCAGATCCTGTCCCGGGAATCCCGCGGCGCTCAAATTGATCTGGTCATCGATAGCCACACCGGTTGGCTGATTGCCCACGGCGACCTGATTTACAACCTGCGGCATGAATCGTCCCGGCAGCGAAGGATTCGGCACCAGATTCACAATTTCGACGGCATTGACGCCTTGCTCGGTAATCACCGCATATCCCTTGGTGGAGTTGATCGCCATGCTGCTCGGCGCCGCGTTTGCTCCTCCAAGAAGCGCAACATTCGGGGGATACGCTTGCGTTGGCGCTGGCGTCGTCGGATTGTAGGTCGATGCCAAATTCGCAAACACCGGCTGCACCGCCACATCGGTGGTCACCGCCGGATACGGAGGTTGTCCTCCCTGCGGCGCGTTGCTCACGATCGAAACCGGATACAATCCAGGGCTGTTCGTTTGGCTTCCCGCAAGCGGACCCGTAAACTGCCGCGCCGAAAATGCCGTCGCAATGTTCGAAGTTCCATCAAATAACAGGTTGACGATGGGACTGTTTCCGCCTCCGTAGTACCCTCCGTCGGTCGAGAATTGCGTGTTCGTTCCTTGCGGGTAACTGTCCGGCACCGCCGCCACCAACGCCGGGCTCGCATATACCAGATTAATCGGATAGGAAATGGAAGTGGTCTGTCCGGCATTGTTCGGATC
>Ga0074046_10001453_pt1 | contig 21376 bp, 23 predicted proteins | sample BogForMeECP23OM3_FD_94441 | JGI IMG/M metagenome (GOLD analysis project Ga0074046, IMG submission 94441) | Bog forest soil microbial communities from Calvert Island, British Columbia, Canada - Bog Forest MetaG ECP23OM3 | ecosystem: Environmental > Terrestrial > Soil > Wetlands ... | reverse complement strand
GTGATGATCTTGTTGGGCAAGGTTCGGATCCGCTTGCCGGCCAAGTCGGCCGGCGCGTTGACCGACGACTTGCACAACACGCTGCGCGAGCCGAAATTATACGCCCAGCCGATGATCTCAACGTTGGCGCCGGCTCGCAGCGCCTGCTCCAGCGGCTTGGCCGCCCCGTCGTCGAGCGCCTTGGTTTGCTGCGGGAAATTTTCAAAGAGATAGCCGAGATCAAGCAGGCCGATCAGGGGCACGACATTGGCCCAGATCGAGGTGCCGGTGACCATCAGGTCGACGACGCCGAGACTGACCGAGTTGACGACGTCAATCTCCTGGCCGAGCTGATTGTCGGGGAAGAATTGCACGTCGATCCGATCGGCGAGACCGTCCGCCGCCAAATGCTTGACGAGATTGTCGTAATAGACCCGACCGTTGGCGAACTTCGGGTTATTCGGCAAGGAGGACGATAGGCGCAAGCTCACCGGCGCGGCTCGCGCGGCGCGCATGACGGCCGGCGCCATCGCCATGCCAATGAGCAAGGACCGACGGTTCACGCGATGGCCCTTCATGGCCGAACACTCCCTAGCGCGCCATGGACTGGCGTCGTTTGCTTCGGTGTTCACGACATTAATCTGATTACCTGACAACTGGCAAGGTTCTGCGCCGATCGAAGCCAAGGCGCCGCGACGGTTAACGGCCGGCGATGGCTCGGCCCGTTTCAGCGTCGAAGAAGTGCAGCGGGCCGCCGTCCAGCGACAGCGCGATGTTTTCTCCCGGGCGGCCCCCGAACCGCTCGCGAAACACGCAAACGATGTCCTGTCCGTCAAGCCTAGCGATCACCTGCGTTTCGTACCCGGTCGGTTCGACGACGACGAGTTCAGCGGGGATAGCGGGCGATCCGCCGAGCCTCATGTGCTCGGGCCGGACGCCGACGACGATCTTAGAGCCCATCGCCGCGCGCGGCGCGGCGCCGAGCGGGATTTGAAAACCTGAAGCAGTGACGAGCTTCGGCGGCTGACCGTCCTCGAGGCGCCCCTTGATAAAGTTCATCGCCGGCGAGCCGATAAACCCAGCGACGAACAGATTGACCGGAGAATCATAAAGTTCGAGCGGCGCGCCGATCTGCTCCACCGTCCCGTCATGCATGACCACGATCTTGTCGGCCATCGTCATCGCCTCGATCTGGTCGTGCGTGACGTAGATGGTCGTGGTGGCGAGCCGTTGCTGCAAGGCCTTGATCTCGGCGCGCATCTGCACGCGGAGCTTCGCGTCAAGATTGGAGAGCGGCTCGTCAAAGAGAAACACCGCAGGATCGCGCACGATCGCCCTCCCCATGGCGACGCGCTGTCGCTGGCCGCCAGACAGTTGACGCGGGTAGCGCTCGAGCAGGGGCTTAAGGCCGAGGATATCGGCCGCCTTATGCACCTTGTCGACGATCTCGTCTTTTGGCCGGTGGGCGAGTTCGAGCGAGAAGCTCATGTTTTTTGCCACCGTCATTTGCGGATAGAGCGCATAGTTTTGGAACACCATCGCGATGTCGCGTTCCCTGGGCGGCAAGTCGTTAACGACGCGCTCGCCGATGCGAAGTTCGCCGCTGGTGACCGACTCTAGTCCGGCCACCATGCGCAGCAGCGTCGACTTGCCACATCCTGATGGTCCGACAAGAATGACGAATTCGCCGTCCTCAACTCGGATCGAGACGCCGTGAATAACCTCCAAACCGCCAAAGCTCTTGCGCACATTGGAAACTTCGACCGAAGCCATATCCGTTGGTCCTATTCCGGCTGGGCGTCGCTTTGCGTGGGCGGCGCAGGTCATGATGGCGGTCCGCCGTCACACCACCTGGTTTCGCAACGCCGTTTCACCGCGCAATAAGCGCTCGAGATTGTCCACGAGAATATCAACGACGTTCTCCTCATAGCGCGCGGTTTCGCCCGCAGTATGAGGCGTGATCAGCACGTTCGGCAGCGCCCAAAGAACGGATTCGGGCGGCAGCGGCTCCTCATGGAAGCAGTCGAGCGCGGCGGCGCGGACGCGTCCGTCGGCGAGCGCCGCAAGAAGCGCCGGCTCGTCGACCACCTTGCCGCGTGCGACATTGATCAGCACCGCACCTGGCTTTAGCGCCGCAAGCGCCGCGGAGCCGATGAGACCGTCGGTCTCCGTGGTCAACGGGCAGGTCAACGCCACGACATCAGCCCGGGCGAGCGCCTTGGCGAGGTCGGTTTGAGCGACGACCTCATCGGCGGCCTCGGGCTCCGGCCTTGCGGTCCGGCGCACTCCGATGACGCGCATATCGAACGCGCGCGCCAGAGTGGCGAGGCGCGTCCCGATGCGGCCGAGGCCGACGATCAGCAGGGTCTTGCCGCCTAGCTCCTGCTCGCGCAGCGCGCGATCGCCGATCATGCCGCGCCAATGCCGCACCCGCTGGTTGTCGCGCGACAGATGGAGCTGCCGGGTCAGAGCAAGAATGAGCGCCATCGCGTGTTCCGCCACGGCGCGTTCGTTGGCGCCTTGGGCATTGGCGAGGCGAACGCCTCGTCTCACGAAGAGCGCCTTGTCGTACTGATCGGTGCCGGCGCTGAAAGATTGCACAAAGCGCAGTTTCGGCGCGTTTGCCAGCAGCGTGTTGCGCCACAAACCCGACACGACGAGCACGTCAGCCTCGGGCGCCCGCCGCTCCAGCTCTTCAAGCGTCCGCACTTGGAAATGCGCAACGCCGTGCTGCCGCGCAGCGAACGCCTCGGCCGCACGGTAGGCGACGTGTGCGAAGCCGATTGTCAGAGCATCCCGGGACGGGAAAGTTGTGTCGTTCAACATGTCCCCGCCAACAGAGAACGGCGGCAGCGCGGGGTCGCATCATTGCGAAAGCGATCGGCAAAAGGGCAGGCTCCGCGCGAGGCCTTCGTCAAGCGATCCATTGCGCAGCGCAATCGATTACCGGCGTTCGTCATTCGCGGTCCGGATGCAATATCAGCTTCTGGACGCGCCAGTTGAGGAGCTCGGCAACATAAAGCTCGTTTTCGGACGGACAGGCGATCTCGTGGATCCAGCCGAATTGTTTCAGTTTCTTGCCCGACTCGCCGAGCACGCCGAGCACTTTTCCGTCGAGCGTCATCTTGTATATGCGGCCGGGGAACACATCGGAGCTATAGAGAACCTGATCGGGCGGAGGCGTGATGCAGAGCGCCCAAGGCGAGCCCGGCGCGATGGTCAGCGCGGCGGCGTAGCTCGCCAGACTGCCGTCCGGAGCGCCGGGTTTCGGGCCGATCGCCGGGCGGGCCTTGGCGTAGTCGAACGGGACGTCGATCTTGATAATGCGAATGAGGTTACCGTCGCCGACATAGATGTGGCCCTCGGCGTCGGCCTGGATTGAATGCAGAATCCTGAATTGTCCCGGTTCAGTCCCAAACTCTCCCCAGGACTTGATCCAATTGCCGTCCGGATCGTACTTGGCGACGCGCGAATTGATGTAGCCGTCGCTGATATAGGTATTGCCGGCGGGGTCCCAGGCCACGTCCGTGACCTGCCTGAACATTCCGTCGACCGGCGGCGCGGGCGGGCTCGGATGTTTCCACGGCTCGGCGGCTTCGTCCGAGGCCTCCTTCTTGCGGCCGAACACCATCGTGACCCGGCCTTCCGGGTTGAACTTGATCACCATGTCCGAGCCCTTGTCGATGGCCCGGATATTGTCTTGCCGGTCGACGCGGACGGCGTGGGCGAACGACCAGGCGTAAAGATTGCGGCCGATCTCGCGGAGGAACTTTCCCAGCAATTGGGCAGCCGCCGCCCCATAGGCCGGTCCCGTCGTGCCGCCACGCGAGAAGACGAACACATGGCCCTTGGAGTTGACCGCGACCCCGGCCGCCTCGCCGAGATAAATGTCAGGCGGAAGCTTGAGGAAGGCCGGAACCGAGTCGAAGGGAATGGTCGGGGCTGTCTGCGGCCCCGGTTGTTGCGCGAACGCGGTGGAGGTCATCATGACGAGCGCGAATGCGATCTGACGCACGGGTTGTTCCCTCAGCCCAACAATGGCTCGGCCGTCGCTCACGATCGCGATTGCTTGATCGCGGGTTCCTTAGGTTGTAGGGTAATATGCGGACCATGAAAAGTTTGGAAGAGGGAAACGCCCCATGCACACGAGGCGGCATTTTCTCGTCGGAGCGCTGGCGCCCCTGGTGCTTGCGAAATCGGCTTGGGCCGCGCCGCGCTGCATCGCCGACCCCAAGCGCGGCGGACAGCTTTGCAAGAGCTATGTCGACGTCAGGAACGCGTTTCAGGAAACCTTTCATGCGAGCCATGATCCCGGCGCGCTATGGATCGCTTGCGTGGCGGTGGTCTTCGCCGTCTATGGTCACGTCATCCAGCAGCCGAGGATAGCCGAGGAAGCCTACGGCGATTTCAACAAAGTCGAGATGGACAGCGGGCTCGCGGTGATCAAGCCGCTGGAGCGTGTCTGGAAAGATGACGACGGCGACGCATTTCGCGCTTCGATGGAGCCGCTGTTCGATTCCGACGCCGCGGGCGCAAAGTTGGACCAAGCCGCGTTGATCCAGACGCTATCCAACGGCGATCCTTTGTTTCTCATGGGCGGCGGGCATCCGGTCGTGTTGACCGCGCTTGCCTACGCAAAGGGGAACGCGCCGGATCGGCTGGTGGCGGGCTTCGTCTTCGACCCGATGCCGATGGTCGGACCAAGAGCGCTTGACATCGATGAAGTCGTCCCCGAAAGCGCCGGCGGCAGTTTGCGTTTCGCCGTGCGCGCCAAACTGGACAAGGCTTGAGAATCGCCTGAAACCGGCTCGACGTCAGCAAGCGGACCCGCTCGCGGCTCGGCGAGGAGGCGGATAGGCCGCTCAAGCCGCCGCCACTGTCGATTGTCGGCTTCTCTTTAGACTCGGTCCGCGAAGGCAGCGACGCATTCGCGTTGGTTACCCCACCGCCGCTGGAAGCGGGCGCCCTGGCAGCGCCTGCGGGCCGTGGCGACGGTCCCAATTCTCCTGCGCGCGCTCCAATACGCGCATTGCCGGCGCCGGCCCGACACGGCCGGTTGGCCCCTCTCCCAGGTCCAGCAATGAGTCGGCTTGTCCGCGCGGCCGCCGACGTCAGCCCTGCCCGGCGCCGCCGGCCCATTATGGTGTCCACTTCCGCTCGCTATTTGGCGGCGAGTTCCTTGAGCCAGGCCAAAACGTCAGCCTTCGCGGCGCTGGGAGCGCCGAGACGACCGCCGGCGACGGTGACGAAGCGGTTCAAGGGGTTGGCCGGCGCGCGCGCGAAGATATCCTTCTGTCCCGCCTCTTCGCCGGACTCGTCCGACCCTGTGACCCACAGCAGGGGCGCCCTGAGGTTGGCAATATTGTCGGAAATGCTGGCTTGCGAAGCGGGACCGAAGAAGCTCAGGTAGATCGCGGGAGTGGTTGCGATCTCGGCCGAATAGAGCCCGTTGGGGCCAATGTTGACATCGGCAAAATCACCTTGGTCATCGCCCTTGCCCGCTGCGACGAGATCGCGCGCCCGCGTAATGCTGTCGGCGATCTCCGGTCGCGTCGCGATTTTCGCGGCGTCGTGCCCCGGCGCAACCGCGATGATTCCGAGCAAGCCGGGATGGCGGGCTTCATAGGCGATCGCCGCATTGCCGCCAAGACCGAACCCGCCGACGACGATGGCGGTCGCCCCAAGGTTGGTCAGCCTGACGATGCCGTCGTCGACCGTGCTGAGGCAATCGGTGAAGCGCGCTTCGTAGGACCGGCGCGCCGACCAGCACATATCGGGTCGCCAAACGAGATAGCCCGCCTTTTCCAGCGCATCAGTCAGGCCAACGATCACACGGCCTGGCGCGCCCGCCTCGCCGTGCATGAACACGATTCCGATCTTCTCCGCGGCGCGCGAAGATGCGCAAAGCGCCAGCATGATGCATGCGGCGACGGGCAAGAGAACCTGCTTCGCGACTTGGCCGAGCCTGCGAGCGGCTGCCCTCATGAGTCGACCTCCTTTTTTCCTTCGCCCTGGCGTCGCCTCGGCTAAAAGGCGCGGCGTTACGGCCTGGCCGGGGCTGGGGGGACTCCCAGGAGACGAATCGCACTCCCGAATCCGTCTTCACCCAGACGCTGTGGAACAGCAGGTTGACGGCGCTGTCCTTGCCATTCACGGTCACATCGAAGTAGCCTGCGCGGTGATGATGGCGACGCACCCGTAGACACGCACCTTGACGTCGCTCCGGCGCATCGCGCGATAACGCAAAGCGTTGGAGCGTAGCCGCTCGATATAGCTGTCCTTGCCGTCGACCGCACCTGACGAATGGACGTAAACGAGGTCGTCTGCGAACAATCCCGCCATCGCGGCAAAGTCGTTGTCGATTTGCGCGGCGTAGCGGGCGTCTTCAGCCTTAAGCGCCTCGTCTTCCGCTATCGAGCCTTCGCATTGCGCGGCGCTCGCGGCGCCTGCGATGAGTCCAACCATGGCGTACGCCCCCAACAGGTGCAGGAAAAACCGCATCATCGTCCTCCCGATATTTGATGATGAGCCGGCGCCATTGACAACCATTGGCTCAAAGCCAGCAGTCGCATAGCGCGATAGCGAACCTTTACCGCATCTTTAAGAAGACCTCCGCCACGGCGCCGCATTGTGATCTCCGCGAAATTGCTATTCCTTGACCGCTCCCGTGAGACTCGAGACATAGTACTCGACGAAGAACGAATACATGATCACCACCGGCAGCGAACCAAACAGCGCCGCCGCCATCAACGAGCCCCAGTGATAAACGTCGCCCTCAACCAGTTCGGTGATTGCGCCGACCGGAACCGTCTTGTTCTCCGACGACGAAATGAAGGTCAGCGCGTAGATGAATTCGTTCCACGATAGGGTGAAGGCGAAAATGCCGGCCGAGATCAGGCCGGGAACCGCCAGCGGCAGCGTGATCTTCCACAGGACCTGCAGCCGCGAAGCGCCGTCGATCAATGCGCATTCTTCGAGCTCGTAGGGGATCGTGCGAAAATAGCCCATGAGCAGCCATGTGCAGAACGGCACGAGGAAGGTCGGATAGGTGAGGACCAGCGCCCAGTCGCTGTCGAACAGGCCGAGCTTGAAGATGATCGCTGCAAGCGGGATGAACAGGATGCTTGGGGGCACGAGATAGGCGAGGAAGATGGCGAGCCCCACGTAGCGCGCGCCGGTAAAGCGCAATCGCTCGATCGCATAGGCCGCGCAGACGCTGCAAAACAGCGACAGCGCGGTCGAAGCGACCGCGATGAGCATGGTGTTGATGAGCCAGGTGGGATAGCTGGTGTCGAAGAACAATTTCTTGATGTGGGCGAGCGTCGGATGGTAGACCCAGAACGGGTTGAAGCGCGCGTAGTCGTAAAGCTCGTCGTCCGGCTTGAAGGTCGTCGTCGTCATCCAATAGAACGGAAAAAGCAACACGAACAGGAAGACGGCGATCGGAAGGTACAGAGTGACCAGCCGCCGCGGCAGCTTCTCCAGATAGTCCATGCCTTCGGGCGCGCCGCTGCCCAGAGCCATCGTCAGTCCCTCGACCCTTGCTGCCAGCGTCGCCGTTGCAATCCGAAGTAGCTGAACAGGATGGCCGCCAGCAGAAACGGCACCATGGCGTCGGCGATCGCCGCGCCCTCGCCGAGTCGTCCTCCGGTGATCGCGCGCTCGAAAGAGAGCGTCGCCATCAGTTGCGTGGCGTTGATCGGGCCTCCGCGCGTAATGGCGTAGATGAGCTGGAAGTCGGTGAACGTGAGCAGCACCGAGAAGGTCATGACGACCGCGATGATCGGCGAGAGCATCGGCAACGTGACAAATCGAAAGCGCTGCCACGGTCCGGCGCCGTCAAGCGTCGCCGCTTCGTAGAGGGAGGGCGAGATCGTCTGCAGGCCGGCAAGCAGCGTTATCGCCACGAATGGAACGCCGCGCCAGACATTGGCGGCTATCACCGACCAACGAGCGTTCCAAGGCTGGCCGAGAAAGTCGATGAACACATGGATGAACCCGAGCTTCATCAGCGACCAGGAGATGATCGAGAACTGGGGATCGTAGATCCACCAGAAGGCGATGGCGGACAGCACGGTCGGCGTCACGAACGGCAGCAGCACGATAGCGCGGATGAGCGACTTCAACGGCAGGCGGCGATTGAGCAGCAGCGCCAGATAGAGGCCGAGCGCAAACTTCAAGACGCTCGCGACGATCGTGTAGAGCGTCGTATTGAATACCGAGAGCCAGAAGACGTTGTCATGCGCGAGGGAAACGAGGTTGGCGAAGCCGATGAAGCGGCCCGGCTGACCGATCGAAGCGTCGGTCATGCCGAGCCAGAAACCTAGGACAAGAGGATAGGCGAGAAAGACCAACAAAAATGCCGCCGCCGGCAGCATCAGAGCGACGCCGAGAAAATTGCGATCATCGGCCAGACGAAATATCAGCTGTCTTCGCGCCGGTATTGTGCGAGCAGCGCGGTAGACCGGCGCGTTTGCGGCCATCAGGCGCCCCCTCGGCCGTCGTCTCGGGACAAGTGCAATGGGCGAATGGTCGCCTCCTACCTGTTGATCGGCCCCTTTGCCGAGGCCGGCGTCCGATGCTGTCGTGGTCGTTCGCCCAGGAAGAGAGCGAACTTCCGCTTGCGCGGCGCAGCGCTGGCTCGGCTAGGCGTTGTAGTAGCGCTTGGCGCGTTCGGCGGCGCGCTGTGCAGCCGCCTTTGGCGTCTGGTTTCCGGTGCACGCCTCGCCAAACATGTCAACGACGACGAAATCCCCCATCACGGCGGCCGAAGCATTGCCGAGCGACCCGGAATAGCCGTTGTCGAGCGCAAACTTCAGCCCATCGCGGAAGGGCGTCACCTTGGGGTCCTCTGTCCACACCGGATTGTCGTTCCAGCCCGGCATCGGGGGCGAGACATAGCCGTTCGAAGCTTTCAGCCAAGCATCGACTTGTGGGTTCTCCCACATGAAGCGCAGATATTCCCGCACCGCATTTGGATACTTCGTGTAGTCATACGCATAAGTGTTGAGCATAAGTTGAAACTCTGTATGACGCCCGACCGGACCAATCGGCAAGTTGGCGTGGTTCATATCGGCTGCGATCGCCTGTAGTGCCGGTTCAGGCGAGTTCTTCGCGACGGTGTAGATCGAAATGCCGTTTTCGGTGACGCCGATCTGGTCCGCCAGAAACGCCTTGTTGTTGCTCGGGTCGAGCCATGACAGGACTCCTTCGATGAAGTTCGCATAGAGCTGCTTCGCGTATTCAAGGGCGGCGACGGTCTCAGGGGAGTCGAGGACGACGTTGTTGTTGTCGTCGACCATTTTGCCGCCATGGGCCCACAAGCACCAATGGGTCCAACCGTTGGCGTCCCCCGTGGCGTGGCCCAGCGCAAAGCCTGGGGGCTTGCCGACTTTCTTGAGCCCCTGGCACAGCTTAAGGAACCCAGCCGTGTCCTTGGGGAACTCCTCGAAGCCGGCGGCCCGCATCGCGCTGACGCGGTAGTTGAACGTGCCTATCGGGCTGCCCTGCGGCAGCGCAATCCACCGCTTGCCGAGCGCGCCATATTTCCGTGTGACAGGATACCAGCCGCCGTATTTGGCCCCGAGATATTCGGCCAGGTCGGTCATGTCGAGGAGCTTGTCGGGGAATTTGAACGGGTCGTCGAGCGTGCCCATGATGATGTCCGGGCCGCCGCCGACGTTGGCGGCGACTGCGGCCTTCGGACGGATGTCATCCCAGCTTTCGGCGTCCAGACGTATTTTGACGCCTGTCTGCTCGACGAACTTCTTGGTGTTTGCGGCGAAGCTGTCGAACTCCGACTGGATGAATTGCTTCCAGCGCAACACCCGGATCTGCGCGCCGGTTTCCGGCGCGGGACCGTTCCAAGTCGGGGCCGCGCGCGCGATGCTCCCCGGCAGCAGCAACAGGCCCGCCGCAGCGCCGGATTGCAGGGCTTTGCGTCTGGTGATTTCGCCCACGTCTTCCTCCCTTCCTGGCGCTCCCGCGCGATGCCGCGAGGCGCTGTCTTTGCATCGATTTTACACCCGACTGCAACGCGGCGCCACGGCGTCGCGCCGGCCGCCGTCCCCGCCCTTGGGATCATCGCCAAGGCCTGCCTATTTCCACCAGGCGCGACGGCCTCCAAGCATTGGTGTAAGGTCGTATGACAACAGGATGTATGAGAACGACATTGCCTAGTCGATGCCTTTTCAGCATTAATCAAGTGCGGAAATCAAGTGCGGAGGGTTGCGCAAGCGGCTGCATTCTCGCAATTTTCGTGCGGAGCGCATCGCCGCGATCGGGTGATTTGCCGCCTGATGCGCCGCCGCCTGGCCAAAAGAGCGAGTTATTCTGTTTGTCGGCGCAATCAACGTCGTTTTCATCGCCGCGGCGATCCTGTCGCACCCTGACCCGGCTGAGATTGCGAAGGCATTTACCAGCTGGCCGAAATTATCGTGGGATCTTGGCGCCAACAGCATGCTGGTATTCATCATGGCGACGATCGGCAACACCGTGGCACCGTTCATGCTTTATTTCCAGAACAGCGCAACGATCGAAATAACCTCTAAGGACTTGCGACTGGGACGTGCGGATATCGCGCTGGGCGCTATCTTGCAGCCGCCTTTTGCGATGGCCGTCATGATCTGCGGCGCCGGGCTCGTGGGCAAAGTCGCCAATCTGGACAGCTCCAACCCGACGGACCTCATTTCCGCATTGGTTCTGGTGACCCGTCACTTGGGCAGCAGTCTGTTTGCAATAGGGCTGTTCAATGCAGGCTGGCTCGCCGCCGTCACGATTTCCCTGTCTTCGGCTTACGCAGTCGCAAGCGCATTCGGCTCGAAGCGGAGCCTGAACCATAAAATCCCGGAAGCGCCGCGATTTTACGGCGTCTATTTCGGCAGCCTGCTGCTCGGGGCGATCATTATCTTGATACCGGGCTTGCCTTTGAATATGTTGGCTGTCTTCACCCAGATCATCGCCGCGATGCTGCTGGTGCCGGACCTGATTTTCCTGGTCCTGCTGACGAGCAACGCGAAGACCATGGGGGAGTATGTGAGCCGCTTGTGGAAGCAGATCGTCGGCTGGGCGATCGTGGCGCTATACTCGGCCATGTCGGCGGTGACCATCTACATCACCTTGGCAGGCACATAGACCGGCGGGACGCTCCAGGCGGTTCGCCTCTCCAATCTCGTCTAGGCTGCGCCATGGGCCGCGCGTCACTGCTGCCGCGTGAAGGGATCACATTTCGCAATCACCCCAAGGTTCGAGGGCATCCGCTGCTCCCAATCCCTTCCCGCAGCGGCCTCGTTCGGGCGACGCCGAGGCTCGGACTCCTTGACCAAAAATTCGGCTCAATGGTCCCGCTAGTTATATCATTATCAGGGAACCTCTGGGCGGTGGAACAGGTTTCGCCGCGAGGGTCGGCCACGCCACTCCTGAGCGTTCTCGCCGGAGAGATTTCCGCATGCCGCGCTCTCCGGGGGTTGGGGGAATGCGGCCGTGAAAGGGCGAGACCCGGCCGCCGACCCGGTCGACAATTCGAATTGCTCGCGATCTTGGCTTGCGCGGGATAAGTTAGACAACGTGACACGGCGCGTTGCGCGGTATCTCGGAGCTTCTAGCCACCAGAAGAAATCTCTTTTCGTTCCGCCAATCGCGGGATAAATTTGCTGTTTCCAGACCTACTCGAGTCTGGAGACGTGAGCTCGAAAAACCACAACCCTACGCTGCGCGTATATCGACGCGCGCGATGGTGCGGGCGATTCTAAACCGGGAGGAAATCAAATGAAAAATGCTCTGTGTCTAAGCGTGTTCGTTGCGGCGGGCTGCATTTGGGGCTCGGGAGCCATGGCTCAATCGGGAGCCATCAACAAAGCCGTCGGCGGCTATTCGTTTGAAGACGCAGCCAAAGAAGCCGCGACGACGAAGAAAGACGGCAAGCCGCTCACTTTCGCGATTATCACCCACACCGCCGGCAACGGCTTCTTCGACCCGGTCTATGTCGGCGCGCAGGTCGCGGCCAATGCATTCGGCATCAACCTCATCAAGCTCGGCTCCGAAGCGCCGATGGACGATATCCCGCGCGAAATCCAGATCCTCAATCAGATCGTCAACGACCCCACGATCAACGGCGTGATCATGACCACGCCGCAGGTGGGTGCCTACAACGACATCGTAAAGAAGCTTGAAGAGAAGGGCGTCGTGGTCGCCACTACCAATTCGTTCGATGGGACGTTGCTCGATCGCAGCAATATCAGCCACACCGGCCAGGACGCGAGCGCGGCGGCGATCGGCGGCGAGGCGATCGTCAAGTGCCTGATCAAGAACAACGTCAAGGGCGGCTCGATCCTCTTCCCGAATACGGTTTCGGTCGGCAATATCGAAGTCAACAACCGCGTGACGGCGGCGTTCCAGGCGACCTTGAAGGCCCTCAAGGCCGCTAACCGCGTGCAGGACTTCAAGGTCGACGCCGGCCCCAACAATATCGGCGTCGACGTACCCGACATAACCCCCGCTCCGATAGTGCAACTGATCGAAAGCCGCAAAGATGTGGTCGGCCTGTCCCAACGGCGGCGTCACGCCGGCGATCGGCGACGCGATTTCGCAGCTCAAGCTGAACGGCAAGGTCTGTTCCTACGGTTTCGATCTTGGGCCCAAGCAGCTTGAGCAGATCAAGAGCGGCGCGTTGATGGGCTCGCTCGGCCAGCAGCCGTTCCTGCAGGGCTTCTATCCCGTCATGCAACTCTATCTGCAGATCGATCGCAACATCGCGGCGGCGAATCTCGACACGCGCGCTCAGCTTGTCACCAAGGAAAACGTCGACAAGGTCGGCAAGCGCTTCGAAAACTAATAGCGCATTTCGTCTGGGATGCGCGGGCTGACGATAGGCTTCCCGCGCATCCGCCCTTGCCTGATATTGACGGGACGGATCATCCTATGAGCGCCACAAAAGTGGTCACGCGCCCAATCGAGAGTGGACGCGGCTCGACTCTGTTGTTCGGCGGATGGGAAGTCGGTCTTCTCGTTATGATGGCCGTGCTTTATCTCGGCGGCCTTTATCTCAACCCCGCATTCTTTGGCTCGACCGGCGCGCTGTTCTCAGTTCTGCGCGACGCCTCGCGTTATGGCGTGATGGCGGTCGGGATGACGTTCGTGATCGTCAACAAGGAGCTCGATCTCTCGGTCGGCTCGACCTTCGGCTTGACGGCGACGATCTTCGGCATGGTATTCGCGCCGACCTATTTCGACTTGGGTGTCTGGACCGCTGTCTTCTGGTGCCTCGTACTCGGTCTGGCTGTTGGTCTCATCAATGGGTTTCTGGTTACGATCCTCGAGGTCCCCGCCTTCATCGCCACGCTTACGATGCTGTTCATCGGCCGCGGCGTGATCCTTGGTCTCACGGGCGGCAAGAACATCGCCTTCGAAATCAAGGCTGATGGGTACGACGGATTCTTCAGCATCGGCGAGATCAATGCGCTCGGCTTCAACAATCAGATCGTTATATTTTTGGTCATCACGACGATTGGGGCCGTCGCTCTTGCCTACACCTCGTATGGCTGGACGACCTATGCGACTGGCGGCAATGAGCAGGCTGCCCGCTACGCCGGCATCAACACCGGCTTTGTTCGCATGCGCTCCTACGTCCTGTCCTCGCTATGTGCGGTGACAGCTGGGCTGATGAATGTCGCGCAAAACAAGGACGCCGACCCGTTATCCGGTTTCGGCGTGGAATTGATCGTCATTTCGTCCGTGATCGTGGGCGGCGCGGCGATTTTCGGCGGGCGGGGGCGGATCGTCGGGTCGTGTCTCGGGGCCATTCTGGTCGGTCTTATCGACAAGGTTCTGCGCGAAGGCGTGCCGGTCACTCGCGTCATCCAGGTCGGCGACGAGAAGATGGAAGTCGCTGCTGTCTCGCAATTGCCGCCCGGCGCAGTGCCGGCCTTTCTCGGCGTCGTCCTCATTGTAGCCGTGCTGATCGAACCTTGGCTCGTGCGCCGCCGCGTGTTGCCGCGTCTATGGGCGTGGCTGCGCGGCCTGCCGGTGCCGGTCATACCAGATTTTGGCGGCGTAGCGATCTCAGGCGCCCAGACGCGCGGCACGACGGCGCAGGCGCGTGGGCTCGGCAAACGCGGGATCGCAGCATTCTTCAACAGGCGCGACGCGACGGCCGTGATTCTGGTTATCGCCCTCTGGCTATTCGGCTTTTGGGCGAGGCCGGATTTCTGGCAGGGGCTCGACAACTCATTCTCGATCCTGCTGGCTTTCTCCGAGATCGCGTTGCTTGCGATCGGCCTCACCTTCGTGATGGCCAACGGCGATATTGATCTCTCCGTCGGGTCGGTACTGGCGCTTTCGGGCGCCACCGCCGCGGTCATCATGAAAGACACCAGTCTCGGTCCCCTGGCGGCCGCTGTCATCGCGATCGGCGTCGGCGTATTGGCCGGGGCAATCAACGGGTGGCTCACCGCCTATGTCGGCCTTCCCGCTTTCATTGCGACTTTGGGCACCTTCTACTGGGCACGCGGCATCGGATCGTCGATCGTGGCGGGCACTCAGCTCAATGGTTTTCCCGAATGCTTCAACCTCATCGGCCGCAGCCTGTTCGAATTGCTCGACGTGCTTGGAATTGCGCCGACCCACGGATTGTGGCTGGCGGTCGCTAAGGCTGTGAGCGTGCAGACGATCTTCGTCATCGTCGTCGCCGCGATAGCCGGAATCGTGCTCGCTTACACAACATTTGGACAGAAGGTGCTTGCAGTGGGCGGCAATGAGCGCGCGGCGAGTTTCGCCGGCATCAATACGCGCCGGGTTCGATTCACCGCACTGTTGATTTCTGGGACCTGCGCCGCCTTCGCAGGAGTGATCTACGACGCCTTTTACCGCAGCTTCATCCCGACAGCCGGACAATTGCGCGAACTCGACGCCATTTCATCGATCATCATTGGCGGAGGCTCGATCTTCGGCGGTTACGGCACGATGATCGGATCGCTAGCGGGCGCTGGCGTCATCACGCTCATTCGCCAGCTGCTTTCCCTACAGATCATCCTGAGAGACGGCAGTTCGTTCGTTCTACCGCAGCAATGGCAGAATGTGTTTATCGGCTTGATACTGATTGTCGGGGTGATCGGCGACATTTGGCTGCGCCAGAACAATATCCTCGGCAGATGGTTTGGCAGGGCGAGAACGGCTGAGGAGCCGCCTAGCGCCGTCGTGGAGCACAAGGCATGACGACACCGATCGTGGAGATGCGCGGAATTTACAAGAGCTTCGGACCGGTGCAGGCGCTGGTCGACGTCCATCTTCGCCTGATGCCAGGCGAAGTGCTCGGGATGGTCGGCGACAATTCGGCGGGCAAGTCGACTTTGATGAAAATTCTGACCGGCGCCTACCAGCGCGACGCGGGCGATGTTTTCATCGATGGAGCGCCGGTGCACTTCAAAAGCCCACACGAGAGCCGTGATCGCGGCATCGAAATGATCTATCAGGACTTCGCGCTGTGCGGAAACCTCGATGTCGGCCAGAATATCTTCCTGGGACGATGGCCGATGCGGTACGGAATCTTTGTCGATCGCGCGCGCATGCATAGCGACGCCCGCGAGATCCTGAACCGGCTAAAGGTCGTCGTGAACTCGGTCTACCAGAAGGTGGAAAGCCTGTCGGGCGGGCGCCAGCAATCGGTTGCGATTGCCCGCGCTATTTCCTTTGCGCCAAAGGTGGTGATTTTCGACGAGCCCACCGCAAACTTGTCGGTGACGGCGACCCAGCGGCTGCTTGAGACGATAGCGGAATTAAAGGTCCACGGGGTCGCGCAGGTGATCATTTCTCACCGGCTGACCGATATTTTTGAAGTGGGCGACCGTGTGATGGCGCTCAAACGCGGTCGTAATGTCGGCGATCGCGCTATCGCGCAGACTACCGAAAAGGAAGTGCTTGAACTGATCGTATCGGGCGTGCCCGAAATACGCGCGGAAGTCGAGGCGGCGGTGTAGACGGCCCTGTGACGTTGTCGAGTTGACCTCGCGATGAGGCTGGGCGCGCGAGTTTTCAGGCAACCGCCGCGGCCACGTCCGACTGGGTCCACGTGCACGTCTCTGCGTTCAAGGCCCAAATGCCGGCGGAAGAGCGTCAAAAAGGCACATGCCAGCCGACCGCCGCCGGCATGTCCACGCGCGCATGCAACGTCGCGCGCCCTGCGCTGAGTTCGGTGCCTGGACCACCCGGCACGGCCACGGCCATCCAGTTCCGCGGCCCCCGCGCTACTATCAGGTCAACGCCATGCTGCTGATTAGCTTAGCACGAAACCATGCATGTTCGGTGCGGGTGACGCTTTTCAATGTTCCAATTTTCTGTTCCTACACGGGTACTACCGCGCCGCCCTGGCTGAGCTTCGCGTCGCCTGGGAACTCGTTATGATCGGCGCCTATGGAAATCTAAAGCCCGATGACCCCGATTATGTCGTCTGGAAAATAAGCGGCTCGGAACTCGGCTTCACGCGCTTCAGGAAGCACATGTATGCCGGGCTTCGTAGCGAGCAGTGCAAGTGGGTTGTTGCTGATGAAGAGTTCTTGGACAAAACATTTCGCCAACTATGCAATTTTACGCACTCGCGCTCGAACTCAACCGACGGCGCACTTTGGGAAAGCAACGGGCCCTGTGTATGCGCACGAAGCGGTGATGCTGACGTTCTTTATGACGGTATCCGTTTACGCGATTTGCTATCTTCTCATTCGAATCGCAGGAGGATCCAGCTTTGTCCTACCGCATGAGAGTCGACTCCTCTTCGAGGAGGATTGGGTGCCAAACCGACAAAGTGTCGCGAGAGCCTTCGAGCAACTATACGGGGAGTCGGCCGTTGCCCGCGAGCGCTAGCCAGACCCAATGCGGCGGGCTTGCCCGTACGCAAGCGGAGGTGGAGACGTGGTTGACCGCGCCGACGAGTGAATGCCCTGGCCTTACGGGGACCACTCCCGGACGATGCGCTGAAGATCGTGGCGCTTAGGATGAAAATACGGTGCGGCCGAAGAGGCCGGACTGTCGGCGCCTCCCTCTGCGTCAGTCGCATCAGCGTCATAACCTTGCGCGGTGATACACCCTCATTCGCGAGAACATAATCCACTTTCTCAGGCGATAATTCCAAACCTTCCTTCTCCTTTATCGAGTTGCTCAAGCAGATCGATGGCCTTGATGAGGCACCCAAATGTTGAAGTTCAGATGCTAGCCCGACCTCCAGGTTGCTGGAGTCGAGATGGGCAAGCTCATGCCAAGTTCAGCGCGCAACGCGACAGAACCGCAAATTGCACGGCAACCTGGGAAGCAAACTTAGGCGGGCATGAAGCAGGAGGATGAGTAGGACGGGCTCGCTGCCACCTACTTGAGCCACATGAACTGCCGCCCTGAGTAGAGCGGCTGGAAAGATCAGACGCGAACCAAGCCGCGTTCTTCAAGCTCTTTTGCCGTAAACGGCTTCTTGCGCTCCTGACTACGGTGGGACCGACGATCGTGAGGAGGATTAGTCCGGAAATTGCAAATCGGGCAATCTGCATCTTTCGGTTTCCGATTCGGAGTCTCACCCTCGGTTTTCGCACGCAGCACCTGAGCCAACGCCGGTCCCTCTGCCAGTCGGTAGTTAAAGCCGAGAGCGTTCAATTCCTCGATCGCCTCATTCGCTTTTTCAAGGGCGGCGCTTTTCGCACTTTCCATAAGCTTTGCCCTTTGTTCGTCAAGGGCCTTCAGTTGGTCCAGTACGCTTGGTTCCTTTGCCATTGATAGCTCCTACACGCAAAGCTGCTTGTATCATCCAAAAAGAGCAAAAGATACTTCATTTGGTCGGCCGACAATGTCTCCATGAGAAAACATGCTGCGCTACCTTCACCACCCTCGAAATATCTGAGGGCATCAAGAGGATGGGCGACGATGCGAACAACATCATTGCTGATGCGGTCTGCGCCGAAGATATAGAGCGTCGGATTGAGGTCGTTGGGGAACTTCAGGGAGCCGTAGTTCTTCACTCCCGTTCCGGTCGATCGCCGATCGCGTCGCCTCGGCCTTCAAATAGATAGAAACTCACGAACGCATCATAGAGAGGTTCGCAGTTCGAATCCCCTTTGCTCCACCATCCAGTCCGCAGAAGCCGCAGTGGTTTCCTAGTTTGCCGAACCAACCGCGATTACAATGGGTTACGGGTATAAGAGCGGTCTCTGTTGGGGGCTTTCGCGAGTTTGCGCGGTCTGAGCGACCCGGTATGCCCTTTAGTCTCACTGACGAGGCCAACAGGCTCTATCGCGTTCTCAACAATCGTTTCTACGATCGCCGCTATATCGCCGGCGACGAATATACCATCGCCGATATGATCAGCTATCTTTGGACCGTGAACTGGAAGGCGCAGGGGCAGGACATCGAAGAATTCAGATATTTCAAACGCTGGTTCGACGAACTGAGCGCGCGCCCCGCCGTCCAGCGCGGCTTGGCCGTCACGGCGGGCCCGACCGAAGATCCCGAGAACTTGGCGGCCGAAGAGCGCGAACGGCGCACGAAATGCTTTACAACCAGCGCGCCCCACGGGCTCCGGCGGAAGGCGGCTTGACCGCTCCATAGCGGATGAAATCGGGCGCTCGGCGGCCGCCGCTCGACGCGAACTCGCGCCAAATTCTCTGGCCGTGGTAGCTTCGGGCCACGAGCAGCCCATTTCGATATTTCAACAGCTCGCCAGAGGTGATTCGTCTGGTCGTAATGATGCACGTGAGGTACCCGCTGTCGCTGCGCAACGTCGAGGATCCTTTGGCCGAGCGCGGGATCGAACATCAGCCATGAGACCGTCCGATTTTGGTGGAACCGATTTGGCCCGATGTTCGCCGCCGAGATCCGAAAGAGGCGAGTAGCGAACATGCGCCGCTTCCCCCAGTGGCGCTGGCATTTGGATGAGGTCTTTGTGAAGATCAACGGCAGTTCTGCTATCTCTGGCGGGCTGCCGATCACGAAGGCGAGGTTTTGGAAACGGTGGTCACCGCGAAGCGGAACAAGGCTGCGGCGCTGAACTTTCTGAAGCGCATCATGAAGAAATATGGCCGCCCGCGGAACGTCGTCACCGACCGGCTTTGCTCGTATCCCGCTGCGATGAGCGAGATCGGCAACGTCGATCGCCACGAGGTTGGTCGTCGCCTCAACAATCGGGCGGAAAACTCGCATCAGCCTCTTCGACGACGAGAGCGAGCCATGCAGCGGTTCCGGAGCGCCAAGACGCTACAGAAATTCAGTTCAGTTCATGCTGAGGTCCACAACCACTTCAATCAGGAGCGTCATCTCGTCACCCGCGAAATCTACAAACATAGACGCTCGGCGGCGCTGGCCAAGTGGCGCGCCCTCGCGGCCTAGCATCCGCTTGGCTATGGGCATGCTGTGCCATACGCAGACGACCTACCGTTAATCTGACAAGGCCTGCGCCCGCTCTTGTGCTGCGCGCGGGTCACGGTTGGACGGCCTTCAAGTTTCATGACGCCGCTCGTCATGGCGGCCTCGAAGCCGCGCCAGTGCGCGGCGCGGAGGCGGTCTGGGATGATGAGATCGAGATTCTGTCCGAGCGCCTCTTCAGCCCTGAACCCGAAGAGCGCCGCCGACGCCAGGTTCCATCGCATGATCGTCCCGGACCGGTCGGCAAAGACCACCGCGTCGGCGATCTGTTCGAGAATCTGCTCCGCTAACTTCGACTGAACGTCCACAGTCCGCATTTCCTCCTCTGGCCGGAGAACGCTCAGGCCTGTCCGTTTCGCCGCACGAGCAACGGCGCGTAAATGACAAGAAACGCGGTGAACGCCAGCATCCAGGCGCAAGCTGCAATGTGCATCAGAAGCAGTCCGAAAGCAGGCAGCATCGCCATAGCGGCGCGCGCCGCCACCGCGACGACGATGCAAAGGTAGGCGAACTGCGTTCCCTTGGAGGAGACAAGCGCGCGCCCGCGATGTCCGAGCGTCGCTCGGGTCATCATCGCCAGCGTCATCATGCCCACTGCCCCGACTGCCCAGACGTGCACCCCAGCGTCATACGGAACAATCGGCAGCGAGAGCGCGTGCGCCGCTACTGCGGCGAAGCCGAGCGCGGCTAAAAGAAAGCCGACATGCAGGACGAGCACAAGCGCGTCGCGCCGCGCGCTCAAGCCGCGCCAGCGCGAGAGCCGCCACAGGTTCGCAGCGCCGGCCGCCAGCGCAAGCGCGCCTGTCGCAGCGCCTTCGGGAACCGCGACCCAGAGCGCGAGCGAAACGCCTGAAAGCGCCATGACGGCGACGTCCGCCTTTCCGAAGGGAACCGGGCGTTCGCCGGCGCCAGTTTTCGCGAGCCAGTTTCCGGTGAAGCTCGGCGTCACGCGTCCGCCGATCAAGAGGATCAGCATCACGATGAGGCCGAGCGCCGTGCGCGTCGAATAGTCCGCCAGCCCGAAGCGCGCGTCCTCGACGTGGATCGCAATGTTGACGAGGGCGAGCGCCAGTACGACGCCGGCCACCTTCAGGTTTCGCCAATTGCGCCCGGCGACCAGCTCGCGCGCGACGACCCCGGCGAAACGATCAGGAACGCCGTGTCGATCGCGGCGGCCGCGGGTCGTCCGATCGCGGCGGAAACGAACAGAGAGACTCGGCCGGCCGCCCAAAGCGCGACGAGCGTCGCAAGCGGCATTCCCGCGACCGGCAGCCGGCCGGTCCAATTGGGGATCGCGGTGAGCGGGAATCCAGCGACGACAGCGCCGGCGTACCCGAAGATCATCTCGTGCGCATGCCAGTCGACAGGCGAAAACGCAGTCGGAATCGCGATCGCGCCGGTGGAGAGCTGGAGCCACAACGCAATGCCGACGAGGGCCCAGAGGCCCGCGGCGAGAAAGAACGGGCGAAAGCCGCGGCTCAGGATCGCCGCGCTGCGCCAGGTTCGATTCGACGCGGTGAAGCGCCGGGGCCAAGCTCGCAAGACCTTCGCCATTGTCAGTCGAACAATCCGCCGTGCGCGCCCGCGACCGCGCCGAGGATGGTCACGATCCCCGCAGCCAGCAAGAGAAGATGCGCGCGCGAAAGCCGTCGCAGAACTCCTTCGGGATCGCGCGCGGCCCTCTCGATGAGACCCCGCTGCGCAAGGGGTTCGGCGACGAAAACCATCGCCATGAACAGCGCCCATAGAATGACCGTCGCGTCCATCCACCAGAACCCCGTCTCTCTGAAACGGGCCCAGAGATCGAGCCGCCAGGTCATCCAGAGTCCGGTATGGTGAAGGGTTTCGGACGCCGGCCCGTAGCTCGACGGAGGACGCCGGGTCGGGGGCCGGCGTTCGAAAGCCTCCCAAGGAGGAAACCGCGGGCAGGAAGGGCGCTGTTTGTGCAGACGCGATCTATGGGGATTTGAGGATCGCGGTTGGGTCGAGGTGGGGGTCGGGACGGCCG
>Ga0074046_10001452_pt1 | contig 21401 bp, 22 predicted proteins | sample BogForMeECP23OM3_FD_94441 | JGI IMG/M metagenome (GOLD analysis project Ga0074046, IMG submission 94441) | Bog forest soil microbial communities from Calvert Island, British Columbia, Canada - Bog Forest MetaG ECP23OM3 | ecosystem: Environmental > Terrestrial > Soil > Wetlands ... | reverse complement strand
TCGCCTGCCCGGCAATCTGAATATCAGTTTTGCCTACGTGGAAGGCGAGTCGCTGCTGATGGGCATCAACGATATCGCGGTTTCGAGCGGATCGGCATGCACCTCGGCGACGCTGGAGCCATCGTATGTATTAAAGGCGCTCGGCACCGGCGACGATCTGGCGCACAGCTCGATCCGCTTCGGCATCGGGCGATTCAATACGGAAGCCGAAATCGATTACGTAGCCGACCGCGTCGTCGAGACGGTATTGCGTCTGCGCGAACTGTCGCCACTCTACGAGATGGCGAAAGAGGGCGTGGACCTGAAGAGTGTGAAGTGGGCAGCGGAAGCACACTAGAAGCAAGGTTGCTTTGGGTGCAACTTTGAAAACCTTAATTTGGGATCATTAAGAAGGGGTGAGGAAAAATGTCATACAGCGATAAAGTGATCGATCACTACAACAATCCACGCAACGTGGGCTCCATGGACAAGAAAGATGCCGATGTGGGCACCGGACTGGTCGGCGCGCCCGAGTGCGGCGACGTGATGAAGCTGCAGATCAAAGTGAATCCGCAGACCAACATCATCGAAGACGCCAAGTTCAAGACCTTCGGCTGCGGCTCGGCGATTGCGTCTTCGTCGCTGGCGACTGAGTGGGTCAAAGGCAAGACGGTTGACCAGGCGCTCGAGATCAAGAACACCGAGATCGTGAAGGAACTGGCCCTACCGCCGGTGAAGATTCACTGTTCGGTGCTGGCCGAGGACGCGATCCGGGCTGCGATCGGCGACTGGAAGAAGAAACAGGAAGCCACGAAGCCGGCAGAAGTGCGGGCAGCGCAGTAACATTGTCGTAGAGACGGGGCTTGCCCCGTCTCCCGCTGCGAAGGAGACGCGGGAAGCCGCGTCTCTACGAAATCATTCATGGATCAAGCAGTCAAAGACGAAGCGGTCAAACCCGCGGCGCCCACGGCTCCGGCCAAGGGCATCCAGGTGACCGACAACGCGCTCAAGAAAATCCGCTCCGCGATGGTGAAAGAAAACGTTTCGCCGGAGCAGGGAGGGCTGCGCCTGGGGGTGCAGGGCGGCGGATGCTCGGGGCTGACTTACAATATACGGTTCGATACGCAGCCGCGCGAGCGCGACCGCGTGTTTCAGTTTGGAGATGTGCGCGTTTTTGTCGACCCGAAGTCGTTCATCTACCTGCACGGGATGACTCTCGATTACCAGGAAACCCTGATGCAGCAGGGCTTCGTGTTCGTGAATCCGAACTCGACCAAGTCTTGCGGCTGCGGGAGTTCTTTCTCGTAGGGGAAACCCGTGTGGTGACGGGGGTCCGCCCCGTAAACGGACCAGAGGCCCGTCACCACACAACCAGTGGTCTGAGGGCGGGCCGCGCGCTCGCCCTGAATTTTGTTATGGCAAATGCGGAATCCAAATCGTCGCTGGTCGTGTCAAAGTTGATCATGCCCAGACACGCAGCCGAAGAGGCCACCCCCAGTTGTTGGTCGTGCGGCACCATGCGCGCGGTGCATTTCTGCCACTCATGCGGCAAAGTGCAGCCCCCGGTCCCGGTGGACTATTTCACCTTTTTCGGATTTCCGCGCAAGCTCAATCTGGATACAGCTGCACTGGAAAAAGAGTTCTACGCGTTGAGCCGCCGGCTCCATCCTGACGTATTTGGGCAGGCTGACGAGCGCGAGCGTACCTGGAGTCTGGAACAAAGTTCCATGCTCAACGACGCGTACCGCACGTTGAAAGATCCGATCAAGCGCACCCAGTACCTGCTACGCCTCGAAGGCGTGGAACTGGAAGAGCAATCGAAGCAGGCAACGGAAAAGGCGCGCGCCACCGGAGAACTGAAGAAGCAGGTCGTGCCTCCCGATCTTTTGGAAGAAGTCTTCGAACTCAACCTGCACCTGGAAGAATTGCGCACCCAGAAAAAGTTGGGCGAGGACGACCCCGCATTGCTTGAAGAAATCGGCAAGGCCAAACTTTCGCTGGAAGAAAAGTACGACGCGCTGTTCAGCGAGCTCAAACATGAGTGGGATCTCTGGGACACGGCCGTGGACGGCGGCACCGGCGAGGACCAGAAGAAGATCCTCGACAAGATGCTGGATGTGTTGAACCGCAGAAATTATGTGCGGAACCTGGTGCGGGATGTGAATGAGGCGATAGAGAATTGAGAGATTGAATCATTGAGTCATTGATTCAATGGCTCAATGAATAAATGATTCAATGGCTGCTACTGACTACATCGTCGGCATCGATCTCGGCACCACAAACTCGCTCGTGGCCTACATGCAAGGAGATTCCCCTGTCGTCATCCCGGGAGAGGACGGGCTGAATCTTGTGCCCTCGGTGGTGGCACTCGACGAGAACCAGCAAATCGTAGTCGGAAATGCCGCGCGTAAATACCTGATCGAAACGCCGGAGCGGGCGGTTTACTCGGTCAAACGGCTGATGGGGCGCGGCGTCGAAGATATACAGGACGAACTTAAGATGTTTCCGTTCCAGTTGGCGAACGATCTTCAGGCAGGCGAAGTTCTGCGCATCAAGATCGGCGAGCGGACTTACACTCCGCCTGAGATTTCTGCGCTGGTGCTGCGCCAGTTGAAGCGCAATGCCGAGCGGTTTTTCGGTGCGCCTGTGACCCAGGCGGTCATCACCGTCCCGGCATATTTCAATGACGCGCAACGGCAGGCGACGAAAGATGCGGGCCGCATCGCCGGGCTGAATGTTTTGCGGCTGGTCAACGAGCCGACGGCGGCATCGCTCGCTTACGGTCTGGACAAGAACAAGAACGGCATTGTTGCGGTCTACGATCTCGGCGGCGGCACGTTCGACATCTCGATCCTCAAGCTGCACGACGGCATCTTCGAGGTGATTTCGACCAACGGCGACACGCATCTTGGCGGAGACGATATCGACAATCTGCTGATTGCGATCGCGCTCGGCGACATTCGCGGCGATCTCGGATTCGATGTGCGGCGCAGCGGCGAGGCGGTGGCTCGTATTCGCAAGGCCGTGATTGAGGCTAAGATTGCTCTCTCGTCGCAGCCAACGGCGAAGCTCGATGTCGATTTGCCCGGTGGAAAGAAGTATCAACGCGAAATTTCACTGGAAATCTTTGAGCGCATGATCCAACCGATCATTGACCGCACGGTCGGTCCGTGCAAGCAGGCGCTAAAAGACGCAAATTTGAAGCCTGAGCAGATTGACGAGGTCGTGCTGGTCGGAGGCTCGACGCGCATTCCGAAGGTGCGGCGACTGGTGCAGGATCTGTTTCAGCGGGTGCCGCACACGGATTTGAATCCCGACGAAGTAGTGGCGCTGGGCGCGGCGGTGCAGGCGAATATCCTCGGGGGCGGCTCGGACATCACGAAAGAGATGCTGCTGCTCGACGTAACCCCGCTGTCTCTGGGAATTGAAGTAGCGGGCGGCGTGGCCGACAAGATCATCCTGCGCAATTCGACGGTGCCGGCTTCGGCAACGCAGTACTATACGACCCAGGTCGATGGCCAGACGAACGTAGCGATCCATGTGCTGCAAGGCGAACGCGAACTGGCGCGGGATTGCCGGTCGCTGGCGCGCTTCGATCTGAAGGGCGTTCCGCCGATGCCGGCCGGCATGCCGCGCATTGAAGTGAAGTTCCTGATCGACGCCAACGGCATTCTGCGCGTCTCGGCGCGCGAGCAGCGCAGCGGACGAGAGGCTGAAATTGACGTCCAGCCCAGCTACGGTCTCACCGACGAACAGGTCGAGAACATGCTGCTTGAGTCGTTCGACTATGCGGAAGAGGATTTCCGGCAGCGGCAGGTCATTGAGGCGCGACGCGAAGCCGATACCATCCTAACGGCGCTGACCAAAGGAAAGAAGAGTCCGGCCTGGCAGGATCTTACAAGTGCGGAGCACAGCAACGTCGAGACGCTGGAAAACGACTTGGCCGCGGTAAAAGATAAAGACGATTATCACGCGATCCGCGCGGCCATCGACACGCTGAACCAGGCAACGATGCATCTGGCGGAATTGATGATGGATACGGCTGTTTCGACCGCGCTCAAAGGCAAAGCCATGGACGACACCGATCTTGAGGAAGGCCCGCAGGCGGGGCATCCCGTGGCCAAGGCGGATTTTGAATAGGGGATTGTTTTCTATGTCTGAAGAAAAAACACAGGGAAGTGGAACTACCACAATGGATGCTCCTGGCGAAAACACGGTTGAGGTCACCTTTCTTCCCGAAGGCAAGACGGTGACTTTCGAACACGGCAAGTTGCCATACAAAGATCATGGCAAGGAAGAGTCGCTGCTCGATGTGGCCTTGAATTTCGGCATTCACCTCGATCATGCTTGCGGCGGCAACTGCGCCTGCACCACCTGCCACGTCTGGGTAAAAGAAGGGGCGGACCTGATCTCGGAGATGGAAGATGACGAAGCCGACAAGCTCGACATGGCCGCCGACCTTCAGCTAAACTCGCGCCTCGGATGCCAGACCGTGATCAAGAAGCCAGGTAAAGTGGTCGTGGAAATCCCCGCGTGGAACCGGAATTACGTTTCGGAGGAGCATTGAGTCATGCGACGAGAACTCACATGGGACGATTCAGAAAGCATCGGGATTCTGCTCTCTGAAACCTATCCGAAGCTGGATCCGCTTGCGGTCCGTTTCACCGACCTGCACAAGTATGTGATCGGGCTCCCCGACTTCAAAGACGATCCCATCAGGTCGAATGAAGCCAAGCTGGAAGCGATCCAGATGGCGTGGCATGCCGAGGTTCTCGACCGAACCCAGGGTTAGTGCTGCGGTTCAGCCAGCGTTCCATTGCCCTTAACACTCAATGACCAGCGGTCAAAACGTGCTATCGCCTGGGTTCAGCAACTCTCCCTGATGGGGAGGGCTTCGTTACCTGCGACCGGATGCACCATCATTTTTTATGCGGTTGATAAACAACTGAACAAAGACTCCCGAGACCAGGCAGCAGATAAATCCTATCCACAACCAGAACACATTTCTCCGCGCCCCTCCAAGCCCAAATACAAGAATGCTTAGAAGACTCAGCACAGCGGTGAGAAAGCTTTTCAGTTTCATTCCGCGGCCTCGGGTGGCGAGCGAATCTCGGACCATGGCCGGCTAGCCACGGGAGAATGCTCCTTTCCTCCTTACTAAAAATCGTAGACTCAGCCTGCGAGTCGAGTCTCCTACCGCACTCCCGCCACACTCGGCGTAGCGTCTTCCACGCTTGCCTCGCGCAAGAACTTCGCCGCCTCCTCGGGCGGGGTGGGATTGATGTAGAAACCGGTGCCCCACTCGAATCCCGCCGTCTTGGTCAGCTTGGGCATGAACTCGATGTGCCAGTGGTAGAACTCGTTGGTGGGGTCCTGCACCGGCGACGTGTGCACGACCAGGTTGTAGGGTGGATTGTCGAGCACGCGGTCCGCTTTCATCAGCAGCAACTTGATCGCTCTAGCAAGATTCTCGAACATGTGCGACGACGAATTTTCGAAGGCAGACTCGTGGCTCTTGGGGAGGATCCAGGTTTCAAAGGGAAAGCGCGGAGCATACGGGGCGAGAGTCAGAAAATCTTCGTTCTCAGCCACGACTCGGATGCCGCTCTCGGTTTCCTGCCGGATGATGTCGCAGAAGACGCAGCGCTCTTTGTAGATGTAATACTGCTTGGATCCCTGCAGTTCCTCCGCCACGTAGATGGGCACAATCGGCAGCGCGATCAGTTGCGAGTGCGCGTGCTCGAGCGACGCGCCGGCGGCTTCTCCGTGGTTCTTGAAAAGCAGAATGTACTTGAAGCGCCGGTCTTTCTTGAGATCGAGAATGCGATCGCGCTCGGCCCATAGAACGTCCTCGATTCTTTTTGGCGGAAGCGAGGCCAGAGTGGCATTGTGGTCGGGCGTTTCGATGATGACTTCGTGGGCGCCGATGCCATTCATCTTGTCAAACATGCCCTCGGCCTGCTTATTCAGATTGCCTTCAATGCCGAGCGCCGGGAACTTGTTCGGAACGACGCGGACGGTCCAACCCGGAGTGTCTCGCTGCGGAGGATTGCCGTTGGCGCTGGGGCGATAGGCCAGAATCTCCGGCGGGGTCTTACTTTCATTGCCATAGCAGAAGGGGCAGAACCCGCCCTTGATCTTTACCGCTTCGCGCACAAAGTCGTTTGGGCGCCGGGCGCGATCCGTGGAAATAATCACCCACCGGCCCACGATGGGGTCCTTCCTTAATTCAGGCACGTACTAAATCCTTTCAATAGGAGTCCGCAAACTTTCGATTGCCGAATTTACGATTGTACGATACGGGAAACGCATTCTGAAATAACTCGAATGCGGGCCGGCTGCGTCCGTGCTCATAGTATACGGCGAGCACGTCGAACCGCCACTCGACCCGCTGGCACGAAGGTGACATCTGGTGCAGGAAGTCACGGGCGACCAACGACAACTCCCGTTGCTTGTCTCGATCCACAGCAGCTTCAGCGGGCTTGACGTCATGCGTGGTGCGGGTTTTCACTTCGACAAAACACAGGACATCCCGCTCCCAGCCCACGAGATCGAGTTCGCCGCGATGGTTGGGCGAGCGGTAGTTGCGGGCAATGATCGTGTATCCCCGGCGGCGGAGGTAAAAGTAAGCGTCCTCCTCGCCGCGGCGGCCGGTGCGCTGGTGTGCGGGCGAGTCTTCGGGCGAAAGCGTTCTCGCCGCCAGCCAGTCTAGAGCGCGTAGTGTGACTTGGGTCAGGCGTCCAGCAAACACGGAGGGAACTCCACATTCACCCTAGCTCGGACCCATTACGCGTTATGTGATGGTGGTCACCGTGCGGCTGGTACAATTCGCCGGTTTCTCGTCCAATTTCTTCTTCCCGATGGTGTTCACCAGCACTACGCCGCCGAGAGCGACCGCGCCGCCAAACAGCGATATCAACTTTGGCACCTCGCCCAGCCAGATCCACGCAATGCCAATGGCCACGATTGGAATCACGTACAGGAGCGTCGTCGTGCGTCCGGCGGCGCCGTGCGAAAGCACGTAGGCCCACGCAACATACGCCAGCGCCCCTGGAAAGATGCCCAGATAGATGACCGCCAATGTGGCCGAGGCAGGAGCACCGCGCAGGGTGTGCACCAGTCCTTTGCCGAAGGGCAGCATCATCGCGGTGCCGAACCAGATCGAGTAAGCCGTAAATTCCAGCGCGCTGTACCGGCCCAGGTAGTGCTTCTGCAGAATCATGTAGAGCGCGGACGTAACCGCGGCGGCAAGAATGATGAGCGCTTGCGGTGAAAGGCGGATGCCCTCGCCTTCTCCGCTTGAAATCAGAGCGACTCCCGCGAAGCTGATGAACACTCCACACCATCCGATGGCCGTCAGTTTCTCGTGCAGCCAGAATCGTGCCGCCAGCGCGGTCCAGATGGGCGTGGAGGCAATCAGCAGACTGGCCGCGCCCGCGGTCACGCGCGTCTCTCCGTAATTCAGCGCCAGGTTGTAAAAGGTGATCCCGATCGTGCCGGTCAAGGCCAACCCGGGAATATCGCGCAATTCCGGACGGCGAAAGTGTGCGATCCCCGCATAAATGGCGAGCACCAGAGACGCGACCAGAAAACGCAGGACGGCGAGATTCGCGGGCGAATAAGCGCGCAGGCCGGCGCGAATGCCGGCAAAGGCGGAGGCCCAGATCACCAGGGTGAACGCCAGAGCGACAAGAGTGCGAGAGGTAAAGCGCGGCATTAGGAGGCCTCCTTCCAGCAGGAATTTCTGTTGATGGATTTCCGGAATACGTGTAGAGACGGGGCTTGCCCCGTCTCAGGCGGCGGACACGCGGCAAGCCGGATTGCTCACCAGGTATCGCCGCCACGTTCAGGAGGCCAAGCGCCAGCCTGCCTGCGCAGCAAGGCAATCTGGCCGGCGTGATAACTGTTGTGCGCCGCAATCTGCCATAGCATCGCGTGCACCGTGGACTCACGCGGAGACTTTGGCGAGCCCACGTTCTGAACTTTTCGCGCCAGTTCCGCGGCATCAGATTCGGCCAGCCGGGCCAGACGAGCCAGCAAAACCGTGAAGCGGCGAGTCGTGGCTTGCCACAGCTCATTGGCCGCGCGACGGTCGGCGGCTGGACTCGGATGCACCGGCCAGCTTTCGATCGCCTTGTCCGGGTAAGGACGATTCTCTCCCGCGATTTTGGCGAGATCGTAGTCCATCCAGTAGTTCATGTGCTCCACGAGTTGCCAGATGGAGTGCGGATAACCCGCCACGGTCCGCGCCGCCAGTTCGGCCGAAATATCTTCGACGCAAGCGACCGGATCCACGTGGGCGCCTTTGCCGTACACGAGTTCGCGCAGTGTGCTGTCGCCCATACGCTCCATCCTTTCTCCAAAACGTGGGATATGTGTAGAGATGGGGCTTACCCCGTCTAAGATTGCGGAGACGCGGCAAGCCGCGTCTCTACAGGATGTTGACTGCGTCCCCGACGCGAATCGTGCCCCGGGTGAGAATCTGCGCCCGCAATCCTCCGCGATGCAGCAGGCCCTTCAGCAGCCGCTTGCCCGTCACCTTCTCCAAGTGATCGCAAGGCTCACACAGGCGGATGCCACGAATGCGCACATCGCCGATGCCAAACTCTTTGCCCACCAAGTGATTCAGCGGGACGTTACGGGTCACGATGTTGCGGCGAGCGTCGCCGGCAGCCAACTCAACCTGGTAGTCGCGTCGCAGCGCCTCAATCGCCTCCGCCTCAATCAGCGTGAGTTCGTAATCCGGCTCGGGTTTGTAGAACGTGCCAAGCTTGAGCGCGTACCGGTCACCCTCAAGCCCGGCACCTGGAATCGCCGTCGCCTGACCAACAGATTTCGGCGGTCCCTGGGCGGAGGAGGCGATATAAATCGATTCGACAGTTCCCTTCCACATTGCGCACCTCCCGGCGATCCGACGACTAACGACCAACGATTACGCGTTCTTTTCCACCACCGCGATCGACTCTTCCAGCACATCCATGGCCACGTCGGCTTCGTCCTTGGTGACAATGAGCGGAGGCGCAATGCGAACCGTGCTTGGACCGCAGCCTAAGAACAGAATGCCGCGCTCGAACGCCGCTTCGACGATGCGATCGCGATCGGTGTTGCCGTACTCGCGAGTCGCCTGGTCTTTCACGATGTCGACCCCGATCATCAGGCCGCGCCCGCGGACGTCGCCGACGATCTTGTGCTTCTTCGGCCAGCCCGCCATACGCTTCATCATGTGGTCGCCCACATCCTGCGAATTCCGCAGCAGCCCTTCTTTCTCGATCACATCGAGAGTGGCCAGCGCCGCCGCGATGCACACCGGGTTACCGCCGAAAGTAGATGCGTGCGAACCGGGCACCCAGTCCATGATGTCAGCCCTGGTCAGGGTCACGCCCAGCGGCATTCCGGAGGCAATGCCCTTCGCCATGCAAACCATGTCGGGCTGCACGCCGCTGTGTTCGACGGCATACCATTTGCCGGTGCGGCCGATGCCACTCTGCACTTCGTCCACCACCAGCATGATGCCGTACTTGTCACAGATGCGGCGCAGTTCCTGCATGAAGACCGTCGGAGCGACGACGTAACCGCCTTCGCCCTGGATGGGCTCGACAAATATGGCAGCGACTTCTTCCGGTGCGAGGACGGTCTTAAACAGTTTGTCTTCGATATAGCGCGCGCAACCAAGCGCGAACTTCTCAGCATCCTGCTGACCGCCCACGCAGCCCCGATACACATCGGGATAGCGCACGTGGGTAACTCCGGGCACCATCGGCGAGAAGCGGCGCTTCTGCTGCGGCTTTGAGGCGGTCAGCGAGAGCGCGCCCATGGTGCGTCCGTGGAAGGCTCCCAGAAACGCGATAATGTGCTGCCGCTTGGTGTGATAGCGCGCCAGTTTCAAAGCGCACTCGATGGCTTCGGCTCCGGAGTTTCCGTAATAAATCTTGTGCGGCCCCGGCATGGGCGCAATCTTCGACAGGCGCTCAGCCAGCGTCACCATGCCTTCGTAGTAGAAGTCGGTGCCCGACATGTGGATCAGTTCGCCCGCCTGCTTCTGAATGGCGGCGACCACTTCCGGATGGCAGTGGCCAGTCGAGGTCACGGCGATCCCAGCGGAAAAATCGAAGAATTCATTGCCATCCACGTCTTCGACCACGATGCCGCGGCCGCGCTTGGCAACCATCGGATAAGAGCGCGTGTAGGAAGGTGAGATGTATTGCTCATCGCCAGCGAGTATGCGCTTGGCATTCGGGCCCGGAATCGCAGTCTTGAGTTTGGGGCCGGCAATCAAAGTCTTGGTGGTCATGGAGTCCTCCAGATCAGTTATCAGTTCTCAGTGTTATTAGGCCGGGGTGCGAGCAGCGTCGCTGCTTGGGCTGGAGCTAAAAGCTAAGACAGGGAGATAGCGATTAGCGAAGAAACAAGGGGATAGGAAAATTAGTCGCTGCCAAAGAGATTGGCGCGCACGTGCGAAGGTAGAACGGAAAGGTACCGGCGGGGACAGGCGCGTCCCTCGATCCAGCACATCTGCAGAGGCGAAATGTAGCCCTTCGATCGCATAGCAACTACCAACATTATATCCCGCGTTCGCTCGCGGCGTAACCCCCAAAGAAACACCCTAAAGTCACGTCCAAAAAGCCGCCTAAGTTAGAAGAATCTCAGACGAAGGACGGACGCGGACTTCGTGCTCGCCGGCGTCAAAACCGTCTAGAACCGCATTGTGGTGCGCAATGATCTGCTCGAAAGGCAGCGTTCCTGTGTCCGCCGTCGTGTGACCGTCGGCAGCGAGGATGACGTCATAGCCGAGGCTGACGGCGCGGCGCACGGTGGTGTCAATGCAGTACTGGGTCATGCATCCGCAAATGACAAGCCGGGTAACGCCAGCAGCCGAGAGCTTCGCATCGAGAGGCGTCTCAAAGAACGCGTCGCAAGCCCGTTTGTGGATTACGGGTTCGGAGGGCTGGGGTGCAATTTCAGGCCGAAGCGGCCACCCTGAGGTTTCAGGCTCCAGTCGGTGACCGCGACCTCCATCGTGCTGGACATAGATCACGGGCACGGATGCCGTCCGGGCCCTCGCGATGAGTCCGGCGATGCGCCCGACCGTTTCGTCGAGAGCCCGGTCGACTTCCTTCTTACGGGCAAGATTGGGGTCATCCAGGATGCCACGCTGTACATCGATGACGAGCAGTGCGGTTTTGGCAGCAGACATAGCTTCAATTTACCAAAATCGCCCAAGTAGGGCGGACGCATTCGTCCGCCCCGCCGAGCAACGCTCGGCAGCTGCTAGGTCGAAATCGAGGCCGGTTTCCTCTCCGCCTCGAACACGAACCGATCACCAAGTAAGAAATTCACCAGCGAACAAACGCTGATCGCAATAAGATTCGAAACAACATAGTTGCACTTTGCTTCGCCCACCAGCAGCCGCATCAAAACGAGGTTCCCGACAATCGAAACCGCGCCGTTGCTGGCGTTGAATTTAGCCAGCCTGACCAACGACTGCAGCGGCTGCCGAGCCGGCCGATCCGCCCAGGTGTAGCGCTCATGCCACAAGAAGTTGTGAATCACAGCGATCTGGACCGCCAGCCCCGAGGCCAGCAGATAATCGAGTTTAAGCCAGGAACGCAGAATCGCCAGCGCCGCCAACTGCACAACAATTCCGATCCCGCCGACGGCGTTGAACTTCACCCACCGAAGAAGGGTATGTTTTTGGCTTTCCTGAGCGCTGAGAGCTGACAGCCGAGAGTTGTTCATCCAATTCTCTCTTCCCGGTAAAGCCGGACTGTGTTCTTCAAGGTGACGACCACCAGCATCAGCAGCATGACGGCCAGCCCAATCACGCCGCCAATATCGAACAGCCGGTAGCGCCCGTGGATCACCCACGCCCAGCGAAACAGCGCCAGATTGCCGACCGCCAGCAGAACGCGCAATTCCGTCGGCCCGAAGCGCCACATCGAAAGATGGAATTCGCACACCGTATAAGTCGCCAGATACGACTGGATAGAAAGCAGCAGAAAGGCGATCAGCAGACCAGTCGCAATCACTGGATGCATGTATCCGGAAAGCGCCAGGCCGCCCATCATCGCCACCGCGCCGATGGAATCGATAATGTGGTCCACATAAAACCCATAACGCGGACGCTGCCGTTGGCGGACGCGCGCCAGAGTTCCGTCGAGGCTGTCGCCGAACCAGTTCAGGGCAAGACAGACGATGGCGGCAAGCAGCATACGGCGGTCATGGGCGGCGAGAGCGTAGCAAAGGCCGGTCGCGATCTGGGCGGCAAATCCGAGAAGGGTCAGGTGGTCGGAATTCACCCACGCCGGCATGCGCTCGGCCATCCAGACGAGAGCCCGTTTTTCGGCGGCGGCAAGGAAGCTCCCGTGGACGCGCGTTGCTTGCCGGAAACCGGCGCGGCGAGCCTCGGCCAAGGTCTTGGGGTTGATCTGCTCGGCAAAATCTGCAAGTGAGGTGGCCATAGTGCCTCCATTTCTGCGGGCACTATGCAGGGCTGGCAGTGAGATGACAATGCAGCGCGGGTAAAACGTGGATCAAGAGATATCTGACCTGTTACCAATAAGATAAAGGGGCTCGTCAACCCAAAAAGAGATGCAGCTCTTGTTTTCCGAGTAACCGCTCTCACGCTGCCCACAAGGTTGCGAGGCCAGCCGCAACTATCGGTGCAGCGCGATGCAGGGTCGAAGTAGATAATTTCATCATCCAGCGCCGATTGAGTATGCCACAAGACGCCTATAAACTAACTTAACCGGACGCCGCCGATGCCAGTCGGATTGGGAGATACACAATGAAAACCGATTCATCGCCAGCATCAGCCTCGGGCACGCGGGACCGGGACGAAACTCCGGCGCGGGAGATCGCGCTGTGGCGAATTTATCTTCTGAGGGCGGGATACCTCTTGATCGCCGTCGGCATGGGAATGCAGAAGGTCCCAGCCTTCCTTCATCACAAGCCTTGGGAGTTGATGCATGGCGTGGTCAATTCCATGCTGCTCGCGCTAGTGCTGCTGGCGATCCTAGGGTTACGCTATCCCTTGAAAATGCTGCCGCTTCTGTTCTGGGAAATAACATGGAAGGCCACATGGCTTCTCGCGGTCGCGCTGCCTGCCTGGCAGAACCACACCATGGACGCAGACACCTGGGACACAACTTTTGCCTGCCTGATGAGCGCGATCTTCCTGTTCGTCGTGCCGTGGGATTATGTCTGGCGGAATTTTGTCGCCGCGCGCGGTGACCGCTGGTGGTGAACGCTTTGCGGTAAGCGTCCGCTGATGGCCGCGCGGGATTGGAGGATAGCTGCGCGTGCCGGGAGAACTGTTGCAAAATCCATTACACTGACAACCGCGTCCCGAGCATGAAGTGCAGGTAAAGTGTAAAGTAGGGGTCCGCAACTAGGTGGACTCTTCAATCGCCGCCCGTATCTGCTCCACTGCCCACCCAGTCTGCTCGGGCGCGATCACTGCCGGAGGCGCAATCAGCAGGTGGTCGCCCGCGACTCCGTCCACGCATCCCTGCATGGGATAGACCAGCAGCCCTCGCCGGAAACATGCCTGCCCCACCAATCCGGCGAAGTTCTTCTCCGGCGGGAAGGGAGCCTTCGTCTTCTTGTCAGCAACGAACTCAACGCCCCACAACAAGCCCAAGCCGCGGACATCGCCCACCGCATCCAGGTCGCGCAAACTTTCGAGAGCTTTCTTCAAAGTGGAGCCCGCGGTTCCGTCAGCCTCAGAGTCGGCTACGTGCACCAGATTCAACGACCGCAAACGCCGCAGCACAGCGCGTCCGGCAGCCACCGAAACCGGGTGCGCATTGTAAGTAAAGCCGTGGAGAAAGGCTCCCGAGCCCGCGGCGATGGCATCGGCAACCTTCTTGCTCGCAATCACCGCTCCGAGCGGAGCGTATCCCGAAGAAACGCCCTTGGCGGTGACCAGGATGTCGGGCGCGATTCCCCAGTGCTCCACCGCAAAATTTCGGCCGGTGCGGCCCATGCCGGTCATGACTTCATCGGCAATCAGCAGCACATCGTGGCGCTGGCAAATGTTTGCTATGGCCTGCAGGTAGCCCGGTGGAGGCGCGACCGCTCCCAAGGTGGCGCCACTCATGGGTTCAAAGATGAAGCCGGCTACGTCGCTCGGCACAGCCGCGCCCTCTGCCCCCTCAATCGCGCGCTCCAACTCCGCGGCATACTGTTGTCCGCAGTTGTAGCAACTGTCGGTACATTCAAATGCGCAGCGATAGCAATAAGGAATGCCGATGTGCTCAAACTCGCGCACCATGGGCAAGTAGATCTCGCGCCGCTTGCGGTTGCCGGAAACCGCGAGCGCGCCGAGCGTCGCTCCGTGATAGCTTTGCTGGCGGCTCAGAATCTGATGCCGGTTGCTCAGGCCGATCTCCACCTGATACTGGCGCGCCAGCTTCAGCGCTGTCTCCACTGACTCCGACCCGCCGCAAGTGAAGTAGACCGCGCCACCTGCAAAGCCTGCTCCGGCAAAATCCAGTAGCTCCTGCGCAAACTCTTCGGCCACCGGGGTCGTGAACTGGCTGGTATGGACAAACTCCAACTGCCGGGCCTGCTCCGCCATGGCGTCGCCAATTTCGCGAACGCCATGACCAATGAAGTTCACCGCCGCCGATCCCGAGAAATCCAGGTAGCGCTTGCCGTCGGTATCCCAGACGTAGACGCCTTCACCCCGCACGGCCACGGGATAGAGCTTGCGAAAGGAACGCCGCAATACGGGGGTTCGCAGCTGCTGAGCAATCACAGTAGAGTCGGCCACAGGCGGATTATAACGGCATCGTGTGGACGCGGGCGACACGCCCGCACAAGGCCGCGCTCTAACAAATCAGAAGTCACTATGATTGCCGGCGGCTGCCGAGCTTCGCTCGGCCTGGACGGGCGAGGCGCCCGTCCCCACACGCGCCCGTCCCTACACGAACATCGCCAGATGGGTTAATCTGCAGATGCGTCACTTCTGCAAATCATGCGTCTGCTGCGTTTCTTCCGGCCATCGCACCAGCACACGGCGTTTTCGGCGACGCTGCTGCTGATGACGACCATCACGCTTTCGCGCGTGATCGGATACATTCGCGAGGCCTATATCGCCTACGCCTTCGGCGCCGGACAGCAGACCGATGCCTACGTCGCCGCGTTTACCCTGCCTGACTGGCTCAATTACATCGTTGCCGGCGGCACCGCCTCCATCACCTTCATCTCCATCTACACCCGGTTTCTGGCGGAAAAGCGCGAGCAGGATGCGCAGAAAACGTTTTCCATCATCATCACCGTGATGACCACCGTGCTGGTCGCGGGCACCATCCTGGCCGAGATCTTTACTCCACAGTTCGCCGGTTGGATGTTCCACGGCTTCACGGCGGAGCAGCTGCGGCTCTGCGTTCATCTGACGCGCATCCTGCTGCCGGCGCAGATTTTCTTCTACGTTGGCGGAGTCGTTTCGGCGGTGTTGCTCTCGCATCGCCTGTTTCTGCTGCCAGCATTCGGTCCGCTCATCTACAACGTGTTCATCATCGGCGGCGGAGTGATCGCCGGGCGCCAGATGGGGATTGCGTCTCTTGCCTTCGGCGCACTTGCAGGCAGCATCGCCGGGCCATTTCTGATCAACGCGATGGGAGCAGCCAAGATCGGCACGGGATACCGGCCCTCGTTCGACGTGAAGAATCCGGCGTTCCGGGAGTGGGTGCGGCTCTCCATTCCGCTGATGCTGGGCGTGTCGCTGGTCACTGCCGACGATTGGATTCTCCGCTACTTCGCCTCGAGCGGAATTGGCGACATCGCGCGCCTCAACTATGCCAAGCGTCTCTTCGCGGTTCCTATCGCCATTCTTGGACAGGCCGTCGGCCAGGCGTCGCTACCTTTTTTCTCGCGCCTGTTCGGAGAAAAGAAATTCGCGGAATTTGCCGCTATCGTGAACGGTTCGGTCTATCGCATCACGGCTGCTTCCCTGCTTCTGACCGGCTGGATGATGGCGGTTGCCGTTCCGCTGATCGATCTCGTCTATCGGCGCGGGCATTTCACCTTTGCGGATTCTGAATCCACAGCGATTTATTTCTTCTGGTTTTCGCTTTCTTTGGCTTTGTGGTCCAGTCAGGCGCTTTATGCCCGCGCGTTTTACGCCTCGGGCAATACTTTGACTCCGATGGTCGCCACCAGCCTCATCACGCTCGCCTCACTGCCCATATATGCGCTGTTTTTCCGGACGCTGTCGGTTACCGGACTGGCCATCGCGTCCGACGTCGGCATCGCGGCGAATGCGGTGGCCATTGCGCTGCTCCTGCATGTTCGCGGCATGGTGCCGCTGGGCGGCATGAACTGGAAGGAATTGACGAAGGCTGCGCTGGTAGGCGCCGTATCCGGAGGATTGAGTTACGAAGTCATGCGCAGCGTCGCGCTCGATGGCAGCCGCCGCGCCGATCTGTTCGCCCTTGCGCTGGGCAGCTTGACCTGGGCCGCAGCGGTCGCTGCTGGGCTCTGGCTGTTGCGTTCGGAATTGCCGGCAGACCTTCGCCGGAAAAGACCGTCGTCATTTCCGAGAGTTGTCGAAGGCGGGACGGCGGAAACGATGGCCACTGGCAAAGAACCGTAGGGATCTTTGAACCGAAACATCGGTAGAGACGCGGCTTGCCGCGTCTCTACCCAGTCGTCTGCCAAAACAAAAGGGCACCCTCAAAAACGAGGATGCCCTTTCCTTTGAACTGTCTTACCGGCTGGAACCTAAAGCCGAGGCCCAGAGCCGCTTCTACGCCCTTGCCGCAATCGCTGGTTCCGGCGTCGCAACTGAAACGCTCTTCACTTCTTCCGGCTTCGATCCCGCCTTGCGGATGTCGATGCCGCCCTTGAAGAAGGCGCCGTCTTCGATCGAGATGCGTGCTGCCACCACGTCGCCGGTCAGCGAACCGTCACTGCGGATATCCACCCGGTCGCTCGCGATCAGGTTGCCCCGCACTTTGCCGAGCACCACGATTTCCCGCGCGCTGATGTTGGCGGCTACCACTCCGTTACGGCCGATGGTGACGCGGTTGCCGGAGAGGTTGATCGACCCCTCCACTTTCCCGTCAATATATAAAGACTCGGAGCCGGTCACTTCCCCTTTAATCACCAGCGACTTGCCAATCGTGGCTTGATCCGATGCCGTAGTCGTAACCGCCGGGCGCGGTGCCGCAGGGGCTTCACTTATGCCCATGCTCGGGGACGTCGTGGCAGCGGTCGTGCTCGGACGCTCGGGCTCGGCTGGCCGTCCGGGGGTTGCAGGTTGATTCGTGGGCTTCCACATGGTGGTCGAAATCCTTTCCTCTATCAAGAAATTCTGAATCAGGTATCAAGAAACTCTAAATCAGCGCCGCATTTCAGAGGCCAAAACAAATTGTACTCCTCAGTAAACGCCCTGCCTTGTGGAAATCCATCATTTCCAACGGATTTTCATAGTTCTTCTCGTGGTTCCCCCAGCCGCTGAGTGGGTTCGGTCGAGCGCCTGTCGTGTAAGCCCTGCCCAGCCAGCGGTAATTCTTCTATCGCGATACTCTTATCCGATAGTATGGAGCCGTGGGACGCGACCAAACCGTGTGCCATCCCCGACCTGAGACCTGATGTCCCGCAACCTGCTAATTGGCCGCCTGACCATGCATCGCGACGGCTTCGGCTTCGTGATTCCCGACGCTACGTCGCTCGATGCCAGTCTGAAAGCTCGCCTTGCCGGAGATGTTTTCATTCCTCCGCACGCTATCGGATCTTCGATGCACGGCGACCGCGTGCTGGTCGAAGTTTCCGCCGTCCGCAGCGATGGCCGTGCCGAAGGGCGCATCATACGCTCGCTGTCACGCGCGCATCCGACCGTGGTCGGCATCTTCCACTACGGACACCGTCACAACTTCGTCAAACCGATCGACGAAAAAGTTACGCAGGAAATCGTTATCCCGCCGGGGATGGAGAACCCGCAGTCCCCAGTGTCCTCTGTGCCCCCGGTGGTGGGCTTGAAAGGTCAAGGTCAAAAGCAACCACAGGGAACCCTTCGGCTTCGCTCAGGGCAGGCTCCGAGGACACAGGGGAAAAAGTCAGTAGACCGCGTGGTTGGCGAAGAAGCCGCGGTACACGCTGACTGGAAAGATCTGGATGGCGTGGTCGTCGACGTTGAAATCACCGACTGGCCTTCGGCCACGCAAAATCCGCGCGGCCGCGTCATCGAAATTCTCGGCGAAGAAAACGACTTCGGCGTCGACGTCGAGATCATGATCCGCAAGTTTCACTTGCCCCACCGCTTCCCGCCCGCAGTGATCGAAGAAGCGCAAGCCATCGCATCCGATATTCCCGTGAATGAATTGCGCCACCGTCGCGACTACCGCCAGCTTCCCATCGTTACCATCGATGGAGAAACCGCGCGCGATTTCGACGACGCCGTCCACGTCCGCCAACTCGAGAACGGCAACTATGAACTGCAGGTCCACATCGCCGACGTCGCACAATATGTAACCCCCAAGTCACCGCTCGATCAGGAAGCCCGGCTGCGCGGCACCAGCGTCTATTTCCCCGATCGCGCCGTCCCCATGCTGCCGCTCGAGCTCTCGACCGATATTTGCAGCCTGCGCCCGCAGGTCGATCGCCTGGTGCTCACCTGCATCATGGAGATTGACCACCAAGGCGAAATCGTCAGCTACGAAATCAACGAAGGCGTCATCCGTTCGGCGAACCGCATGACATATACGGCAGTGAATGCCGTGATCGAAGGCGACGCTGCCGCGCGCCGAGAATACGCGGCGCAGGTCGAGCACTTCGAACGCATGCGCGATCTGGCGATGATCCTGAACCGCAAGCGCAAACGCCGAGGGTCGATCGATTTCGATCTCCCCGAACCGGTCATTGAATTCGACGAATTCGGAATGATGAAGAGCATCACACGTTCCGAGCGCAATATCGCCCACCGGCTGATTGAAGAATTCATGCTGTCGGCGAACGAGAGCGTCGCGCACTATCTGGAAAATAAACGCATCGCCTCGCTCTACCGCATCCACGAGAAACCCGACGCCAAGCGCGTCTACGATTTCGAAGTCATCGCCGCCACTTTCGGATATTCTCTCGGCGTAGGCGCGCTGCCTATTCAGCGCGTCCAACTCAAAGCCGACCGCCGCGAGGCCCGCGGCACCGGCAAGCGCGTCCGCGAAATCGAAGTGCCCAAAGAAGTCCACATCACCCCGCGCATGTACCAAAAACTTACGGAGAAAATCGCGGGCAAACCGGAAGAGAGAATCCTGAGTTTCCTGATGCTGCGCTCGCTGAAGCAGGCCCGCTACTCCGAAGAAAATCGCGGACACTTCGCGCTGGCTGCCACCACCTACACCCATTTCACCTCTCCCATCCGCCGCTATCCCGACCTGATCGTGCACCGCATCCTGAAGGAGGTGCTGCAAGGCTCAGCCGAAAAGACGGATGGAGAAGTGCCGGTAGCAACGTCGTCGGTGGAAGAACGGCCCTTCAGGGCCGCGTCTAGCGCCACTTTGCAAGGGGCTTCAGCCCCCGGGGGCTCGCCGCCATCTCCCTGGTCCAAACGCCGCGACCGCGCCGCCCATCAACACGCGCTCGAACCTCTCGGCGGCCCGATTTCGCTTGGAGAACTCCATAACATTGCCGACGAATCCAGCCAATCCGAGCGCCGCGCCGACGAAGCCGAGCGCGGCTTGATGGAATGGAAGAAAATGAAATTCATGGAGCGCCGCATCGGCGAAGATTTCGACGGCCTCATCATCAGCGTGACCAAATTCGGCTTCTTCGTGGAACTTACCGACCTCTTCGTCGAAGGCCTGGTCCCGCTCAACACGCTCGCTGACGACCGCTATACCTACCACGAAGCCACGCGCCAAATCATCGGCCAGCGCTCGCGAAAGACCTACAGCCTAGGAGATCGAGTGCGGGTGCTGGTGGACCGGATTGATCCGGTGGAGAAGAAGATTCAGTTCGCGGTACTGGAGGAGGAGCAAAAGCCCTCAGTAAGAAGGAGACGGAAGTAAGGGTGGTTAGGCCACCTAATCCTAGCCTCAATGATCGGTCTTATCGTAAGCTTGATCTGATAATCGGAAGGCAATTGAGAGCGGACAACAGAACCCGGCCTAACCTTCTCCATTTCTTCGCGCAGCGTGGCGCCATTGCCCTACTCGCACTAACTTTGTGTCCCCTGCGACCCGCATGGGCAGACGCCCTCGAAAAGCAGGTCAAGTTTGACTACTTAGACAAGGTGCTGACGCTGCGTCATTTTTACTCTGGCGAACACCTCAAATTTAACTCGAACGGCACTCTCCAGGGGAATGCCCCGATCGGTCCGTGGACACTGGACGGGCAAATCGAAGTCGAGGATATCCATCTGCAAGGCGCGCGACTGGTGATCAAAGGTCGGCGAATCCACCGCACGCTCGACACGCAGAGCAACCTCGAGGACCGACTTAAGACCCTCGGCAATAGCAACGACAAGAAGCAAAAAGAACTGAAGAAGGAGCTTCTGCATCTAACAGCTGAGATCGACATCGAACTACCCGGCGAAGAGCCGGACGAGAAAGACGTCACCTCGGCGATTCACGCCGTCTTTCTCACCAACTCCGAATCGATGATCGACATCGTGCCCAGTTACTGGCACGCCTACTTCGCCAAACAAGAAGGCAAACCCTTCAGCTTGCCCGACCAGAAGAAGGAAAGCGTTTCCTATTTCAAGGTAGGCGGCGGAGTTTCACCTCCACGTCTCGTCACCCAACCAGACCCGGAGTATTCGGAAGAAGCGCGGAAGGCGAAGTACCAGGGAACGGTTGTTCTGTTCATGATCGTCAATGCTTCTGGAGCACCCACCAAACTGCAAATCGTAAGGCCCGTCGGACTGGGCCTGGATGAAAAGGCGGTCGCGGCGGTCAGCACCTGGAAATTCACACCCGCGCAAAAAGACGGCGAACCCGTGCCAGTCGCGATCAATGTCGAGGTGTCGTTCCGTCTTTATTAGCTATGGGAACTTTGACGGTCCTATATAGAATTAAACTGTAAGCGGGAGCGAACGATCATGCCCACACCCAGCGAACCTAAACCCCAGCAAGACTCGACCCAGGCTGCCGAGCATGTCGCCAGTGCTCATCAGATTTTGAAGGAACTGCAGCAGAAGGTCGGAAACCATCCCGAACTCGGCGAAGCCATAACGAAACTGGAGATGGCGCTCAACATACTGGCAATCCAGACCGGTGGGCTGCTGTAGTCCCGGCCTGCTAAACTACCTTTTCACCACTCTTGGCGCCTGCCTAGGAAGTCAGTTTCATGTCCAGCACTCCCACTCCACGCACGCGCGTAGTGCGCGAGCCTCAGCGGGCGGTTTACGACCGCGACGCCATCAACCAGATCCTCGATGAAGCTTTCCTCTGCCACGTTGGCTTCGTGGCTGACGGACAGCC
>Ga0074046_10001450_pt1 | contig 21415 bp, 17 predicted proteins | sample BogForMeECP23OM3_FD_94441 | JGI IMG/M metagenome (GOLD analysis project Ga0074046, IMG submission 94441) | Bog forest soil microbial communities from Calvert Island, British Columbia, Canada - Bog Forest MetaG ECP23OM3 | ecosystem: Environmental > Terrestrial > Soil > Wetlands ... | reverse complement strand
TTTTTTTCTGCATCCGGTTGGCACGAGTCTGTTCATGTATATCCTGCTGCGTTCGATGTTCCATGCTTTCTGGAATGATGGCATCGTGTGGCGGGGCACGAAGTATCCGCTGGAGGAGTTGCGGAAGGGAATGGTGTGAAATCTGCAGCTATCCGCTCCGGTTAGGGTTCGGCCAGTCCATTTTGTTGCCTCTATAGGGAGCAGCCATTGATCACCTCAGCGGCTAAAGCCGCGTTCAAAACAGTGCCGTAACCGCAGCGGTAAACCGCTGCGCTACCCAAAATCAACCACCACCAAAATTGACAGCGCACAAGAACGACCCCTGCTCAAACCGTCCAGCCCCTATTGCGGCTCCCCCGGATCTTCGATCGACATCGGATCGTCCTGCCTGGTCGTCTTCTTCTTCTTAGCGGCTTTGGCGTGGATCTTACCGGCACTGTTGTGGGGTTCACGCTCGACGTCGTAGCCCGTGGGTACTGTGGGAAACAGCAGAAAAGCGCCTTCGCCCAGTTGCTGGGAGCGGCGCAAAACGATCTCGGCGCGTCCATCGTAATCCTGGATCGTTCCCTTAATTTCAATCTGCCGGCCTTCCAGCTGCGCAACGTCGCCCATCTTCTTGAGATCGGCGGGAAACACGACCACGGTGAAGGGACACGCCTTGGGCTCTTTGCAGAAGTTCAGGATCTTGGTGCCTTTGCGGCCATCTTCCACGTGCTGCACAGTTCCACTGACACAAGCGCTCGTGCCGACATGCTTGCTCGCTTCGGCGAATGAAACGCAGTCGCGCGAGGAAATATTGCGGGCGGAACAAACTCCGCTGGTTAAGGCTGCAACAAGGATAATCGCGAAGACGGTCGCGACGAGAGAAATCACGGTGGGAAAGCGCATGATGGGCAGGTCGCGAAAAAGTGCGTCCTCAGTTTTTATTGTAGGGGTGTTTGCAGGCGTGGAAGAGAGGATCAACGCTCAGCGGGACGAAAATTCTCACGATGGCGTCCCGAAAAGGGAACATGCGGGCCGGGGTTGAGCGCCGGAGGGTGGCCCCGGCGCTCTACAGTTCCAGCGGCTAAACAATCCTACTTGCTGAAAGACTTTACGCCCGCTGCCTCATCTTCCTTCACGTCGAAGACGGTGTAGAGCTTCGTGATCTGGAGCAGGTCGTGTACTTTCTTGGTGAGGTTGAGCAGCTTGAGTTCGCCACCCTGGTTCTTGGCGGTCGTGAACGCGCTGACCAGCTCGCCGATGCCTGAGCTGTCGATATAGTTCACGTCACCGAGGTTCAGCAGGATCTTTTTCTGCCCCTTGGAAAGTAAATCGCGCACGGTATCGCGCAGAACTACGCTGCCTTCGCCGAGCGTGATCCGGCCGCTGAGATCGACAATCGTGACGCCATCCACCTGTCGAGTACTGGACTTCATGGTCACTGGGGAGCCTCCTTGGGGTCCGCGGGGTTGCCGTGGACGTGCTTAATCATTATAAGTTCGGTGCCCGTTTGGGAAGGGTGGATTTCCACCACATCCATGAACGAGCGTATCAGGAAAATGCCCCGTCCCGATGTTTTCATCAGGTTCTCCGGCGCCAATGGATCCGGAATCCTGCTGGCGTCGAGCCCTTTGCCCTGATCGCGAATGACGATGACCAGGTCGTGGACCGTACGTTCAAACGCGAGTGTAACCTTCTTGCTCGGGTCGTAGGCATTGCCATGCAAAACTGCGTTCACGGCGGCTTCGCGCACCGCCATGGAGATCTTCATGATCTCCTCGTCGTCAAAGCCGGCTTCGGCCGCGATGCGACTGGCCGTTTCCTCGGCATTGTTCACCGTCTCCAACGTCGAATCGAGCGTATAGGAGACGCGGTCTGCGGACATAAAATGAACGGATCCTGAGTCGGCCTTTGCCTCACTCGCAACCGTGACACCGGCTCGAAGTGCTGGCCCGAATGCGGTGCAGGGCGAATTGAGAGTTTGCCTGTAGAGCGCGCAAAAGTCAACGCGGTCCCTCCGCATCGTCATACCACAATAGAGAAATCTATTCGCCATAGGGAACCCAGATATTCTTCACCTGGGTGGCATGCTCAAGAAACCAGCGGCCCTCGGCCAGCCTCGGGTTGAACCAGTCGAGGGCGCGCCCTTCGTTCGTCCAAACCTGCTTCAGATTGCCAACTGACATCGCCTTGGCCGACGCGGCGTTGGCTTCATCGCCAAAGCACCAGATGGCATCGACGTCGTCATGTTCGGCGAGCGTCTTCAGCAGTTGCGAGGTATATCCGGTCACAATATTCAGCGCTCCGCCGGGCAGGTCGCTGGTGTCGAAAAGCTGGTAGAGATCGCCGGTGATCAGCGGATAAGTTTCCGAAGGAACCGCGATCACCGTGTTCCCAACCGCGAGAGCGGGCATCACGAGGGAAAGAAACCCGAGCAGCGGCGCTTCCCGCGGACAGATGATGCCCACCGTCCCAATCGCCTCGTTCATCGCGATTGCTATATTCCGGAATGGAGGATTGTGCACCGCACCGTCAAACTTATCGGCCCACGCCGCGTACGAGAAAATTCTCTCGATGCCGAGCTCCACTTCCGCGGCAGCCTGCTTTTCGCCGACCACTGCGGCAAGCCGATGCGCAATTTCGTTGCGCCGCTGCGAAAGATTCTCCGCGCAGTAATAAAGAACCTGAGCATGATTGTGTGCTGTAGCCTTGGCCCACGATGCGGCCTTGCGCGCCGCCTCGACTGCGTTGCGAATGTCTTTGCGATTGCCCATCGGAGTTTCGCCCAGCAATCGTCCATCAGGTGTGCGTACTTCCATGCTGTAGCCGGAGTCGGGACGCGCCTGCTTGCCGCCGATGTAGAGCTTGACCGTGCGGTCGATGTCAGGAATGCTCGCGGGAGTGTCGATGTCAGAAGCAGTCGAGTCGTCGGCGGATTCCGCCTCGGGTGGCGCCTGTTTCTCCGCGGGCAGCTTTGGCGCGCGCTTGAACCACGCTGGCTCGATATATTCGAGCAAGCCTTCGCGGCCGCCCTCGCGTCCGTAGCCGCTCTCACGGTAACCGCCAAAGCCGCAGGAAGCGTCGAACAGGTTCGTGCAGTTTACCCAGACCACTCCTGCTTTGATTTGCGCGGCGACGTGCAGAGCGACGTTGATGCTCTCGCTCCACACACACGCGGCCAAACCATAAACCGTATTGTTCGCTAACTCGACCGCTTCCGCCGGCGTGCGGAACGTCATCGTCGCCAGCACCGGTCCAAAGATTTCCTGCTGCGCAACGATCGAGGTCGGATGCACATTGCTCAGCAGCGTCGGCGGATAGTAGAACCCGCGCGCCGGCAACGTTATCTGCGGCTGCCAGCACGTCGCGCCGTCCGCTATACCCTGATCAACCAGCTTGCGAATGCGGTCGAGTTGCACGCGCGCCACGATGGCGCCGATGTCGATGGCTTTGTCGAGTGGCGCGCCGATGCGGAGCGTGCTCATTCGATCCTGGATTTTGGCGATCAGAGCTTCGGCAATGCTCTCCTGCATCAGCAAGCGCGAGCCCGCGCAACATACCTGCCCTTGATTGAACCAGATTCCGTCCACCAGGCCTTCGACGGTGCTGTCGAGGTCGGCGTCTTCGAACACGATGAAAGGAGACTTGCCGCCGAGCTCAAGCGAAAGCCGTTTGTGGCTCGTTGCCGTAGCGGCGCGAATCGCGCGTCCGACTTCAGTCGATCCGGTAAACGCGATCTTGTCCACGTCGGGATGCTTGACCAGCGCCTCGCCGGTTGATCCGTCTCCAGTAACGATGTTGACCACACCGGCGGGCAGGCCAGCTTCCTGGCAGATTCCGGCGAAGGCCAGCGCGGTCAGTGGCGTGAATTCCGCTGGTTTCAGGACCACGGTATTTCCCGTGGCCAGAGCCGGCGCAATTTTCCAAGCCAGCATCAACAGCGGGAAGTTCCAGGGGATGATTTGACCGACGACTCCGCAGGGCACGTACTCGGGAAATTCTTGTTCCAGAAGTTGCGCCCAACCGGCGTGATGATAGAAATGCCGAGCGACCAGCGGAATGTCAATGTCGCGACTCTCACGGATGGGCTTGCCGTTGTCCATCGTTTCGAGTACCGCAAGCAACCGCGAATGCTTCTGTACCAGCCGGGCGATCGCATACAGATAGCGCGCGCGCGAATGCGGGGTGAGCGCTTGCCATTCGGAAGACGCCGCCCGCGCGGCGTGGACTGCGGCGTCAATATCCGCCGCCGAGCCTTGCGCGACCGACGCGAGTTTCTCGCTGTTCGAGGGATCGACGGTGTCGAAATATTCTCCCGCTGTGGGCGCCTGCCATCCGCCGCCGATGAAATGTTGGAAGCGGTAGCCATGGCGCTCCAGCCAGGCCAACGCTTCTCTGGAATCTTCCGGAGCGGGACCGTATTCCATGCTCACGAATTTTTCAGCAATGCTCATTGGCGTTGGCTCCAAAAGAACTCGCGGTAGAGACGGGGCTTGCCCCGTCTCACTCTGCGGCGAGAAACGCGACAAGCCGCGTCTCTACGGGAAATGCATCGGCTACGCCAGCGGATGCCGATACTCGGCGGAATAACGTCCAGTAGCATGATGTTCCAGTTGCCGCTCGATGTCGCCGAGCAATCCGCTGGCTCCGAAGCGTAACATTTCCCTCCGCAGCCAGGACGGTCCCAGCTCTTCTTTGATCATCGCCAGCCAGTCGATCGACTGCTTGGCCGTGCGGATTCCGCCCGCCGGTTTGAAGCCCACCGCCATCCCTGTTTGCTGCGCGTATTCGCGGATGGCGCGAGTCATGACCAGGCCGACCGGCAAAGTCGCGTTCGTCGGCTCTTTGCCCGTCGAAGTCTTGATGAAGTCAGCGCCCGCCATCATCGCAACCATACTCGCGCGGGCCACATTGCGCAGCGTCAGCAGGTCTCCCGCGCCAAGGATTACCTTCATGTGCGCCGATCCACACGCCCGTTTGAATTCTGCGACCTCATCATAGAGCGCCTGCCAGCGGCCGCCGAAAACATGCGCTCGGGTGATGACGACATCGATCTCATGCGCGCCCGCCTCCACCGATCGGCGAATCTCGTTGACCCTTTCCGCCAGCGGCGATAAACCAGCAGGGAAGCCTGTGGAGACGGCCGCGACATGTACTCCGCTGCCGTTAAGCGCATGCAGAGCCGTTTCGACAAACGTGTGGTACACACAGATGGCTGCGACTTTGATTTGCAACTCTTCGATGCCGAGCTTCTTTTCCAATTCCGACTGAATGGGATGCCGGCCTTTTGCGCACAATCGCCGAACGCGCTCGTCGGTATCATCGCCGGAGAGAGTTGTCAGATCCATGCAGGTGATGGCCCGCAGAAGCCACGCCGCCTGCCATTCTTTTTTCACTGTGCGTCGCGCGACTTGGGATTGCACGCGCCGCTCGACCGCGCTGGTGTTGACGCGCACTTCCCGGACCCAATCGAGATTGAGAGGAATGCCGGCATTCGGCAGCAGCGGCTGCCCGGAGAGAATCGCAATCGCATCACCCTGCGACGCGTGAGGTGCGACGCTTCGAAACTCGTTGTGTTCGACCGGCATAAAATGCTCCACACGAAACAGCGCGACCCGTCCTTTGCCGTTCGATTGTACGGCAGATGCCGCGAAAGATGAATTCGCGGTTTCATCTTCATCTTCGTCTTCATCTTGACACCGGGACTCTGCACGGCTACGCTACGGCGCGATTCTTTACATGATTCCTACACCTAATTCCTGACTTACGGAGAAGCGATGTTCACACCCCATAGTCTGGGTATTGCGCTTTGCATGATGATCATCAGCGCCATCTGCTGGGGATCCTGGGCCAACACTTATAAGGGCGTGAAGAATTATCGCTTCGAATTGTTTTACTGGGACTATGCGGTCGGCATTTTTCTGGTCTCGCTGATCCTCGCCCTTACCATGGGAAGCACAGGGAATGACGCTTCGAGTTTCCTGAACAATGTGCGTTCCGCAGATACCAGCAACATCGTTTCCACCATGATCGGAGGCGCCATCTTCAATCTGGCGAACCTGCTGCTGGTGGCTGCGATTGATATGGCCGGGCTTGCCATCGCGTTTCCGGTTGCCATCGGAATCGCGCTCGTCGTCGGCGTGATTTTAAGTTACGCCCTCCAGCCCAGGGGAAATGCGGCGCTCCTCGCCGCGGGCGTGGTTTGCGCGCTTATCGCCGTGATCATGGACGGAAAAGCCTATGGCAGTCTGGCGATTGCTGGCCGCTCGGTCTCCAAAAAGAGTATTGTCGTCTGCGTCGTGTCCGGCGTTTTGATGGGGCTCTGGGGCCCCCTTCGTGGCGCACGCGATGACCACCGGCAACACACTTGGTCCCTACAGCATTGCCGTTTTTCTCACGCTGGGCGCGCTGCTCTCGTGTCTGATCTGGAACACTTATTTCATGAAACACCCGCTCGTTGGAGAGCCCGTGAGTTTTGCCGGTTTTTTCAGAGGACCCATTTCCGGCCACGCGCTCGGACTGCTCGGCGGATTCATCTGGGGCGTCGGCATGGTCTTCAATCTGGTCGCGGCCAGCTTTACGGGAGTGGCAATCTCCTACGCCATCGGGCAATCCGCGCCGATGGTGGCCGCTCTGTGGGGGGTTCTAGTCTGGAAGGAATTTGAGGGCGCGCCCGGCAAAGCGAAAACTTATCTTGTCCTGATGTTCGTCTCCTACTGTGTGGGGATACTGTTGGTGGCGAAAGCAAACGGCTAAACAAGATCCGCTAGGGACGGGGCTCGCCCCATCTCACTCCGCGGCAGGAGACGCGGCAAGCCGCGTCTCTACGGGGAGGGCTGTGAAAGGACCTCCGTACGGGTCAATGAGCGAAATTTATCAACAGATACTAGCAGGCTTGCTTCCGAGATTGCGGAAGAGCTGCCGTTAACTCTCTGCAACGTACTCGACCGCGCCCGTGTCGCCGTCAACAATCATGTCGTAGGGGAACCAGTAGATTTCCTCGTTCCCGTCATCATCGATGTAGGCATAACCTATGTACACCGTACCCGTGTCTTCCATCTGGGCTAATACGAAGGAGGCATACACGATCTGTCCACCCACGGCTTGCGCCATTTTTTTGTGCGTCTTGTACTTCTTGACGGGGATGTTTCCCTTCGTGGCGTGCTTGACGTGCAGAGCAGCGATCTTTCCGTTTTTCACTTCCACCGAGGTGGTGTATTTTCCTTTGTGGTCGATGTCATGGTGGCCGTCGTGTTTGAGGTTGTCGCCGAGCAGTGCCTTCCCGTCATGATGGTTATGATTCTTCGCGGTGGGGGCCGCAACCGCGGCCTCGCCGAGAGCAAACAGCCCGAAAATGACAGCCATAGCTGTGAAAAAACGCTGTATACGAGTCATGGTCATGGTTAATCTCCAGTTTTTGCCAGAATTTTCCCCTTTTCCACTTCCAGGTCTCTGGAAAAGGTAGGGCAATGCTGGAGCCGGCAGCCATGGTTTGACTGTTCAAGAGTGCTCACTTTCGCAAATAAAGTGGGGGTAACAGTTGCAACAGCTGGGAAATTCCTCCCTTGTGGCTTACTGTTTTAGTTGCCCGAGACAGCTTCGATGAGCTTAGAAAGGGTTGACCTGGGGAAAATGAATCTTCAGCTTATAGCAAATGAAGAGAATCAGGATCGCGCCCAGTGTGGAAAAAATGAGGCCAGCAGGATGGTACCGTTCGTTGGTCGGGCGCGAAAACATGTGGCTAACGCCGCCGCCGATGATCGATCCGATGATGCCGAGCACGGTTGTCCAGAACATCGTCATATGGACGTGCATCACCGATTTCGCGATAACCCCCGAGATGAGCCCAATCAGGATATACCAGATTAAGTGAAACATACTTTACCTTCAGCCTTTGCCTTCACAACGTCGTGTTGACGCTCTTCGTGCGACCCCGCCGCCTGCAGTGGAGGATCGATGTGCGGTGTTTTCTGGGTCAGAACGAGGTTCATTTCGTTCGCCAGTTCCGTCAATTTCGCAGGATCTTGTTCGCCAAGGCACCGGGCCGCCAATTCTTTCCACCGCTCAAACTTTTTCGACATATGGTCCTGATTTTTCTACGAATAGAGAGAGTAGGCCCGGAGCTAAACATCCGTCTGTCCAATATTGACCACAATATTGACGACATCCGGGTGATGGCGGGGGCAACTGGAAGACGTTGTTGAAAAGGCGATTGCACGCATTGAGAATTGGGCGTCCACAGGTGACGGCGGGTTGTAAGATTCTCCTTAAAGAAAATTCCCCGTTGGATACGGACTCATGAATCGCAGGCTCCAGGCGATGGCTGTCACACTGTGCGCAATCACACTGTCGCTCCGAGCGGCGCAAACAAATTCCGCGTCCGCTTCCAACTCCACTTCCAAAGTCGAACGCGCACCTGCACTCACTCGTCCGCTCAGTCCTCCAAAAGTTAACTTTGTGGACATCGCGGAACGCGCCGGCCTTAATGCCAAGACGGAAGACGGAGGCGACAAGACCAAGCGCTACATCATCGAAACCACCGGCAGCGGCGCCGCTTTCTTCGATTTCGACAACGATGGTTGGCCTGACATTTTCCTGGTCAATGGCAGCCGCCTCGAAGGCTTTCCCAAGGGCCAGGAGCCGACCAGCCATCTTTACCGCAACAACCACGATGGCACGTTTACGGACGTTACCCAAAAAGCCGGCGTCGGCCTGGTCGGCTGGGGCCAGGGAGTCTGCGCCGGCGACTACGATAACGACGGATTCGTTGATTTATTCGTCACCTTCTGGGGACACGACGTTCTCCTGCACAACAACGGCGACGGCACCTTTACTGATGTCACCCGCAAGGCTGGTCTCTGGCATGACGATGTGCGCTGGTCCACCGGCTGCGCTTTTGTGGATTACGACCGCGACGGCCATCTCGACCTCTTCATCGCCCACTACGTCGACTTCGACCTGGCGCATACACCCGAGCCCGGCAGCGGCGCTGCCTGCTTGTGGAAAGGGATACCGGTGATGTGCGGTCCGCGCGGCCTGAAAGGAACGCACAGCGAGCTCTACCACAACAACGGCGATGGCACTTTCACCGACGTTAGCCAGGCATCCGGAGTTGCGAAAACCGACGCTTACTATTGCTTCACCGCTCTCACCGGCGACTTTGACAACGACGGCTGGCCTGACATCTATGTTACGTGCGATTCCACTCCCAACCTGCTTTTTCATAACAACCACAACGGCACCTTCACCGAAACTGCCGTTGAAGCCGGCGTAGCCTTCAACGACGGAGGGCGCGAGCAAGCCGGCATGGGAGCCGATGCGGTCGATTACGATGGCGACGGCTGGCTCGACATCATCAAGACAAATTTCTCCGATGACACCGCCACGCTCTATCACAACAATCGCGACGGAACGTTTACCGACGTCACCTCAGCCGCCGGACTCGGCAAGAATTCACAATTCCTGGGATGGGGAACGCTCTTCGTCGACGTCGACAATGACGGCTGGCCCGACATCTTCATGGCAAACGGTCATGTCTATCCCGAACTGGACAGCAAAGGTCTCGGCCTCAACAATACTTTTCGCGAACGTAAGCTTCTTTACTGGAACGAGCACAACGGCCGATTTCTCGACATCTCACTCGAGGCCGGGCCGGGCATCACGACTCCCTTCAACAGCCATGGCGTGGCTGCTGCCGATTTCGACAACGACGGAGCCGTCGAGATTCTTGTGAACAACAGTCATGATCGCCCCAGCCTGCTGAAAAATCTCGGCGAACGAAATTCAGGCGACCAGGGAAACTGGATTCTACTGAAATTGGAAGGAACGAAGTCCAATCGCGACGCTATCGGCGCCAGAGTCACACTGCGCGTGGCTGATCACCAGCAGACGCAGGAGGTTCGCAGCGGCGGCGGATACATCTCGCAAAGTGACTTCCGCCTGCATTTTGGGCTGGGCAAAGCCACGCAGGCCGATTCGGTTGAGATTCGCTGGCCGAGCGGCCTGGTGCAGCACTTCGAAAATGTCGCCGGCAATCGAGTGGTAAGAATCCGCGAAAGCATAGGCATTATGGGAAATTGAATTCCGAAATTCTGCGCGCGACATGCACCGCGTCAACACAAAAACTCTTGACTTTACATTTCTAATCTATTTATATGGCCCATCAATTAAAAAGGGAAAAACTCCGTGTTCCAGCCGGGGGGAGTCGAACCCAAATCACCACTCCTCGATGAAAAAAAAAAGAGTGGAACGACAAGGTGGAAGAGATGCTGAAAAGAAAAGCGAGCCTCGTAGCGGTTCTGTGTTCCGTGTTTTCCCTCTGTCCACTTCTTTACAGTCAGGCGAATGGCAGTCTTTCCGGAACCGTTGCCGATAAAACCGGCTCTGTCATTGCCGGCGCGGCGGTGACCATCACCTCGCAGGCCACCGGTCTAACACGCGCAGTGAAGACCGATGGCTCAGGACACTATCTCGCGCCGCTGCTGCCGGTGGCGTTTTACACCATCCGGGTGGAGTCTCAGGGTTTCCAGACCACCGAGCAGAAGGACATTCGTCTGCAAGTCGACGAACAGCGCGAGATCGATTTCACGCTCAACCCTGCGGCGGTGTCGTCAACGGTTGAAGTCAACGCCACCGAAGTCGCTGTAGAAACCACAAACCCGACCCTCGGCCAGGTAATCACGTCCGAGCAGGTCGCTGACCTTCCATTGAACGGACGCAACTTCGTCCAGTTGGCGACCCTAACTCCTGGAACGACTTCATCCACCAACCCAGCGAGCTTCTTCACCAGTGCCGCCAGCAGCGAGGCTGCCACGCGCGGAGCCTTTTCGCTCTCGGTCGGCGGGTCGCGTGAACAGAGTACCGACTGGCTGCTCGATGGCAACGACAATAACCAACTCGATGAAGGCGGCATTGGAATTTTCTCTTCTATCGACGACATTCAGGAATTCAAGGTCCTGACCTACAACTACTCCGCGGAATATGGAGAGCGCGCCGGACCCACCGTGCTGGTCACAACTAAGTCCGGCTCGAACCAGTTTCACGGCTCCGCGTTCGAGTTCTTCCGCAATACCGATCTCGACGCGAAGACTCCTTTCGTCGACACGGCCACGAAGTTCAATCTCAACCAGTTTGGCGGATCGCTTGGCGGCCCCATCCAGAAGGACAAAACGTTTTTCTTTGCCGACTATGCGGCCAAGATGCAGCGAAAAGGAGTCCCGTTCACTGGGTTTGTTCCGACCACTGCCATGACCACGCCTTACGACGCGGCCGGTGACTACAACTTTAGCCTCGATCCTTCTGGCAATCCCCGTCCCGGCCTTTTCAACGGCACACAAAACGCCGACGGTTTTGGCGATCTTTACAACCCATATACGGACACGCCGTTCGAGTGTGACGGCGCAGGCAATCCGATTGTTCCGGGCCCCGGCGGAATACAAACCGGAGGTTCCTCGTGCAACAAGATTCCAGGGGCCATGATTAACCCGCAAGGTGCGGCGGTAGCTGCGCTTTATCCGGCACCCACCGTAACTGGCAATTCCTCGTTCAACTACACCAACCAGCCGACTCGCAAACTCAACGAGGGAACCTGGGATGTCCGGGTGGATCACAATTTCTCCAGCAAGGACTCAATCTTTGGGCGCTTCAGCTACGATCAGGCAACCAACTTCGTCCCCGGCGGCTCGCCCACCTGGTCGGAACAAAACGCCTTTGGCAGCAACCAGGAGATTAGCAACCATGGGCGGAATGCGGCCGTGTCTGAAACGCATGTCTTCTCCCCCACCACGATTAATCAGTTCAACGCCGGGTTCAACCGGATATTCAACCACATCCTCTCCTTTGGTGAATTTGGCGGTCAGCCTTGCAAAGCGGCAGCTCTGGGCATCCCTGGCGCCGATCTGGGGAGTGCCTGCGATGGCGTAACGGGATACCCTGCCAGCCTGAACCAGGCGACCAATGACTGCATCAGTTGCGGCCTGACTTCGTTCCAGATGAGCAGCTATTTTTCAATTGGTGATCGCGGATACTCGCCTTATCAAGGCGGCACCAACGTCTATTCGGTTGGCGACACCATCGACCTGATTCGCGGCAAACACGATATCCGCGTAGGCGGCGTATATCGCGCCGAGGAAATGAATATCAGGAACAACGCGTTTCAGGATGGGTATGTCGTAAACTTTGGCTCGGCGAGCGGCGACAATATCTCCGATCTCCTTTTGGGTGCAATGGGAGTTTTTGCGGCCCACGATCAAACCTTCCTGGGCGGCACCGTCGGCCGCCGCTTCAAGCTGGTTCGCCCCTTTGTCCAGGATGATTGGCGCGTGACCAGCAATCTGACGGTGAACATCGGCGTTGCCTGGGCTTTCGTCACGCCCGAAACCGAGGTCAAGAATCGGCAAGCGAACTTCAACGTTGAGAACCTCAAGTGGTACGTTCCGACGGGGAGCCCCACGTTAAGCGACTGCTCGAGCTGCATCGCTACCGACGGGCGCGTCGGCATCCAATTCGACAAGACTGCCCTGGAACCACGCATCGGACTGGCCTGGAAGCCGCTAGGTGGCGATCAGACCGTGATCCGCGCCGGGTACGCCATCTACCACGATTCTTCGTGGGATCAAGGCGGACAGGGGTTGTGGCAGAACCCGCCGTACTATGCGGAAGTCGATCCCTGCACATTTTGTCTCACCTATGGCGTCGCCGCCGGATCCCTGTCAGGCGGTTTCCTTTTGACCGCACCTCAGCCTCCTTCTACCTTGGCCGTCCCGGGCGGCTATCTCTATAACGCGCCCGTGAACCCGCAGGATTACACCGGATCCATTCAGGCCATGAACCCCAATTTCAAACAAGGGTCGATCCAGCAGTGGAACCTCAACGTTGAGCGTCAGGTGCCCGGCAATGTAGTGCTGACGCTGGGCTATGCCGGAACCCGCAGCCACCACATTCTCGTGAGTCAATTGAACGAAAACATAATGTCGCCTAATGCGTGCGGCGTTGTTGCGGGCTACACGCTGGGCTGCGGCATTACCGCGTACCCTTATGCAGCGCCCTTTCAACCTGTCGACACCAACAACAGCATCGGTTCCGCCCAGTATGATTCCCTGCAGGCAAAGGCTGAAACCAAGAGCGCGCGGCATGGAATCTACGCCTTGCTGGGATACACCTGGTCGCGCAATTTCGACACTGGTTTGACGGACGGCTTGGGCACTAACCCTGGCGCTCTATACTATCCCCTGCCTGGAACGGCGAGGCTGGATTGGGGTCTGTCGCAACTGAACCTCAATAGCAGCTTTACCGCCAGCGTCATTTACGATTTGCCGTTCGGGAAGGGCAAGCACTTCGGCGGCGGTTGGAACGGAGCCACCAACGCCGTCCTCGGAAATTGGCAGGTGAATGTGATCGAGAGGGCCACGTCGGGATTCCCGCTCTTCGTGGTCGATAGCACTGATCCGTCGGGCGTGAACTTCAGCTACAACGGGCTCGTTGTTCAGCGCCCGAACGAAGTGGGTAACCCCAACGTGTCGGGTCCGGTCGCGGCGAATCCGGGATGCACTGCTCCTTCGCAGATTCACACACTCTCGCATTGGTTCAATCCTTGCGCTTTCGAGTCGGCTCCATCCGGAGAGCTCGGCACCGCTGCCCGCGCGCCGGTTTACGGCCCGCGTTTTGTGAACACCGATCTCTCATTATTCAAGAACTTTCCGTTGTCCTTCCGCGAGGGAACGGCTCTGCAATTCCGGGCCGAGTTTTTCAATCTGCTCAACCACCCGCAGTATTGGATGTCCGGGATCAGCGGCACCGGTGAACAGGACATAGGTACGCAATCCAGTTTCGGCGTGATAAACAGCACCGTGAACAACCCGCGCCTGGTGCAGTTCGCTCTCAAGCTCAACTTCTAGGGGCGTTCGGCGTTGCGTCTTGCAAGCAACGGGCAGACTGATCGAATCGTTCAGTCTGCCCATGATTTTCCGTGAATACCGCCGATCGCTTCAATTCTGTGGCGGAGCGCCAGAATTTTCGCCCCGCAGCGAGATCACAAACTCCTGAATCTGGCGACGCTCATGATCGCTATCTTCTTTTGTTTTCTTGGATAATTGATCGTGGAGTTGAAGTTGTTCTTGAGCTTTTGCCTTGTCGCCGGTTCGCAGATAAGCCTGCGCCAGTCGATAATGCGATTCTTCCAGCGTCTCCTCGTTCTCCAGGCTGTTCTCGAGACTAGCCGCTTCCGGGCTGACTTTGATCGCCTTTTGATACGCGGAAATTGCCCGCGCAAAATCCGCGCGCCGCGAATATAAAATCCCTAACTGCAAATATGCGGCTCCGAGCTTTGGATCGAGATCGACTGCTTTCAGCAGCAGCGACTCCACGCGCGCCGAACGCTCGCTGTCGCTGTCCGCCGCACTGGTTGAGTCTTTTCCCGGCTCCTTCGCAGATTGTTTCGCCGATTCTTTCGCTGATTCCTTCGAAAGCCCGACTGCGTAATAGTAGTTCGCCAATGGATTCTTCGGCTGCAGCCGCGCGAATCGCCCCAATCTTTCCACCGACCCGTCGGAGGGAGTTGTTTCCACGCTTTGCATTCTCCCTAGAAACAAGTAGGGAGTGGGATTGTCGGGAGCGAGATCGGACGCGTTCATGAGAAACCGCGCCGCCTGATCATAGGAACCGCGAGCGTACCAGGCCGCGCCGAGCGCGACCAGCATTCGCACCGACTCTGGAAACATACGATTGCCCTTTGCAAAAACCTCTGTCGCCGGTTCCAACGCACGATGCGCCAGAAGCTCGGCTCCCCAATCGAACAGGTGCGGTTCGCTGGGATCGAGTTCCGCCGCGCGCTGGTACTCCCGAACCGCTTCCAGAGGATTGCCTAACTTCTCTTCGGCGTCGCCCAGTCGGTGGTGAAGCTCGGCATCTTTGGGGCTGCGTGCCACCGCATCTCGCAAAGAAGTCTCGGCTGCAGCAGTCGGCGACTCCGACGCCGTGCCCGACTGGTTTTCCTTTTCGTTTTCCCTGCTCGCCGCTTCAGAGTTCAATGAAACCGTCGCCTTAGCGAGTGCTTCCGTAGTTCGCAGGACGGTATCGGAACCGTGTCCGCCGGAGTTCGTGGCTTGGGTCACGCCCGCCACGGTGAACTGCGGTTCATCAAAAAATTCGGCCGCTGGCGCGGCCGGATTGGCGGGCGCAGGTGTTTCTGAAGAAGCGGTTTGCGGTTTGGGAAAGGCGAGAACGAGATCAATCTTCCTCATTTCTTTTCGCGCGAGGGCCACGCGATCGACGTTGGCCTTACCATATCCACTCTTTTCCGCGCGCAGCGTGTAAGCGCCGGCTGGGAGCGATGCAAAGCGATACGCGCCTTCGGAATCCGTGTGGATGATCTCGGCCGGTACGGAGGGTGTCTGCGCGTCGGTAGCAAGTTGTAAGAAGACAGTGGCATCTGCCACCGGACGTCCACTAGAATCGCGCACGTACCCCTTCAAGATGGCACTGCTCGCCGGTTCTTGCGGATGCGCGCGAACCGGAGCAAGAGCCATCATCGCGGTAAGAACACAAACGACGACATAGATTCCAGGGAAAAATTTGGTGGTCACGTGGGCTCTTCGCTCGTTGTTCGTTGCTCGTTGCGTCATTCTATTCGTGCTCAACCTCATCTGCAATTCACCCATTCCCGTCAACAAGTGGCAAAGCTCGTGAATAGGTTTTACAATGGCACGCTTTCCAAAATCCTGAGGCCCACGAATGAAGCGGGACCGATTTCAGACCCTTATCGCGGTGGCAACTGTAATTCTAATGACAGGCTTCGTGTCGCAATGCTTAGGTTTGGAAAAAGACAAGCGCAAGATCATCATCGATCAGGACGCAGCCGGACCCGCCGGCAGTGATCAGCAGGCGATATTGCTGCTCATCCAGTCGCCGCAGACGGAGGTCCTGGGCATCACCGTGGTGACGGGCGATGCGTGGCTGACAGAAGAAGTCGCGCATACTCTGCGCATGCTGGAACTCATCGGACGAACCGACATTCCCGTCGTGCCCGGAGCCGAGTATCCGCTGGTCAGAACGAAGGAGGCGACGGAGCAGTGGGAGCAGCGTTATGGATCGGTGGTGTGGCTGGGAGCGTGGACTCCGAAGTATTATCACCCGCCGCGCGAACTGGGCGAGATGCCGGAAGGGAAGCCCACGACCAAGGCGGCCGACGAAGATGCTGCCCACTTTCTGGTGCGCATGGTTCGTAAGTATCCGCACGAAGTCACGATCTATGAAGGCGGACCGATGACCAACCTGGCGCTTGCGATCTCGCTCGACGCCGAATTTCCGAGCCTGGCCAAAGAGCTCGTGTTCATGGGCGCCAACCTGAATCCGCAGACCGACGATCCCGAGTTCGCTGACAATCCCCGTCACGAATTCAACCTCTGGTTCGATCCGGAAGCCGCTCATATTGTGTTGCGAGCTCCGTGGAAAAAGATTGTCTGCACAACGGTCGATATTTCCGTCAAGACCAGAATGACCAATGAGCTGATCGACAGGGTCAAAGCTAAGGCCGGCAGCTCGCTAGCGGCACAATACGTCGGCAAATACGAGCACCTGCATGGTTCTTATAACTATCTCTGGGACGAATTGGCTGCGGCGGCATGGCTCGACCCGTCGCTGATCACGAAGAAAGAAAGCCGCTACATGGACGTGGATCTGGATCGCGGGGCGAACTACGGCGACACGCTCACCTGGTCAGACTCGGATAAGCCTCAGCGCAATGTGCAGTCTGTGGAAGTGCAGCTGGATCTGGATACTGAGAGGTTCTACGAGTTGTTTGTGGAACTACTGACTGCACCCACGCCGCGGCCGGGCAAGACCACAATGCCTTAGCCATGGGGCCGAGCTGCGTCCCCACATGAGCTGAGCTAAGAGCGTTTCTTCTTGACTTTCTTCTTGCCGGCTTCCGGCGCTGCTTCAGCATCTTCGCTCCAGAACCTGTGCCCGGTCCGATGGATGAAAACGTCTTCCAGCGTCGGCTTACTCACGCTTAGCGACTGGATTTCTCCTGGGAAGGCTTCGACCACGTCGGGGACGAAGCGATGTCCGTTTTCAATCTCGATGCGGACTTGGTTATCCATGACGGTAGCTTCGACTTGAAACTTATTGCGAATGCGGTCGGCCAGCGTCTGCGGGTCGCGCGCTTCGAGCAGAATGACGTCGCCTCCGATCTCACGAGTTAGAGCTTCGGGAGTGCCTAGCGCTACTAGATTTCCTTCATTCAAAATGGCGAGGCGATCGCAGCGTTCGGCTTCTTCCATCAGGTGGGTGGTGACGATGACGGAGACACGCTCTTGATCGCGGAGGATCTGGAGATATTGCCAAAGGTCTCGCCGGGCGCCGGGATCGAGGCCGGTGGTGGGTTCGTCGAGCAGCAAAACTTCGGGATGATGAAGCAGTCCTTTGGCGAGTTCGATGCGACGCTGCATGCCGCCGGAAAAAGTTTCTACGAGATCGGCGCAGCGGTCGAGCAATCCAACCCGCGTGAGTATTTCTGTAATTCGCTGCTTGAGCTCGAAGCCGCGCAGGCCGTAGAGGTGTCCCTGATGCCAGAGGTTTTCGTAGGCGGTAAGTTTCAGATCGACGCTCTGCGCCTGGAAGACGACGCCGATGTGGCGGCGCAGGGCTCCAGGCTGGCGAACGGCGTCGAGGCCGGCGATCATGGCGCTGCCGGAAGTGGGAACCATGAGCGTGGAAAGAATCCGGAACAAAGTAGTCTTGCCGCTGCCGTTCGGGCCGAGGAGGCCGAAGAGTTCAGCCGGGCGAACTTCAAAGGAGACGCCATTGAGCGCGGTGCGGTCCTGGTAGCGATGGACCAGATCGCGCACCACAATGATGGGCTGGCCTGTGGGATGCGCTGGCTGTGCTGAAGGAGCGAAGTCGATGGCGGTTGAGTTCGAGGTCACAAGATATTCTACGCCGGGAACGACGGGATTATCATCCATACGCGCCGATCATCCGATGCCCCGATCCAAGGCAGAATCCTACGCGGCGACTGGATTCGTACCCGGGACGCGCTCCTCGAAAGCGACCGGAACGTGGCGCCAGACTTGAATGGCGAGAACGACGGTGGTGGCCAGCAGTAGCGCTCCTACGGCGACGTGGACCACAGTCGAGATGACCATGGGCAGTTCGGGCTGCGCGGCGTCTCTTCCCCACATGACGCGAGTGATGAAGGCGAGAAAGCCGAGGCACAGTTGCGCGACCATCAGGCCCAGCATGGCGATTGCCGGACGGCGGACGGCGTCCACATGCGGGTAGACGGTGATGGCGCGGACCGCCGTCCAGGAGAGGACGATGGCGACAACACCGGCATTGATCACGTGCGGCCACCAACTCAGGCCGTGGTGGCGGAACATGGCGCCGAGCAACAGTTGCACATAGAGCACAAAAATCGAGAGCAGGGTCAGGGTAAAAAGCGCGGGACGCCGCTGGTCGAGTTCCGTGCGCGGTTGCTCCTCGACCCAGCGGCGGCCGGTAAAAACGGCGATCGCGACGGCGATGCAGAAAAAGGTCTGCGCCACCGCGGCGTGCGCGCTGGAAATCGGCGCGGGCAGAAAGAATAAAACAGTCAGTCCGCCGAGGATGCCTTGCGCGATGACGGTTCCAAGCGCAGCTAGAGCGAGAAGGCGCAGCCAGCGGCGTTTTTCTGCTCGCCAGGTCCAGATCGCCAAGATGATCGTAAGCAGCCCTACAAATTCCGCAACCATGCGGTGGCCATGCTCGTACTTCACGCCCCCAACCATGTGCGGCATTTTGTAGAACGATCCGAAGGTAGTCGGCCAGTCGGGGACGGATAAACCAGCGTCGTTGCTAGTGACGAGAGCACCGGCAACGATGAGGACGAGCGTGGCGCAGGCGGTAAAGATGGCGAAGCGGTGCAGTCCGCGATGGTAGGGAAGTTCGATGGCTTTCAGAATAGCCCCCGTGGGAAACCGGCGTCAGCGTTGCCCGGTACGTTTCTCGAAACGCATTAGTTTAGCAGACGACTGGCTGCTGTGCCGAGGAACTCCGTCCCAGGCGAGGAAACTCGCGTCTCTACGGGTTAGCTTGTTGCGCTGCGGCACTCTGCGTTTCGATCGCCTGAATAATCGCGTCGGCGAACTCCGAGGTGCCGGCGGTGCCGCCGACATCTCGGGTGAGTTTGCCGCGGTCGCGATAAACCTCGTCGATGGCGTTGCGGATCTTCAGGGCGGCATCGTGCTCGCCCAGATGGCGCAGCATGAGCAGAGCGGAGCGCAACACGGCGGTGGGATTGGCGATATTCTTTCCGGCGATGTCGGGCGCGGAACCGTGGACAGCTTCAAAGATGGCACAGGTATGGCCGAAATTCGCTCCGGGGACGAGACCCAAGCCGCCAACCAGTCCCGCGCACAGATCGGAAATGATGTCGCCGTAGAGATTTTCCAGCAGCAGAATGTCGTACTGGTAGGGGTTCATCACCAGTTGCATGCAGGTGTTATCGACGATGTGTTCGCCATAGGTGATCTCGGGATATTCTTTCGAAACGTTGCGCGCACAGCGCAGAAATAATCCATCCGACAACTTCATGATGTTGGCTTTGTGAATGCAATGAATTTTCTTGCGCTTGCTCTTGCGGGCGTGCTCGAAGGCAAAACGCGAGATGCGCGTCGAGGCTTTTTCGGTGATGATCTTCAGGCTCTCGACCACTCCGGGAACCACCTCGTGTTCGATGCCGGAGTAAAGTCCTTCCGTGTTTTCGCGCACGACGATCAAGTCCACTCCCGGATAGCGTGTGGGAATATGCGGGAGGTTCCGGATGGGCCGGAAGTTGGCGAAGAGTTCGAAACGCTTGCGCAGTTCGACGTTGATGCTGGCGAAGCCGCCGCCGATGGGGGTGGTCACGGGCCCTTTCAGTCCGACGCGGGTGCGCTCGATGGATTCGCTGAGTTCTTTGGGAATGTATTCGTGGTACTTTTCAAAGGCTTCGGCACCGGCCGCGAAGCTTTCCCATTCGAACTTGACGCCGGTGGCTTCGAGCATTCGAATCGTGGCCTGGATGACTTCGGGGCCGATGCCGTCGCCGGGGATGAGCGTTATTTTGTGGGTCATAGAATTATGATGTTGCGAGCTGCGCTCGCTGGACAGCCGAGGGCGGCTGTCCCTACGTCAATTAAAATCAGGTCTTAGCTTTGACCTTTGGCTCGGGGGCGTCTTTAGTTTTCAGCAGATCTTTCAACTCCGCCATGAATTCCTGCACGTCCTTGAAGTCGAGATAAACTGAGGCGAACCTTACATAGGCTACTTTGTCGTGGCGGCGCAGGCGGTTCATAATGAGCTCGCCGATTTCGCTGGTCTTGCGTTCGCGCTCGGCCGACTCGATGACGAAGGTTTCCGCTTCATTGACGATCTGCTCGAGCCGGCTGATGGGCACGGGGCGCTTCTCGCAGGCGCGCATCAGGCCGTTGAGCACTTTCTGGCGGTCAAAACGCTCGCGGCGGCCGTCTTTTTTCACCACCATGTAGGGAATTTCGTCGATACGCTCGTAGGTGGTGAAGCGCTTTTCGCACTTCAGGCATTCGCGGCGCCGGCGGATGGAATCCGCTTCCTTGCTTTCGCGCGAGTCCACAACTTTGTCATTTTCAAACCCGCAAAAGGGGCATTTCATAGCGAATCGTTTCGGACCAGCAGCGACAGCAAATTGTAGCAGTTAGGTGAGACCTGACTCACGTTGCTTCCTCGACGGTTACCGCTTCTTCGGCCTGCACCGTCTCGGCTGACAGTTTGCGCAGCGACAGCCGCTCGTGATGCGACAGCAGCAATCCCACTGGAACGACGGCGACAAACGTTACCAGCCACAGCATGATGCCGCAACTGACCGTGAGCTCCTTGGGAACGATGTCAAAAATATGGTCGAGTGCGCTGATGGTTGCCAGTTGGGAGCCGCCGCCTACGCCTGGCAACTGGACCAGGGATCCGATCATGCTGGCTCCCATGAGAAGAAGAACTTTGGTGACGCTCATGCCGCTCATGGGTGCGCCATAGGCATGCGTCACTTCTTTGTAAGACAAGGCAATCACCCACCACATCAACACCGACACGGCTGACAACTGGAGAAATGCGAATGGACCGTGAATGGTATTGAGCCCGACCGTAAACTCACGAATCTTTTGCGCGATCCGATGACCCAGATTCTCGGCAAGATGAGAAAAACGGCCTTCGACCCACTGGGCAATTCGATTTCCGCGGTAGGAAACCAGCACTGCTCCCGAAAGCAATCCCAGTACGAGCGCGATCAGAGCGTATCCCGTGAGATGAATCCAGTCCCTGACTTCGGGTGGGGCGGCGAGCGTAAACGCGCGCAGTTTTGAGGGCAAGAAAATGGCCGCCACCATCAGGACTGTGAAACCGCCAACGTCAAAAATGCGCTCCACGGCCCACACCGCCACTTGCG
>Ga0074046_10001447_pt1 | contig 21458 bp, 19 predicted proteins | sample BogForMeECP23OM3_FD_94441 | JGI IMG/M metagenome (GOLD analysis project Ga0074046, IMG submission 94441) | Bog forest soil microbial communities from Calvert Island, British Columbia, Canada - Bog Forest MetaG ECP23OM3 | ecosystem: Environmental > Terrestrial > Soil > Wetlands ... | reverse complement strand
CTCGTTGGAATCTCGCAATCCATCAGTTACTCTCTACCCTTCACTTATGCCTTCGACGCGTTGAGGCGCACAATACTGCTGGGTAGGCCTTTGCTCTCTCTGACTTTTGATCTTGAATATTTGGCTGGATCCATAATCGTCTCGTTCGCACTCGCCTTCGTACTGCTTCGCAGTTTCCGAGAGAGGTTGGTTACTTGAGGAACGCATTCGTTAGCGACACGCTTGCAATTACCACGAAGGAGCTGAGGCAACTACGCCGCGACCCCGTCTCGTTGGTCTTGACGGTCATGTTCCCAATCATCCTCATCAGTATCTTCATAGTGATCGTTGCTGCCTTCAGCGCCACCACCCATAATGTTCCAGTGGTCGTCGCTGATCTAGACGAAACGCCAGCCTCGAACGCTATGCTTAACGAATTAACTCGATCACGCTTCATCCACGTAAACCAACTCGTGCAAACCGAAGACCAAGCCTACCAAGCGGTTGCTAATGGGCAAGCAGTGGGAGCAATAATTATACCTCAAGGATTCGGGAGCGCGCTTCAGGCTGGAGACGCTTTCGTTATTGTTTCTACTGATAATTCTAAGTTGACCTCTTCGCAGTTCGTGATTGGCGCTGTGAACTCGGGCGCTCAGGATCTCGTTAACCAGGTGACCTCGGGTGAGGGCGTTAGTTTCGGACTCAAGATTGCACCAATCGACGTAATCACAAGACCCCTGACGGGGCGTCCGCCTAGCGGGGACCCGATCCTGCCGGGCTTCTTGGGCTTGATCGCCATTCTTGGGGGTTTTGATGACATTGTGAACGCGATCAACAGGGAAAGAGAACGAGGTACATTTCCACGCTTGACTCTATCTCCAGTCAGCCTGTTCGCGGTCTACTCGGGTAAAATGTCCGCAACGGTAGTTCTTACGATTCTGCGGACCGCGTTGATGCTCGTCATCTTCAGTCTTTATGGCTTGGTTATACATGGAAGTCTCATACTCATCTTCCTGACAACTATTCTGATCGCGGTCTTCACATTCTCTTTAGGCTTAACGATTTCAACGAGAATCCGAAGTACAACGACTCTGACGGTTTTGGAGATAGCGATGACGTTCCCGCTGTTCGCGTTGGCTGGGACCACGAGTTCCCCGCTTCTACTTGCGCCTGGTGGTAGGGCGATCGCCGATAGCCTGCCCTGGACGTATGGTAACGATGCGCTTAGACGTTTGATCTATCTGGGGGCGGGGCTGAACGCGGTCGGGGGCGATCTTCTCGTCCTGCTCATCAGCAGCCTGATACTGATGCCGATCGCGATCTTGCTATCGAAACGCACTATGTAGTGCTATCTGCGTCTTCTTCGCTCGAAGAGTACAGCTGCAGCGGCACATACGGTTAGTGTGGTTAGGGGAACCGCTGCGAGTTCAGGTATCGGGATTTGGCTTTCTTCCAGAATATAATTGAGTGCATCATTCTGTTCTCCTTGGTTTACGTTAAGCGTGAACATGATTCGCTGGTGGCCTTCGTTATGGTTCCATTCGGTAATTGTGGTTTGGTAGGTACCTGGGTTTAGGTAACCGTCAAACCATCCGTCCCACGTGTACCAGTAATACTGATACCCAGTACTGTCCACTAGCTCCACTGTTACCCAACTCATCGTTCGGGTTTGATCGTCCCAATTCATTCCAAGTACAATTCCTTGAATGTATCCTCGCCTGTCTACTTCAAATTCGGCTGAGGCTTCGCCGCTAAGTGGAGCATTCAGGATTAGGGTGAATCCATTTTGCGCGTACGGTCCCAGGTGGTTGTACGGGAAGAAGTAGGGTGATTCGCCTTGAAGGAGAGCAGGGGCGGGCGGGTACGCAGTGGTTGGCCGGTACCAGTTCACGAAATCAACCATCACCGTCCACGACCCGAAGTAGCTGCCTGCGTAAGCGCCGCTGCCCCAGATTCCGTGGTCTGGGGAGAATAGGGTGGCGCTTCTGATACGGGAAGTTGCGCTGCTGGGTTCCACGTAGCTGAATTGGCCTGCGAGGTCTTTGTAAGTCAATAATGTGGTTCCTGCCGGTAGCGCTTGGTTGATGATTTTCTTGCCGTTCACGAAGAAGCCAACGTTTGATGAGGGAAGGAGTATGCCTGCGTCCGACGTGAACGAGGTTGTCGCAGCTACGAGCCTGTCTTGGTCGTCGAATATGCGGAACCTAACCGACATATTGTAGGGTGTTCCCGAAATTATTTTCTCACTCTTGAAGAGGACACTTACTGTCAGGTTTACGCCGACTATGAGGTCGAGGTGTATGTCAGCCATTTGGCCGAGCCATGGGACAGCCACGTAAACGTTACCAAGGTCGCCAAGCGTAACCACGTTCTCTTGCACATACCCATACGTCCAACCGTTCAACGCATAGGTTCCGGGGTAAATTGCCAAGTTCGATCTGAATGAAGGGAGTCTGTAGGAGGTGATGTTGAACAGGAAGCCCTCGTGGAGGTTTTCTTGGAGGAACTCAAGAGTAGTCATGGTATTTGCTGGGTCCGCAGAAGCTACGTTGGGGATATCGGGTCCGACGCTGTCCACGCTTATGCTTCCGTTCGTCATGAGGTAGCTCGAACCCGGCCCGTATGACGTTAGCCAACCCGACCATGGGAGGTTTGTGAACATTGAGTTCTGTTTCGGTATCGACCATTGCTCAGTCTTAGCATTCCAGAAGTTGATTACGTCAATGAAGTTCTGTGACGAAATGTCGTAGACTAGAACATTCACGGATGTGTCGTTCCACACCCAGTTCCGTTCGACCCTAGGTCTCTCCCAATCGGTAGATGTTACAGAGGCGTTGATGCTGCCGCCTCTGTACATGTGAGTGCTTGCACCCAACAGGCAGCTGCCAACTGCAACGGTTACTGAGAGGGGTTGGTCTAGTTCGTCGAATGATGTTGCCGGCGGGAGGGCCTGAATGTAACCCCGCATGAATATGCGGACCGTGTATGTATCGGTTGGGAGTCCGTAGTCGTATACTCCCCTGTACCTCGCGAGTGAATATTTGATTGGTGCTCGTGGGTCGAAGAGGGATATGTGGAGTGGATCTCCTGCCATACCCAAACCGTTCAGCGATATCGACATCTCAGATTTTGTCGAGGAAACTTGAGTGAAGTTGAATGCTGCCAGTGAGTTATCCCGCGCGAACGCCTCGGCGATCATAAACCTTGAAGGGTCAGGGCCCCCTATCGGACCCTCTTCGAGCGTGGCTGGGTCGTTGTGGAAGTGGACCGTGACATTGATGCCGCATGTTTGTATGAGGTCGATTGGTACGAATGTGTTATAGGGACCTATGTCTGGGACGGTGAACGAGTAATCCACGAAGGTCGTTCCATCAAGAGTGGTCTGGACGTATCCGTTCAGGAAGACTCGGATGTAGTAAGTTCCGGGCGGCAGGCTGTCCGTCCACGTCGCGAAAACCTGGGGAACCATCCCCGAGAATTTTGTTGGTACACCGAAACCATTTTCAGATCCGAATTGGAAGGTGAACTCAGACGCCGACGAGCCTAGTCCAGTGTTGGGATCGAGATTGCCGCGTGGGTCGACCCACCAGACCTGCGCTGGGCCCACGCCGTTAAACAAACCGAAAGGGTCCTTTATGGTTGGGCTCGTGTATGTGTAGTAGCTTGTGGGCCCCTCCCAAGAGAATCCGACCTTTTTCGGGCCCGTCACTCCTGAAATTAGCCCGCTAAAACCTGTAGGTGAGAAGAACGTGTTTCCGTTCACATATGATGTGTATGGGGAATCGGTGAGGTTGATGGGGGATTCTGTTTCGATGCTTGGGACGTCGTAGGATTTGCTGTTGTAAATAATTATTGAGATTGGCCGTTGGGCGGGCCACGGGACTTCTCCGAATGATTGTTTTGAGTATATCGTGCCGCGCAGCTGGAAGCCGATTTTGAGGTATCCGTCAAGCTGAAGCGATTGTCCGCGAGCTACCTTGATGCCGGCGGCTATTTTCTGTTCAGGGAGTCCTGCCGCTGACGCATAGATGTCGTAAACTCCTGCGGCGACCCCCTCTATCTCGTAGTGTCCTTGAGCAGTTGCGTTAAAGTATCCACGCGCTTCTACCGGGCGGCCTGTCGGCTCGTTTGTCAACGGGTCATTTGCAATTCCAACCGCTCTTACCAATCCGGGAAGGCGGATTCGCTGCCCGTAGAGCGTGCTGTTCAGGTCACCGTACCTGAGTGTACCGGATATGATGGCCGGATCCACTTCGCCTTTAACCAAGAGCACCGGCCAGTTCTCCATAGGCACCGTGCCCGCGATCAAACTCGAAGAGGCGCCGCTGTGAATTGGGTATGAGTCGTTGAGGAACATTTTGAAAAAGTACCTTCCAGCTGTGAAAGGTGCTTTCATCTGGCTGATGCGGATGTAGTACCAGTTGTCGAAGTGTTGGTTGAAGTTGAATGCGATTCCCGACGGCGGTGCCCGGATGTAGATCTTCCATGAGCCTGGACTGAAGGGGTCGTTTCTATCGGCGCGAGTTACGAATATACTTCCGTAGTCGTTGGTAATGGTTGTAACGATGTTTGTATTATCGCCCTGATCCCAGTTAATTCCGGCCGTGGGTTCGAAACCATCCTGGATAAGTTTCCCGGTCGCATCGAAGACTGGTGCCGGGATGTAGATTGCTAGGCTTGAGTAGTTGAATCGGCTCCGATTGGGGAGAAAAGCGTTCGGGTTTGAGAAGTTTAGCGCAAAGATCAAGTCACCTACGCTGTCGTGGTCGGCGGTTGAGGTGAGTATTGCGCCCTCAGGGCTGTATGAGTTGCCCGCGGCTTGGAGAGGTTGCTGATCGGTGAAGGGTGATTGGTAACCGGGTGGATTAGAGGGTACGCCCGAATAGGTGTCCAGTCCGCTTCCAGGCCAGACGTAACCTAATGGGCCTGGGACATGGTTGCCGGGTGGCGATGTAGTGAGTTCAGTATCGTTTGTTCGGTAGGGGGATGTCCCAGTCAAATCTCCTAGAGTTGTGTGAGCCCATACGGGAGCGACGAATGAGAGTGCGAGGGTCATCAATAGTAGGACAATGGCCCACCTTCGCGCCAAGCAATATTCTGCTCCAAGCCAACTAGATCGCTATACGCCCTGCATCGTTCATTTCTCGTTCGTGGCGGGTCGCTGTGCGGCCGCCTTTGCCTTTCTTCTTCTCATGTAGAGGAAGCCGCCTCCGCCAACCACTACTACGACTACCAACGCGATAAGTGTGACAGGTGCCGCGGGCGGTTGGACTGTTAGCGTTATGGTGTAGGTGTCATCTAGGGCGTTGTTGTTCTGCGTCCAGTCGAACCGGAGGTCAATATTGTACTGTCCCGGTTGCGCTTTACTATCTATATCAACGGTGAAGAACGCCGACTTCGTCTCATTTGCATACATTGTTCCTAGGAAGTCCGTTAGGGTTCCTGTGAAGAAGTTGCCTACCGTTAACTCCACACGGACTGAGTCCGCTTCGACCGACCCAGCATTTCTCACGTCTACCCTGATCACGTCTCCCGAATCGCCTACCCCAACGACGGACGGTGTGACGGCGAGAATGTCGTACTTCACCTTCTCGGCAACGTATAATGGAATCTGCCCGATTGGTACGAGCGTGCCGTTTGTAAGGTGGCCCAGAATTATCGAGTATTGGCCGAAGGTTGCGTTCTTAGAAACGTCTACGATGAAATTCGCAACTGTTGTTTGGCCAGGTGGAAGGTTCCCCACATAGATCTGATCGGATCCGCTTGAGGAAGGGGTGAAGGGCGGTATCAGGTTTAGTTGAAGCTGAAGATCTTTAGCTGTCCCCTGCCCCGAGTTTACGATCGTAACCGCAACCGTTACCGCCTTACTATCGGGATAGATTTTTGTCGGATTCGTCTCTACTCCCTGAACATGCAATTCTCCCTTCCAAATCGGCACATCTACCTCTACAGTTGTGTCAATTGCTTGGAGTTCTCTCGCCGACTTGTATGTTAGTTCAAGACTGTTACGATAGATCCCTTCCTTTGCCGACGGATCGATGCTCAACGTGTACTTGAGCGTGTACCCCTGCCCCGCTTGGATGTCGCCTGCAGCTTGGGAAACAGAGGTGCCGGAGTATTGAACGCCATTCACATAGTACTCGTAAATCAGTGGTGAGCTGATCATGAGAGTGGCGTTGACGCTACGTGCCACATCGTCGCCAACGTTTGTAATTAGAATTGACAACTGAAGGCTAACATCGCCCGGGTGGGCAGTATCGGGGCTTGAAGGATTCCCGCCCCAAAATACGTTGGTCACTACAACATTCGCAACCCCTATTGCCTGAACGGGCTGCAGCCCGAAATGTAACAGCACTCCAAAGGAAATGATTAGCAACAGACCGATTGTTCTCCCGTATCGCATCTCTATAATCTCCACCCAACTCGATTGGCCGTCATTGTACTAGCGGGCTTTAAAGTTGCGCTCAACATTCCGTGTCCTCTAAGACCCATCCTTCTTTGTGTGAGCAGAGTAATTCGTTGAAGTTTCGAACAAAATCAACTGAAACTGCACCTAGACTTCCCAGATCAATTTCAGGTTCATGTGGTGTTTCCACGCTCTGCCACTCCTGAGTCAACGTCTCATAGCCCTGTCAAACAACGGTATGGCGACAGTCATGGTTAGGAACGTGTAGACTATGAGTATGAGCACGTCGGGCATGATCGCGCCCAGGCTGGCGTTGAGGATTATCACTTTGCGTAGAGCGTCTGCCGCATAGTATAGTGGCATGGATTTTCCAACTAACTGGAGCCATGTGGGCATTTGATCGATTGGAAATAGGATTCCGCTAACGAACATCATGGGGAACTGTAGAAGCACAGTCATCATTTGGGCGGTCTCTTGGTCTGGAGCGACAGCAGTCAAAATGATCCCCACCCCGACGAAACTGGCGGTTCCAAGCACCATGACGATGAGCATAATGATTGGGCTACCATAAATCCGAACTCCGAAGAGGATTATTGAGAGGGCTAGAATTAGGAGTCCTTGGATCAGCCCTCTTACAGTTTGCGCCGTAACCTTGCCCAGGATAATGGAAATGTGTGGAATTGGTGAGACGAGGAGTCCGTCCATTGTTCCCTGCTCTTTTTCGCGGGATATGGCTGTGGCGACCCCTTGAAGGGAACCTGTGATTACAGTTAACGCCATGAAGCCAGGTGCCAAGAACTGAAAGGAGGATGCGACTCCGCTGATTAGAGGTATCTGCGTAACAGAGATTGGTTGAATTATGAACGCAGGGTTGACCGCACCGCCTGGATCCATGCTGTGGATGTTCTGGTTAGATATGTTTGAACCGATGATGCTGAAGACGGCCGAGATTTCGGATTGAACTACAGAGGCAGTTGTTGGGTTTGTTTCGTCGACAGTCACTTGAACAGTGGCGGGCTGTCCGGCAGCCAAGTCGTCGCTGAAGCCTTGCGGTATGATTATGATGCCTTTGAGGTTTCCTTCTACAAGCTGGGTTCGGGCGGCTTGGTAGCTTGCGGTTTCGGATACGCTGAAAAGACCTTGCTGTTGGGAGATTTGGATGAATTGGGCGGCAATCAAGTTCGCCGTCTGACCATCATCCATCTTTACCAACGTTACTGGGAGGTTTGGAAATGCTGTGCCGATGTTCCCCGTGTTTGGGTTGGATTTCGGTACTGGCGGGTAGATGTAACCGAACATGCTCATCAATAGGATGGGGAACAGTATGAAGAAGAAGAGGAGCATTTTGGATCGCCAGAGGTCAAGGAGGTCGCGGCGGGCAATGTCTAGTGTCACTTCCCACGTGATTGTCTTTGCCAACTTACATCCGCCCCATTGGTGCTCGCATGGAAATGCGTCCGTTTGCAGAGTCACGGAGTTCGCGGCCTGTGAGTTCTAGGAAGACATCGAGCAGGCTCTTGGTGTTGTACTTGTCCTTGAATGCCTGGGGCGTATCGACTGCCATGATCCTGCCGTGGTCGATAATACAGACACGGTCCGAGAGTTCGTCTGCTTCCTCCATTAAATGCGTCGTAAGGACGATTGTGTGACCGCGCCGCCTCAAGTCCATGACGAAATCTCTGACGAAGCGCGTGCTCTGCGGATCCAGCGCCGTCGTGGGCTCATCCATAAAGAGGATGTCCGGGTCGTGTAGGACTGCTCGTATCACGTTTATTCTCTGCCTCATCCCGCTCGAGAATCCGCCGACTAGTTTGTCCTTAAACGCAGTCAGCTTAACCATTTCCAACAGTTCCTCTGACTTTTTCCGCAGCGTATCCCGCTCAATCCCGTATAGTCTGCCGAAGAACATCAGATTCTCAAGAGCTGTTAACCGCGGGTACATGATCAGCTTCTCAGAAACGAGGCCAATTCTCTTCCGCACCTCATTCGCCTCTTGAACAACGTCGTACCCGTCGACGCTGGCAGATCCGGAGGTGGGTAAAAGTAGGGTACAGAGCATTCTCATCGCTGTCGTCTTGCCAGCCCCATTTGGACCAAGGAAGCCATAGATCTCTCCCCTTTGCACGCTAAGATCTACATTATCTACCGCGGTGAAATTACCGAATCGCTTCGTTAGACCATGCGTCTCAATTGCTCGATCTAGCGAAGAAGAAACTGTTCGTGATTCTTGCATTGTCATGGCAGCGTCCTCATTCAATGCCGATCGCGTTGCCTATGCCTGCCAAGATCGATTCAGAGCTGAGCGAAGCCACGGTGTCCTCTTCCCTATATCGATTCGATACCATCTCATCGATATTGAGTTATATTAAAATAATCCGCTTGGTATATCGATGCGATAGTGATGGCTGATGGCGAAGGGATTCCAGACGGGCCCTTATGAGGTAATGTTCTTTCTGGCGTTGAAGGATGGACCAGCATACGGGTATGAATTGGCCACACGGTTCAAGAAGATGACTAGGGGTCACATCAGGTTTAGTTTTGGTACGATCTACCCTTTCCTACGTCGCATGGAGCGGAGAGGGATAATCAAATCGACTCGAGAGTTGAAATCCAGCCGAGTATATTACGCACTAACTCCGAAAGGCCGAACGGCTCAAGAAAAAGTCTTCAGACAAATCGAGAAGTCTCAGAAGGAGTGGGAGGAGAAGTTGCTCGGCATTCTAGCAATGCACGCAGAAGTGTTTGGACGGAGAGCACTTAACGCCCTCTTGAAACGCGGAAAGCTCTTGACGAATACTTCACGATAGGGTGTCTGGTGAAAGCATGAAACGGCGCGCCTTGTGTATTCGCTGAGCCAACCGCGATACGTCACAGTGCTCGTCTTAAGGCTGCGGTCGCGAGGATTATCATGATTCCTAATACTTGGCTTATCAATGCTATTGTTCGGGGTAGTGATTTACGGCAGTCCTATCACTATGCTTCTCGTCATGGTGCTTGGTGTTGCGAGCTTCATCGGCGTCGGCATAATCATGACCTCTCTCGCTCCTGAACAGGAAACGGCACAGATGATGGCAACGCTACTTCACTTCCCAATGATGTTTCTTAGCGGGGTACTTTTCCCAATTAACCATTTACCTGTAGCCGTACAATACATCGACAAGAGCTGCCCTCTCTACTACGCGGCGGACGCTCTCAGAAAAGTAGTCATACTGAATGCGGGGGTAAACATCATCATGCCAGGTCTGCTAGTGCTCCTAGCATACTCGGCGGTCACTATGGCAATCGCTGCGCCAATCTTCAACTGAGCAATGGCAAGAGAACTACCCGGCGAAAAGCAACATGCTGTCGCGATTTGACTACAATCCGCGTCTAAACGCGAGTAGCGATAATATCACCATCAAGCCAGTGAACACCCCCAAGAAGGCAAAGTCGCCCGCGACTGCTCCAAATCCCGCCCGACTGTACATCAGGAGTCGTAGGGCATGAACCGCGTAGGTTTCTGGGTTGATTACCGAAAATTCCTTCATCCATGTGGGAAATCCGTCCAGTGGGTATATCGCGCCGCTTGTATAATACAGAGTCAAGTTGATGGGAAATGATGAAACCCTGTAAATGTCGCCTGACGAAAACCTCACCGCGTAGGCGGTCATCATAGCGATAAGTCCCAGTGAGGTGAGGAAGAGTGTGAACATCGTGAGTGTTATTCCTATTAGGTCAGGTGTTGGGAAAACGCTCATGGGGCGAACGCCTACCACTATCATGGCTAGAAAGAATAGTGCGATCGATGAGATGAGCGCTTTAATAACTCCTGCAAGTAGGATACCGATGATGATTTCATATGTTTTCAGAGGGGTGACTAAGTATCCCTCGATTATCCCTCTTTCTTTATCATTTACGAGTTGAACGCCGCCCGCGATGATTGAAACGAACATGACTGCTTGAACAAATGTTCCGGGCGCCATGAATTCAACGTACAAGAAGGGTCTGTACAAATTCTCTAAATCCACATCTATCATTGAGCCGCCTGCGGTTGATGTTTGTATCAGAGATGAGAGCTGTTGACTTGCCTGGGCAATTTCAGGTCCAATGGTGGCAGCACTCAATGGATCGGTATTATCTAACGTTACTGTAAGAAAGACTTTCGAGTTCTCACTTAATGACGTGTCAAAACCTTCGGGAATGTGAACTATCGCTTTGACTAGGCCTTCCCGGAGCATTTGCTGTGCCGTATCCATATCGGGAACGTATGTTATCTGAAAGGAATTCTGGCAATTTATTACCCCGACTTGGCAGCTTTGTTGGTTCCGTAAAGTGTCTAAGAAATTTGATGAAAATGGGCCATAGCTTTCTTGTACGATTGCGATTGGTGCATGCGTTATTGCTCCGCCAAAGGCGCTGCCGAGCAAGACCAAAGTCAGTAATGGTCCAACAATCGTCGAGAGGATGAGGGCTGGTTGCCTAAAGAATTTTCGAACATCTCGCTCGCATATGGCTAGGGCGCGCGTTCTCAATCTCCCAGACTCCGACCTGTATAGTTCAGGAAAACGTCATCTAAAGTAAGCTCTCGCAGAGTGATTGTCCGAAGTTTTCCTCCATTGGAGTCAATGAGTCCAACTATCTTCGGAACTGCTTCCGCACCATTTTTCACTAGAATCGCTAAGCTACTGTCCCGCCTTTTGACTTCCATAATGAATTCTGCCTTTTCTAACGCCTTTAGAGCAGCATCAGGGAGGTTTGAGAAGTTGGCTTCAACTATGTCTCCTCCTGAAACCTTCCGCTTTAGTTCCGTTGGTGTTCCCGAGGCGACTACTTTGCCGTGATCCACGATTGCGAGCCTATCACAAAGTTTGTCCGCTTCATCTAGGTAATGGGTTGTGACCAAAAGCGCGATGCCGTGATCTCTATGAATTCGCTGAACGTATTCTAAAACTGCGGCACGGGCTTGAGGATCGAGACCTGTGGTAGGTTCATCAAGCAATAGGACTTCAGGTTCATGGATCATGGCCCTTACAATTTCTAGGCGCCGTTTCATGCCCCCTGAATAACTTCCGACGGGAATTCTGGCTCGATCCTGTAACTCAACTACTTTGAGCAGTTCTTTTATTTTTTCTTGGCGTTGCTTCTTAGGCACCCCGAAGTATTTCCCGTATAGATCCATGTTTTCCCACGCGGACAACTCGTTGTCTAAGGTTGACGCCTGTGTAACAACCCCTATGCGCTCGCGTACCTTGTCTGCTTCGTGTATAACATCGGCCCCTGCGACAGTGGCCGTGCCCTCGGTAGGCACCAGAATTGTTGTTAACATGCGGGTTAAGGTTGTCTTACCTGCCCCATTAGGGCCTAAGAGACCAAAAACTTCCTGTCTAATTTCAAGATTGATATGATCAACCGCGGTGAAGTCGCCGAATCTTTTCGTGATGCCGAACGTCTGTACAGCTAGATCCATTGGGAGAACCGTCTAAAATGACTGGCTTAAGAAATGCGCACCGACCTTTCGACAATAATTAAGATTATCCCGTAATCTCAATCTTTGATGGCTTCGAGTAGGCTAACGGCATTCCAAATCTTGACTCGAGTGTATGGTGGCATGTTCGGGTCTTGGCTTATGTCATCCAGGGTGGAGATTGCGTTTGCCGCCCTAACGCCTAGGCTTAGGTCGCCGACTTGTAGCATATCCATGGCGCTTTTCGCTGCACGACGGATATTGCGGGGGGTAGTGTTGTCGTTAGAAACCTCGTTCAGAACGCCTAGCGCCTGCTTGATTCGGGCTTCGTAATCTTCCTTGCGTTTGACTTTTGTTGACATGGCGGAACACCCGCATGACAGGCGACCTTTCAACCAAACCATCCATACGGCAATATCTAAACTCTTTCTCCAACCGGCCACCTCCGCTTATACGCGGCTTTCCGTGACTTAACAAAGCGTAATAGTGCTTGAGCGCATTATTCCATGGTTAACGGCCGTGAGCTTAGAAGTCAAGAAGATGGCTGAACTCCTCAAATCGGGGGCAGCTATGCTATCTGAGACTTGCCCTGAATGCGGGACTCCGCTCTTTCGCAAGGGCAACGAAACCTTCTGCCCCAAGTGTAACAAACCAGTCGTAATCATACAGTCTGTTGAACAGGAAACCCGCCTAATGACCGATAGAGTGCTAGAGGACTCGGAGCAAATCTTGCTGGGCAAGATTAAGGAGCTGAATTTGGCCATGAGGAACGAGAGGGAGCCTGAGAAATTGATTGATTATGGAAACGCGTTGTCGAGTTGGTTGGGTTCAATAGAGAAACTTCGCCGGCTCAGAACCCAAAGGCCCGAAACATAGCGCAGAGGGACTAGGATGAAATGTAATGATTGTGAGGGCAAGGGCAAGTCAGAATGTCCAGACTGCGAAGGAACGGGCACGATGGATGTTGATTGCGATAAGTGCATGGGAGAAGGAACCGTCCGCGAGTCAGGAATGACCATTCGTTGTCCCGAATGCAATGGTGAGGGGAGAATAAGCGAAGATTGCCCAGAATGTGACGGTGAAGGGCAAAAGGAATGCGAATCATGCGGCGGATCCGGTGAAGAATGATGCGTAGCATGATTTTCTTAAACCAGTTTATATTCCATAAACCGTTTCTTCTACTTGCAAGTGGTCCATGATGAATCTCGGCGACAATCTTAGCGACAGTTTCGAATACACGAAGAAATTATTCAGTGACATAGGCCGTCTAATCATACTCATCATTCTCAGTGTTATCCCCATCGTCGACTTCATAGTAATCGGCTACCAAGCCAGAGTCCTTAGGGAGTCACCTGGCACAGGAACCCCGCCGAAGCTGGAAAAGTACGGCGAGTTGTTCGTTGATGGAGCCAAGGTTTTCTTTGCGGCCTTAATCTACATGCTAATTCCGATAATCCTCATAATAGTTGGCGGCGTCTCTATGGCTGCCGGCCTAATGTCGACGGCAGGCCTGGCGCTCGCAGGTGGGCTTGTGCTGGGAGGGGCAGGCGCCGTGATTCTCCTTGTTGGCATCATCCTCGCGGTACTTCTGTTGATCATTCTAGGGGTAGGCATGGCACACATGATTAAGACAGGAAAGTTCGGGAAGACTTTCGCGTTCGGTGAGATTCTGAGCATCATACGCGGGATTGGTTGGGTGAAGTACATCGGTTGGATAGTTGTTGTGGTGATAATCGGCGTTGTTATTAGCGCAATTTCCGGGCTTATACCCCGTGTTGGATGGGTGATCTCCGCAATTCTCCAACCGATCTTAGGCGTCTTCGTTTTCAGGTCCATGGGATTGTTGTACAATGAGGGTGCCCCACCTGAGCTGAAAGTGGCGGCACCTGTCGTGAGTGCTTTAGCCTGTCCTTCGTGCGGCACGCCGCTCCAGCCTCACCATAAGTTCTGCCCGAGCTGCGGCGCCGCAGTCCCCGCCCCTCCACCCCCAACAGCACAGGCTGGCACGAAATTCTGTATCAGTTGCGGCGCGAAGATTCCGGCGGCGGCGACATTCTGCGGAAGCTGCGGGGCCAAACAGACATAGACACGTGCTACGTCCCGCCGATGCTTGATTGCGTTCGTGCAAATCTCAGAGAGAGAAACTCAGTCGGGTTAGGGGGTGGGTTATACCCCTCGATTTTATACCCCTGCTAGGCGCTGTTTGATTGGGAAATTAAGAAAGTGGGCGTTTCATTGGTGGCGTTCGACCTCAACTCTAATTCGTTACTGAGGTTAGATGCCATCGAACGACGTTCCTATCAAGAATCCATAGCAAAGAACGCTGTGCGCGTCAACACCTTAGTCTGCCTTCCCACGGGGTTAGGGAAGTCAATTGTCGCTGCCTACGTGGCGGCGGAAAGGCTGCAACGAATTCCAAACAAAGGGGTAGTCATCCTAGCACCCACGAAACCATTAGTGCTTCAACATTTCAAAACATTTCAGAGGTTACTCACCCTTGATCCCTCATCCATGGTCTGGTTGACGGGTGAGGTCGGCCCTAACGAACGCGTCGATCTGTGGAAGAAGCGGCTTATCTTTTGCACGCCTCAAGTTTTCATGAATGACCTACTTACAGGCAAACTCGCCCTAGACACATTTTCGTTGATGGTCTTTGATGAGGCTCACAGGGCAGTGGGCGATTATCCTTACGTGTTCATTGCTGATCGCTACTCTGCAACCGATGACAGCCTCATCCTAGGGTTAACCGCCTCGCCTGGCTCAAGCGAACAGGATGTTCGCGAGATCTGCGATAACCTCCACCTCGGATGGGTCGAGGCGCGGTCAATTCAGAGCGAGGATGTAAAACCATACGTTGGGGGAATAGAGATCCGTTGGGTCACCGTCATCCTTCCGCAAATATTCTATGACGTGAAACGGGAACTGGAATCTTTCCTTCGTGACAAGCTGCGGACGATAAGGGACCATGGATACCTTGAGAGTGCGGCTATGGATAGAGTTCGCCTGCGGGACGTGTTGGGTGCCAGGCAGCGAATCCTAAGTGACGCTGCTGGCGGGAACAGGGACGCAAAGATATACCTGGCCTACGTCTACGCGGCCATTCACGCAATTCGCGCAACGGAGTTCCTAGAAACTCAAGGCTTTCCCGCCCTGAAAGAACACCTGGACGGGTTAAGGGAGAAGGGAGGGCAACGAATGACGCCAGGGCTGAAAATGCTTCTTGACGACGATAGAATGAAGCAAGTGGTAAGCGTTGTGAATAGCCTCGTGGCGAAACAGGTTGACCACCCCAAAGTTACCGAACTAATCAGATCCGTACGTGCGGGGTTGGGTAAGGGCGCACGCCGCATCATGGTTTTCACAAACTACCGCGCCACCGCGGCGAGGCTTGTGGAAGTCCTCAACAAGGTCGAAGGAGTCTCAGCCGTTCGACTCGTCGGCCAAGCTTCGCGCGCTAACGACCGTGGCCTGACACAGAAAAAACAAACGATGGTGCTGGATGACTTCAGGGCGGGCACATTCAACGTGCTCGTTGCAACGCAGATAGGAGAAGAAGGTCTTGACATCGTGGAATGCGATCAAGTAGTCTTCTACGATACCGTCCCAAGCGCCGTTCGGTACATTCAACGCCGGGGCAGAACCGGCCGAAAAGGTCCTGGCGCGGCGGTCATATTGATCGCGAAAGGGACGAGGGACGAAGCGTATTACTGGATTTCACAGCGCAGGGAACGCGAGATGGCCATGGCCATCAAACAGTTCGTTGCGGCTCGGAAGGAGTACGCCCCGGACCAGTCAAGAATAGAAAAATTCATGTCATCAAGTTTGAAGGAAGAGAAATTGGTAGAGCAAATTGTCGTAGTCGCCGATTCAAGAGAACTCGGCGCATTAGTTACGAGGGAACTTGCCAAACTTGGCGCCCTCGTCAAATCCGAAACCCTACAAGTGGGCGATTTCGTTCTCTCCGACCGGGTCGTGGTGGAACGAAAGGAAGTCGACGACTTCGCGTCCTCAATAATCGACGGCCGCCTGTTTCAGCAAGCCGCGAAACTGAAAGACGCCTATCTGAAGCCGGTGATAATTGTGGAGGGGGAATCATTGACGGGATCGGGACGCGTCCGGCCCGAAGCCATGATGGGCGCCTACGCTAGCATTCTAATGGATTATGGGATTCCGATAATGTTGACCCAGAAGCCCTCAGAAACCGCACAGCTTATGTTTGCCATATCTCGCCGCGAACAAATTCAAGACAAACGCGCCCCGAGAATAATGACCGTCGCCAAACCCAAAACACTCCAAGAAGAACAAGAATTCGTCGTCTCTAGCTTACCCAACATTGACAGAACCCGCGCCAAGAAACTACTCTCTTCATTCCACACACCCCAACGCGTCTTTCAAGCGTCCGAAGAAGAGCTCATGTCAGTATCCGGTATAGGCGAGAAGATCTCCGAAGAGATCAGACGGGTTCTAACAACGAATTACAAGGCCGAACCCCTAGTCTAAACATTGGAGCGAAATGGTCGGTTTCATTCATGAACCGGTATGACATCGAGGCTACGTTCTATGATAACTTCTACGACTCAACTGATGACATCCCACTTTACCTAGAATACGCCTCGAAGTCAGGAGGGACTGTCCTCGAATGTGCCTGCGGAACGGGTAGGCTCCTCCTGCCCTTGGCTCGCGCGGGCCACGAGGTCACAGGTCTAGATGCCAGCTACAAAATGCTCGAAGTGCTCAAAACCAAACTGAGAAGAGAAGAGCCGGCCGTCAGGAAGCGAGTTCATCTGGTCAAGGGGGATATGCGAGACTTCAAGTTACCCAAGACGTTCGCTATGGGATACATCGCATTCGCGTCTTTCCTACACAACCTGACCGTCCAAGACGAGGAGCTTAGCGTGAAATGCATGTTCGAGCACCTTCAGCCCGATGGTTTGTTCGTTGTGGACGTTTTCAACCCAGACCTTTCAAGGCCTCAACATCTCGCGAGACTCGACAAGGTGAAGCAACATGGCAAGGAGACAATCCTTCTCTTTAACGCACAGGAAATGAACTTCAAGAATCAGACAATCAACGCCACAAATCTCTACGATTTCGTTAGCCCATCAGGTTCCATCAAGAGAAAAGTGATCAACTTCCAGTTACGGTACATCTTCAAAGACGAACTCGTTAGACTATTGGAGAGAGCCGGTTTCCGCATTGAAACAGTCTACGGTGGGCTAAATCATGAACCGTTTAATGAGAATAGTACTAGGATAGTTTGCGTTGCACGCAAGTAAATCAAGCGAGCAATTAATCTGAATCAAGCGCCGCCAAGCGTGACAATTAGGTCGGTTATGAAGCCTGCCGTTATTCCTACGAAGAATCCCAGCATTAGAATATCATTCGTAACTTGACGTCTCCCAGAATTATACATCAGCATTGTCACGTAAACTAGGGCACCGCCCGCGAGGGCGAGGAAAAATATGTAGGCTATTGGCGAAGCCCAGAGGCTCCCCAAAAGGGTGCCAATGAATGTCGGCCCCCCACCAACCAAACCCGCGATTAAGAGAAAGCGGTTGCTCGGCCTTTTACTTAAGCCGCTGAGTGGGGCTGCGATTCCGAAACCTTCCGTAGTGTTGTGGGCAGCGAATCCAATAATCAGCATCACAGCCAACCCGATAGCACCTGAAGCATAGGATTGACCGATCGCTAAACCTTCACTGAAGTTGTGCGCACCGATCCCGATAGCGATCATCATTGACAATCTGTACGCATCTACTTGCTGTATCAGCTGCAATTCTTGTCGAGGCCGACCGCTTGTTCCGCTCCCAATTTCGGAACTTGTACGCGTACCCGCCGAGGGCGACCTGCCCCCCCTCATGTATCTTCTTCCATACCACGTGAGGCCCAGGAGGCCGATTCCAATTCCTCCGAGCATCGCACCCAGATCAACGACGGCAATCCAAAGAGGGGCCGTGCCTGCAAAAGCGCCGGTCGCTGCGTCCGCGGTAGTCGTCCAAGCGTGGCTAAGGACGTCGACTATGAGGAATATCAGAATGCCAGTCGCGAACGCGTTGAGGAAACCTTTCTTCTTCAAGCTGACTTTCTGGATAATTGCAAGCGGCATGCCTAGAAGAATCGTGAGGCCCGCGAAAGCACCAAGAATTAGAACTTGAACATACGCTACCAGGGGTGAACACGTCCGATGTGAATGCCCGATTATTCCATACGGCATATATAACGCTCTCGACGGACCCGACTTTCCCTTGCAAGAGGGTGAATCAACCACAATCAAACCGATCGTTAACCATGAGGAGAGTTGAAGAACGACAAACAACATTCAACGGCAACATGAAATCTGCTCTGGAAATTCTCGGTGAATACAAAGGGGATGTTGAGGCTGAAATTGAGCGTCACATACCGCGAACCGGGGAACCACAAGAATTCTACGCTCCGGTCTGGGACCTTCTCGACCGTGGAGGAAAACGGTTCAGGCCGGCCATGACTTTCTTGGCGAGCGAGTGCGTGGGCGGTCGCAAGGAGGATGCGCTCGGTGCAGCCGCCGCCGTTGAACTTCTACACAATATGACACTGGTCCACGACGATATCGAGGACAAGAGTGAGCTTCGGCGGGGAAAACCATGCATCCACATAATCTACAACGAGCCTACGGCGATCAATGTTGGCGACTCAATGCTCATCAAAGTGTTCGAGATCGCCAACTCAAGCAACATACCTCAAGACCGCTGCCACAGGCTAGTCTCCCAAGTCGCGAAACGCGCATATGACATAACGTGGGGTCAACAATTCGAATTCAGCATGTGGAAACGCAAACAATTCACCGAAGATGAAGTGATCCGCCTACTCAAGAACAAAACCGGCGCCCTGACGGCATTATCTACAGAAACGGGAGCGATCGCGGGAGGGGGCACCGACGAACAAATCAAGATGTTCGGCGATTTTGGCGAAACAGTCGGGATCGGTTTCCAAATAGTAGATGACGCGTTAAATGTCTCGGGTGACGTGAAAGAGTATGGTAAGGAAATTGGTGGAGACATTCGCGAAGGAAAGAAGACTGTACTCACTGCGCACCTGCTAAGGACAGCGAACACACAGGATAGGAAAACGTTCACTCGTCTCCTCGGCAAGAACAACATCACGAAACAGGAAATCAGGAAAGCGATTCAACTCTACGAAAAATACGGATCAATTGATTATGCGAAAACATCAGCCCAATCCTATCTTCGCGCCGCTCTGGACACGCTAAATAAGCTCCCGGCTTCCACAGCCCGAGATAATCTGGTGTCGATCTCGGAATTTCTGATATCACGATCATACTGAGAGTTGAGATAGGAGTTAGATTAACGAGTTCGACGTTAGTACTTAGTTCAATCTAGGTTCCGTGAGGAGAGCAGGAACATAGCACGGTTTCAAGATTATTGGAGGTATATGTTTCCGCTGGTTTGATCATACCTGATTGGGATCTGTGTCAATGGGCTTGGTGCTGGTCCGGCTAGGACCTGGGCAGCGTGGTAAGGGTCGTAGACAGCTCCATGGCATGGGCATTCGATGAGTTTGTCGGATGGGTTGAAATTCACCTGGCAACCCGCATGAGTGCAGATGTCACTGTACGCGACAAACTGCCCGTTATCCAGATGAATCAAAAGCATAGGACCCCATGTCGGGTCGTTGAGTAATAGCGATGAATCCGTGGGAACACTTTGCGCTGTTGCAAGTACATGACCGACAGATCCGCCCGGATTTGAAACGTACGCGGGAGCCTGGGCCTGCGGTTGAGACAGGGCGCTCCACGAGATTAACCCCAGCACCATTAGGCCACGCAGAAAACTACGCCTACCACGTTGAACGCTGACCCGTTCAGCCTGCTCGTGACTCGTGAAAGCTCCAGTCGGTCGGAAAGCAGCGCGGGCCATCGGAACGGGAACTTTCGGCTTACCGGAATACAGCGAGACGAATGTTTCCTTTGAAAGCGTCAAGCCACATTGGCTACGTAATCGTTCGTATAATTCCTCTGGCTCAGGCAATTATTCAGACCGTTCCGTTGTTTCCTGTCGCCATGCATCTCTACTCAGAGTATTAGTTATACCATCAAGCACTTTGACTGAATCTTTCCTATCAACTCCGAGGCTGATGACAAAAACGCGAAGCATTTCGAGAACCGTTTGTGTCTCCTCATTTCCCAGAAATTGCTCCTTAATTCTGTTGAAGGAGCTGTTCACTTCTCTAACCTGTTTAGGATACAGGCCTGCTTTAGACGGAACCTGCAAGGTTTGCATAGGCGCCGGGGGTTTTTCAGGTTGCGTTATTTCCGCCTTTGGAATCGCGGATGATCCGGATATGAGCCAGTTCAACGAGGTAAATCGTCGAGATAGGACGCCATCTACGCTCATGGCTGCTTGCGGTCCGGTGAGGAGTAGTGTCAACCAACCGACGGCGAAAACTATGTCGGATCCGAAGTAAAATGGGAAGACAGTCCAAGTGGCTGAGAGAAAGAATGTAAGGTTAAGCGCTAAACCCGCGACACAAGCTATGCGAAACAGTAAACCAGAGAGAACTGCCAAGCCGATGAGGATCTCTCCAGTTGCGACAAGATATCCAAAGCTGACCGCGTGGGGTTCTACGACGCCTAAAAGAAAGTCATGGAGAGGTGAACCTACGGCATACTGAGTTATGAGACGCCCGATGAACCCCGGCCTGGACGGGTCGAAGTAAGAAGGGTCTGTCAAGTGTTGAGCTCCTGCATAAAGGAAAGTGGCGCCCAAGAAGACCCTGAGGGGCAGGAGGAGGGTCGCTGGAAGCCACTGATAACTGCTGGCCTTCGCCATTCTAGATAGAACGTCTCCCCTCGAGATTTTTTGGAATGGATGGACCGTGTATTCGTACCATAAAATGCCGTTGCACCTGTGGTGAACATAAAGTCGTTACATTGATGCCCGAAACAACCATTAAATTGAACTACAAGTCGTAGCTGGCTGAAATGAGGTTAACTTTTTGAAGTCTAAGTCCAAGCCAAGGTCCAAGAAATCAGTCTGGCCAACGACTACGATTGCTGTTCTCCTACTCGTCATCGTGGTCTTAGGGTCCGTCGCATTATACTACAGTCCCGTGCTTGACGGACTCCGCCCGAGAAACCTCACTCCCGACCAAATCTACGCCATTTCCAGCCAAGGCGTAGTGACCATACAAGGCGTGGTGCAAGATATGACGCTGAGCACCTACCCCAATGGAACTCTGAACCCTGTTTTGGGCACAGGTTTTGTGATCACCTACGGTGGTTCTTACTACATAGTCACAAACTATCATGTAATCCAGGGCCTACTATATTCGACTGTGACATTTTCGAATGGCGACTCCTTCCCGGCCAAGGTTTTGGGTTCAGACGCTTACAGCGATATAGCGGTAGTCTCGGTTAACGCTACACTGAGCGAGTTCCATCCGCTACAACTAGGTTCATCTGCTGGACTCAGAGTCGGCGAGACAGTGGTCGCGATTGGCAACCCCTACGGCCTATCAAACACGGTTACCGTGGGTGTCGTGAGTCAAGTTGGGAGAGCGCTACAAACCGACACATTAGGCGGTTTTGCGATCCCTGATACGGTCCAGTTCAGCGCCGCAGTCAACCCAGGTAAT
>Ga0074046_10001446_pt1 | contig 21471 bp, 20 predicted proteins | sample BogForMeECP23OM3_FD_94441 | JGI IMG/M metagenome (GOLD analysis project Ga0074046, IMG submission 94441) | Bog forest soil microbial communities from Calvert Island, British Columbia, Canada - Bog Forest MetaG ECP23OM3 | ecosystem: Environmental > Terrestrial > Soil > Wetlands ... | reverse complement strand
CGGCCCCGCTTTTCGTCTTCATGCGAGTCCGGAACCCGTGCTTCTTCGAGCGCTTGCGCCGGTTGGGTTGAAATGTACGTTTCGGCATCGAAAATCCCTGCTCCTGATTGAATCAACGAACGTAAGGCAAACGGTAAGTATAAATGACGGTGAGCGCCCCCGGCAAACGCGGCCTCTAGCTACAATGAATCTGGTCAAGACTCGCTGGCCACTGACCACTGCTTTCCGATGAATCTAGACGACACCATCGTCGCCATAGCCACTCCGCCCGGACGCGGCGGTATCGGTGTAGTCCGTCTAGCCGGCCCCGAAGCGCAAGCCATAGCCAAGCCCATGCTCCGCCTGAGTCGTGAACTGGAACCCAACCGAGCCCAGCGCTGCGACCTGATCGATCCCTCCAGAACTCACGTAGGGACGGCCGCCCCCGGCCGTCCAGCCGAGCGAAGCTCCGCCCCTGCCGCCACAACTCCAGCCCGCATCGACGAGGTAGTAGTCACCTACTTCGCCAAGCCCCACTCCTACACCACCGACGACATAGTAGAAATCTCCGCCCACGGCTCCCCCGTAGTCCTCCGCCACATCGTGGAACTCTCCCTGGCCCAGGGCGCCCGTCTAGCCGAACCCGGAGAATTCACCATGCGCGCCTTCCTCAACGGACGCCTCGATCTAACCCAGGCCGAAGCCGTCCGCGACCTCATCGACGCGCAAACTCTCTTCCAGGCGAAGGTAGCCGCCCAACAACTAGAAGGAGCGCTCTCCAATCGCCTGAAGCCGATCAAGCAAAAACTAGTTGATCTGATCGCCCTGCTCGAAGCCGGCATAGACTTCGCCGAAGACGATGTCTCCGTAGCCCCAGACGCCACCATCCTCGATCACATCGCGCAAGTAAAGAGCCCGCTTACTCAATTAGCCGCCACCTTCACCTTCGGAAAAATCGTTCACCAGGGACTAACCCTGGCCATAGTAGGTCGTCCGAACGTAGGCAAATCAAGCCTCTTCAATCGCCTGGTAGAGCGTGAGCGCGCCATAGTCACCGCCCAGCCCGGAACCACTCGCGACCTGGTCAGCGAAACCGTGGCCATTGGTGGAATTCCGGTGGAACTGGTGGATACCGCCGGCATCCGCCAAGCCCTCAACGAAGCCGAAAGCATCGGCATCAAGAAATCCATGGAAGCCCTAGCCGACGCCGACTTAGTCCTGGTAGTGCTCGACCATTCCCAGCCCCGAAGCGAAGAAGATCAGGAATTGCTGCGCCAGGTGGAGGGCCGCCCAGCGATAGCAGTAGAAAATAAATCCGACCTGGCTGACGTAGGAACGGCTGCCGCCGGCCGTCCAGCCGAGGATAGTTCGTGTGGGGACGGGCGCCTCGCCCGTCCAAGCCGAGCGCAGCTCGGCAGGGTTGCGCCAGCCGAGCCCAGCTCTCCGCCCCGCATCCCCACCTCCGCCCTGACCGGCGACGGCATCCCCGCCCTGCGCGAAGCCATCCTCCGCCACGTAGCCGGAGACCGAAGCACGCAGCAAGAATCCGGTTTCCTGACCAGCGTTCGCCACCAGAAGCTAGTCAACGACGCGCTAGTCTCGCTGGATGCTGCCACCAAAGCCGTGGCCGCCCGGGTCCCCCACGAGATGCTCCTCCTCGATCTCTACGGAGCCCTCCGCCCGCTCGACGAAATCACCGGCGCCACCACCACCGACGACATCCTCAACCTGATCTTCGGGACCTTCTGCATCGGAAAGTAGAAGCTTCCCGCCCTTTGCCTTACACTGGCTCTGCTCGGGATCATTACTGCCGGACTTCAAGGAGAAACCGTGCCCGTCCCACCGCCGCCAACTTCACCGGCCGCTCCCCCGGCTCAATCCGGCCACGGCGCCGCCGTGCTCGCCAGCTTCCTCGGCTGGACCCTCGACGCCTTCGATTTTTTCCTCGTCGCCCTCTCGTTAACCGCCATCGCTCGGGAATTCCACCTTCCCGACAAAGCCATTGCCCTTTCAATTACGCTGACCCTGGCCTTCCGCCCCGTAGGCGCCTTCATCTTTGGACTGATGGCCGATCGCTACGGCCGTCGCACCCCGCTGATGATCGATCTCGTCTTCTACTCCGCGGTCGAGGTGGCAACCGGTTTCGCGCACAGTTTCACCACCTTCCTCGTGCTGCGCGCCTTGTTCGGCATCGGCATGGGCGGAGAGTGGGGAGTGGGCGCCTCGCTCGCTATGGAAAAGGTTCCACCCCGGCTGCGCGGTTTTCTTTCCGGCATGCTCCAGCAGGGATACGCTCTCGGCTATCTTCTGGCCGCCGTCTGTTTCTATTTCGTCTTCCCACGCTGGGGCTGGCGGCCCATGTTTTTCATCGGAGGCCTTCCCGCTCTGCTCGGCCTCTTCGTCCGCTTCAAAGTGAAAGAGTCCGAGGTGTGGCAGAAAACTCGTCACACCAACTGGGGCAGCCTCGGCCGCGAGATTTGTTCCCACTGGAAATTGTTTCTCTATTTGACCCTCTTGATGATGATGATGAACTTTACCTCCCACGGCACGCAGGATATGTTCCCCACCTTCCTCCAGCGCCAGTGGGGTATGGGGCCGACGCAGCGCGCTGTCATCACCGCCATCTCCATGGTTGGAGCCATCCTCGGAGGCTTGGTCTTTGGCTTTTTCTCCGACCGCTTCGGACGCCGCCGCGCCATGATCACCGCCCTCGTAAGCGCGGTCGCGCTGGTTCCTCTCTGGGCCTACGCCCCGTCGCTGACCTTGCTCGTCGTCGGCGCTTTCATGATCCAGTTCATGGTGCAAGGAGCCTGGGGCATTATTCCCGCCCACCTCTCCGAATTGTCCCCTGACTCGGTACGCGGATTCCTTCCCGGATTCGCCTACCAGTGCGGCGTGCTTCTAGCCGGCTCGGTCGCTTACATCGAGGCGATTCTCGCCCAGCATACCCGCTACGCCAACGCCATGGCTCTGACCGCGTTTGTAGTGTTCTCGCTCGCCGCTGTGGTGGTAGCTCTCGGCCGAGAACGCAAAGGAATTCAATTCGCTGCCTAGCAGCTTTTGACGGGCCTTGAAGCAGCGCAGATTCACCCGCTCTTGCGTTTGGGTGGCGCAGCGCTTCAGCGCCGCGGGCATCGTTTGTGTTGAATTCGGCTTTAGCCGCTGAGGGCGGCCACGTCGCGAATCGAAAGACCCGCCAATCCCTGCCTGTCTTCCCCCGTCAAAACATGCGAAGATTGTTTCGACTTCCAAAGGAGCCTTCCCCATGGCCGAGCAGAATTTTTCCAATCACACGCGCTTTGATCCGCCCTTCCATTTCTTCATTCTCCCTGTATTCGCCATCTCGCTGGTCGCGACCATCGTTCACCTGGTCCGCAGGCCAGGCCTGCATTCTGCCTGGATGGTCGTCGTCATGGTCGCGGCCATCGCTGCCATCTTCAAGATCCGCCTCTACGCCCTGAAAGTGCAGGACCGCGTCATCCGCCTCGAAGAACGATTGCGCCTCGCGACTTTACTCGACCCCGCCCTCCGTCCCCGCATCCCGGAATTCACCGAATCGCAATTAGTCGCCCTGCGCTTCGCCTCCGACGCCGAACTCCCCGCCCTCGCCGCCAGAGCCCTCAACGAAAAACTATCCCGCGACGATATCAAGAAATCAGTCCAACACTGGCGCCCCGACTATTGGAGAGTTTGAACGCGTGATAGTTGGTGAAAAATCCCCTTCCCATACCGGGGGCGTTGTGTCGTGGTTTGGGTCGTAAACCCTCGCATCCCTGCCCGGGAGTTGCCGGGCGCTGTCGGTCGGGTACGCGTGAGGGGCAAGGGAAAAGCAGCCAAAGCCGCATGAACACTACCCCTCAGCATCACTCACGTTTTTTCTGTGTCGCTCCGCTACAATCGAAGGCGAGAAAATGGCATGGAAGTGCGCATCAATGATGCTCCGGGAGCCAACGAAATCATGGTTGCGATTGCCGTGACCGACAGTAGACGCCCGCTACCCCGTGTTGGTGGGCTGTCCAAAGACCAGATTAAGGGCGAAGACGGGCCAAGGTAGAAATACATTTCAGGATCAGCGATGACAATTAAAAGCGGGTTTTGGCTGTTCTGTGCATTCCACATCTTTTGTTCGGTATTGGGTCACGGTCAGACCGCTAGGGAGCATGCCGACACGATTATCAATGGCATGGTCGTTTCCATGGACAGCCAGCGCCACATCTACGAGGACGGCGCGGTCGTCGTCGCTGGCGATACGATTGTCGCCGTCGGCCTTCGCACTGAACTCGAGTCAAAGTACGACGCCCGGCAGAAGATCGACGCGACGAACAAGTTGATACTCCCCGGATTCATAAACGGACATACGCATGTTCCGATGACCCTGTTCCGGGGGTTACACGACGATGTCACGCTCAACGATTGGCTCTACAAGTACATCTTCCCTGCCGAGGCCAAGAATGTCACCGAATCGTTCGTCCGGTGGGGAACGCGTCTAGCGGCCGCCGAGCAGATCCGCTCCGGCGTGACCACCTTTGCCGACATGTATTACTTCGAAGACGCCGTTGCCGAGGAGACCAAAACCGCAGGCATGCGCGGCATACTGGGCGAAACATTCATCGATTTCCCCGCGCCTGACAACAAGACCAACGCCGCCATGCTCGCCTACACCGAGAAGTTCCTGCAGAAGTGGCAGGGCGATCCGCTGATCCATGCCGCGCCCGCTCCTCATTCGATTTACACCTGCTCCAGGAAAACACTCCAGGATACGGCTACGCTGGCACGCAGGTATCACGCGCCGATCCTTATTCATGTGGCTGAGATGAAGAAGGAGTGGGACGACAGCGAGAAGCAGAATGGAATGTCCCCGGTGCAATATCTGGACAAAATCGGAGTACTCGGCCCCGATGTCGTGGCCGCGCATTGCATTTTTGTCGATGAGGCGGACCGCAAGATTCTCGCAAAACATAACGTAGGATGCGTCCACAACCCGTCCAGCAACATGATGATCGCGAGCGGTGTGTCTCCAGTGCCAGAGATGCGCGTAGCCGGAATCGCGGTCGGCCTTGGAACCGACGGACCCGCGGGCAGCAACAACGATCTTGACCTGATGGAAGAAATCGACCTCGCCGCAAAACTGGCGAAGATTACAAAGATGAGCCCTCTGGCCCTGAATGCTCAGGCAGTAGTGGAGATGGCCACTATCGACGGAGCCCGCGCGTTACACATGGAGAAGGAAATCGGGTCGCTGGAAAAGGGCAAAAAGGCTGACCTGATTCTAATCGGCCTGGACGAACCGAACGCCGTGCCGATGTATGACGTTTACGCGCAGATTGCATATTCATTAAAAGCCAGCGATGTGGAGACGGTTATGATCGGCGGGCGCGTTGTGATGCGCGACCGAAAACTACTCACCGTCAACGAGCAGGAAGCGATGGCCAAGGCGCGTGAGTACAAGAAGACGATTGCCGCGTCCCTCGGAATGCCATAGTAACCTTGTGTGGGACGGTCCCAACGTATCGGCAGAATGTCACGGCAATGCCGGTATCACAACAACTCTAAATTCGCTTGAAGACCCTAGAGCGGTCTCTGCCCTCAACCGCCAAGCCTTGTCCCACTTGTTACTCCCCAGATTCCTCGGTGTTGCGCTGTGGCCCCAGTGGGAAACGACCCAGAATCGAGGCGCAAGAATCCGCAACCGAAGCCATTTTCAACCGCGAATTAGCACCCAGCCCAGCAATCCGTTAACTCAGGCGCCAAATCCTTCCCACTATTACTTCCGAGATTCCCTGTGGAAGAGCGGCAATGGTCTGGGGACGGACGCCCTCGCCCGTCCAGGCCAAAAGGTGAGTAGGGCCCACTCTCAATCCCGCCGGCCCCAATAAATCCCCACGAGCAAGATCGCCGCCAAGAAAATAAACCCAATGGCTCCACCCAGCGAAACCCGAGAAACGTAATCCTGATCGCTGGCCTGAGTCATCACCAGGTACGTCACCTCGTCCAGAATCATGCCGCTACCGACCCCGAGAGCCGCCGGAGCCAAAAAGGCCTCCACGCGATTGCGCGCCCCAAAAGCCAGAATGAACGCCGCAGGAAGTTCGATAAGGATTCCGAGGAAGAGATGATGAACCAGATGTCCGCCCGGATAGATATGCTGAACCCGCACCAGGTGAAGATAAAGCCGAAGGCACAAAACCGTCCCCAGCATCGGCAGCAAAATGAGCAGCAGGGTCTGCTTAACAGTCGGACTGGAAAGTCGGTCTGGCATTGGGCGCTTGAATTCTATCGTCGAGGGAGGAGAATCAGGAGAGTAAAAAGTGGGACAAACCGACCGTCTCCCCAGAGCGGATTGCTGGATAAGCCCATGAATCACTACCAAGAGCGCCCGGAACTCTGAAACCTTGAAACTTTGAAACCCGCCTCTATTTCCCCTTCAGCATCTGAACCACCCGATCAAAATCCTCCAGCGTCCCATACTCGATTGTGATCTTGCCTTTCCCCCTGCGGTCTCGAATCCGCACCCGCATTCCCAGCACCGCCTCTAACGAGCGCTGTGCGGCTCGCACATTCGGATCCACCCACCGCGCTCCGCTCGGTTGCCGCTCTAACGAGGTGCCCGACGGGACATTGATGTCCATCAGCATCTCGGTAAGCAGCGCCACCGACATCTTCTTTGCGATCGCTACTTTGGCCACTTTCGAAATCTGGTCGCCATCGTTCAAGGAGAGCAGCAGCCGCGCATGACTGTACGTCAGATCTCCCCTGCGCAACGCCGCTTGCACTTCGGACGGCAGTTTCAGCAAGCGCAGATAATTCGATACCTGCTCGCGCGACACACCCACCCGCTTCCCAATTTGTTCCTGCGTCAGGTGGAATCCCGTACTCAGGTTGGCGAAAGCCTGAGCCTGTTCCAGGCAGTGCAGGTCCTGCCGCTGCAGGTTCTCGACCAGCGTCATTTCCGCCGCTTGCTGCTCCGAGACCCGCTTAACAATCGCCGGGATCGTCGTCTTCCCAGCCATTTTCGACGCGCGGTAACGCCGCTCGCCCAGAATCAGGATGTAGCGCTGTGCACCCTCAGGATGCGACGCTCCGGGCCGCACCGTTCCCGGCCGAACCACGATCGGCTGCAATACCCCCTGCGCCTGGATCGAGCCGGCTAGATCCCCAAGGGCCATCGAGTCGAACTCCTGCCGCGTCTGGTGCGGGTTCTGGTCGATAAGATCGAGCGCGAGCTCAAATGCATGCTCGCCCTCCGGCGCCAGCCGCGCAGCCGATGCCTGCAACTCTTCTACAGTTCCCATTTCTGGTGGAGCGGCGGGCGCCCCCGCACGTCCAAGCTCAACGCCGGAAGAAGCGGGTGGAACCACAGCTCGCGGCCCAGGCAGGAGGGATTCCAATCCACGCCCCAAAGCTCGCCGCTTCTCGTGAAGTTTCTCCGCGCCTGTCTTATCGGCCGCCGCATTCAATGTCGTCATCAAGTCTTTCCTCTCCCGGAAAATCTGTAATCCTGAGCGCAGCCACGTCATCCGCGAAGCGGATGGCACGGCGGAGTCGAAGGACCCCTACTCCCTCACCCAGCCTGTTCACCGCGAGGAATCATCGCTCTAACGTATCGATGCATATAAATATTTACATGTATCAATCTAAGCCGCTTCTCCGGACCCGCTCGCCGCTCGCGCCTGCCGGTCCAGGATCTCCTTTGCCAGCCGTATGTAGCTCTCCGCCCCCCGCGACCGCACGTCATACAACAGCGCCGGCTGCCCGTGGCTAGGAGCCTCCGCCAGCCGGATGTTCCGCGGTATCGTGGTCGCGCACATCTTCTCGCCGAAATATTTCTTCAACTCCTCCGCCACCTGCTGCGCCAGGTTCGTCCTCTCATCGAACATCGTGATCACGACGCCCTCAACCACCAACCGAGGATTCAGCTCAGCGCGTATCCGCTCAATGGTGTCCAGCAACTCCGATACCCCCTCGAGCGCGAAGTACTCCGCCTGCATCGGGATCAGCACTCCATCGGCTGCGACCAGGGCGTTCAGGGTAAGCAGATCTAGCGCCGGTGGACAGTCCAGCACAATGAACTGAAAACGCTCGCGCAAACCTTCGAGTGCATCGCGAAGACGATATTCGCGCCGCTCCGTCGCGACGAGTTCGAGGTTGGCGCCGATGAGATTCTTGTGAGATGGAATCAGCCAGAGCTGATCGAGTTCCGTCAGCAGGAGCGCCTCCTCCGCCGAGGCCGCGCCCATAATCACGTCGTAGATGCTGATGCGCTCCGGATTCTTCACTAGGCCCAGGCCGCTGGTAGAGTTCGACTGCGGATCGCAGTCCACCAGCAGCGTATTGACCTCGGCAGCGGCAAGCGAAGCAGCAAGGTTGATGGCAGTCGTGGTCTTGCCGACGCCACCCTTCTGGTTGGCAACCGCGATGACACGTCCCATGCGTTTCATTCTCTGGTGCAGCGGCCCCAGAATAGGTGAACGCATCCTGTGAAAGCAATGACAGTTTTTTGTGCAACGTGGAAGTGTTTCACGTGAAACATCGGGCAATGGCTATAGAGAGAATGACGTCCCGTTGGCACCGCGCTGGCCTGCAGAATGGAGAAGTGTTTCACGTGAAACACTCACGGTACCTCGTCTCATAGTAAGACGATGCTGACATATTTCCCACCATGATGCTAGTTTACAACCAATGATTGTCGTTCCGGACCACTATGTCAATCAGAACTTATACGTTGTTCCACTTCCCTAGGGTACCCCTATTGACAATACCCTTGTACGTGACTGCGGGATCGGTATTGGCTGGTGCCATTGCAAGGTAGTCAAGGTTGTCAGGGTGGGAACCTGGGCGATCCCTATTAGTACAGCTAGGGCTCCGTTGGGGGCCAGGAAGGTCACCGCTTGGGGGAGGATGGCTTGGAAGTGCTCTACGGCTCGAAGGGTCACAAGTTCGGCGCGGGGCGAATCGGGGCGGGCGGCCAGGACTTCGGCCCGGTCGGTGATTACATTGACGTCGGTCAATGTAAGTGCGCGGGCCACTTCGCGGAGGAAGGTGGCCTTCTTGTGATTCGATTCGATCATTGTGAGATGGATTTGAGGGGCCCACATCTTCAGGGGAAGGGCGGGAAATCCGGCACCGGAGCCGATATCAAGGACGCGGAGAGGGAGTGAGCAGGGGTCCTTCGACTCCGCCGCGCCATCCGCTTCGCGAATGACGTGGCTCCGCTCAGGATGACAGGGGGTGGAGGCTGCCGGAAATAGGTGGCGGGCGAGGAAGAAGGACTCGCCGAAGTGGCGGGTTACGATTTCTTCGGGGCGGCGGATAGCGGTCAAGTTGATGCGGGCGTTCCAGCGGAGTAATAGATCGATGTATATCGATATTTGTTCGAGTACGGATGGGGGAAGCGAATGCTCGAGGAAGGGATCGAGAAGGGCGGCGATTTTGGCGATGTCCATGGCGCGACGTTTCTTATAAAATACGCGTGCTGTGAGATCGGCTCGGTTTACCTCAGTCTAATAGGAGAGAGTCTTATGTTGAAGACGCGGTTCACTACCTTATTGCTGATGGCGCTGTCCCTTCTGCTGCTGGGAGCGGTTGCGGCGCGAGGACAGGGCGGCGATGGCGAATACTTGATTCTTAGCGCGCAGTATGGGACGGAGCATCACCATGTGGACGTCACCGGCCGGCTGAAAGAACTGGCGCGACATGACCGGACGTTCCGGGTAAACCACGACTCGATGAATGTGGATCCGGCTGAGGGACGCCCGAAGGCGCTGCGAATTTACGCGCGGGGCCCGAACGGGCAGGAGCGCATGTTTGAGTATCTGGATGGCAGTATGGTGGACGGCGGGATGTTCCGGGCCTGGGGCCGGGGAGAGTGGGGGAATGGCGGCGGGAGCGGCAACTGGAATGTCGAAAGCGAGTTTGTGATTCTGAGCGCACAGTATGGAAGCGAGCGCCACCATGTGGACGTCACGAATCAACTGAAGGAACTAGCGCGACACGATGTGAAGATCTGGGTGGACTTCCGCACATTCCATGTCGATCCGGATGAAGGATACGCGAAGGTGCTGCGGATTTATGCGCGTGGTCCAAACGGGCACGAGCGCATGTTTGAGTATCGCGATGGAGCAATGATCGACGGCGGGCAGTTCCGGGGCTGGAGCCGCGGCGAATGGGCTGGCGAGAACGACCATTGGAGCGGACGGTGGGAGGGGGAAGAACGCTAGAGAGAGACCAGGACAGGTAGCGGTAACGAGTCGGCGGCACCGGTTCCCTGGTTGGCGAGAGGACGTCGTGACTGAGTGCCTTCCCTGGAGGAGTCTGAGTCGCAGCCCTGGGTGTCGTCCTTTGCGGGACTCGATTTGCCCCCCTTCTGATTTCCCAGCACTCACGTGCCGAGCTATCACGTGTCGCCGCTTCGCGGCTGTTGCGACAACTATTCTTATGCAATCGACGCGCCAAAACCCCGACTGGGCGCGGGACGACGCCTGAATTGCTCTCTAATTTAGTCACCACATAGGGTGACGAAAGTCACAGATTTTTTCCACGCAGGAGAGTAGCTTGTCGTTCGTCGGCCCTCCCACGACGTTTCTGGACTGCTCTTTTCTGAAGCCTTGGCACTCGGTTGTAGAGAAGTGCGTGAACTTAATAATCCAACCCTCGTGATTCGGGCGACCCGCCCCCAAGGGTTGTCCGCGAGAATGCTTGAAAACCTGTGGAGGGAATAATGAGGCGAGTTGCAGTAATTGTGGGTCTATTGGCGCTGCTATTACCGGCAGCAGCATGGGCAAATGGGATTGATCTGACTAACCAGTGGGGCACCGTTAACATCACCGCCCTGGGGGGAGTTGTATCCCAAGGGTCCGAGCTTATGAGCTGGGGCGCGATCAAACCGGCCCACGGATATGATTTGGGCTCGGTCAGCTTTTCTACCGGCGCTCTGATGAGTGGCGGCATTTGGACCGGCGGAACCTGGGCCGGTGGCGGATATTTTATCGTGAGTGGTGTCGGTGCTTGGACAAAGAATTTACCGGCATCACCGCAAGGCCCGGTAACGCTCTTTAACGGCAGCTTCGTTGGACCGGTCATTTGGACGGTTCAGAGCATCGGCAAAGGCGGTTTTAATTACATCTTTACGCTCTCAGGAGCGATCCAGGGGATGTACTATGACGGCCGGACGGTGAACGGAACCACGACGCAGTATATCTATGCGTATACGAACCAATGGCTCCAGGATCGCAAAGGTGGCATAAGTCTCGGCAAGAGCAACCTAGCCGTGCCTGAACCCGGCACACTGGGATTGTTAGGCACGGGCTTGATTTTCGTGGCCAGCAGCCTGCGCCGCAAGCTGCTTGGACGATAACTTGACGATGTTCCAACTCGCCGGGTAAGCCTGATTTCCTCCCTGGGGAACTGGTCCCGATTCCGTGTGGCGCGGCGTTCCAATCCGCGCCACGCGGGGCCTTTTTGCGGGTAGTGTGCTTCCAGCCGCGAGCTTCGAACAACCGTGCTCGTAGCCGTATTTGTTTATTCGGCAACATATCAATCTCCTGTGCGGCCTGATTTCTCGCGTCGTCCGTGATGGGGCATCGGATGGTCAAGGTTGAGCCCTAAGAAGGCGTGTGATTTTAAAGGAGGTACCGTATCGCCCAAAGCGATACCCTGATACGAACCCGCATCACGGGTCGTCCTAAATGGTGGCTTGCGTTCAGTGGAGGAAACCATGAGGCGAATCGCAGGAATGCTTGGTCTATGTGCGTTGCTGTTACCCATGGCGGCATGGGCAGACCCGCTCATCATTAACAAATTTGGTACGGTCAGCATCACCAACGGCGGAATCGTGTCCCAAGGATCCGAGTTGGTAAGTTTTTTCGGGATCACAGCACCTCCCGGACACAATTTGGGCAGGGTCAGCTTTTCGACGGGAGCCCTAACGAGCGGCAGCATTTGGAGTGGCGGAACCTTTGCCGGCACGGGCTCAACATTTGACGTGGTTGGCGTCGGCGCTTGGGCAAAAAACCTGACGGGATGCTTCAAGTGCACAGGCCCGATCGCACTCTTCACCGGCAGTTTCAGCGGGAGCATTAAATGGACGCTGGTCAGCCAAACCGGCAAGTACGACTATGTCTTTACGCTCAAAGGCCTGGTCAAGGGGATGCTATGGGGCGGCCGGGAGTCGATCGTACCCACGACGCAGACCATTTATGTGGACCAGAATCAATGGTTCCATAATCACAGGGGTAGCATCGGCCTGGGCAAGACAGACTTCCGTATCGGCCCTGAACCGGGCACGCTGGGATTGTTCGGCGCGGGTTTGATCGTCCTAGGCGCGACCGTACGGCGCAAGCTTCTGGGCTCGTGACGACTGGGTAGCGTCTTTACTTGACTTTGCGATCGTTGACGGCGCGCCTGAAGCCGCGCCCCTTCAGAACTAATCCAACACTCGCGATCTTCACGGCCAGCCTCTAAATGGTCCCCTGATTTCGAAGGCTTGCGGCATCGCGAAAGCGATGCCATGATACGAAGCTGGAGTTTATCAGCAGACCCCAAAGCTGCGCACCTTCCAAACAAAGTCAATCTTGCCCCGACATTTGGTCGCGACGCGGGGAGGCGTGCGATACTGAAATTTATGGCGCTGCCGGATTCTACGCCCCGGGTGGGGAACGATCCCAAGTCGGTGGTGATTCATTTGACGACGGGGACGGGGATGGAGATTGAGTGGAAGGATGGCCACCGGTCCGTCTACACGTTTGCGTTCTTGCGGGATGCTTGTCCTTGCGCGCTTTGCGAGGAGGAGCGAACAAAGTCCGGACGGAAGGCGGGCGAGGCGGCGAAACTGGCGCCGGGAGCTTTGCCGATGTTCAAGCCGGCGATGAAAGCGCTGTCGGCGGAGGCGGTGGGCAAGTACGCGCTGAAGTTTTCGTGGAACGATAAACACGATCTGGGAATTTATTCGTGGTTCTATTTGCGGGAAGTTTGTCCATGCGGGGAGTGCGCCGCGGGGAGACAGCCATCAGCTGTCAGCCAGCAGCCATCAGGCAAATCCAGCCCCTAAACGGACGTCTTCTTCCCCTAAACATACGGCATCGCTAAAGCGATGCTCTGGTACGAAGCCGCGGACTTTCGCCGCCTGTGAAACTCGCGGCAGAGACGGGGCAAGCCCCGTCTCTACAGAGGATCTATTTTTTGTGGGATGAGTTCTAGTGCGTGGAGGATTTTGCGGTGGTGAAATGGAGGCCGTCCATGAGATCGTCGAGTTCCTCTTCACTGGCGGCGATGAAAGTGAACGAAACGATTTGGTCTTTGGCGAGCATGACGAGCGTGCACTGGCGCATGGTTAGTTTTTCGTTCGTCGTCTTAACTTCGAGCGGCTTGGTGAAATCAGCGCGCAGCAGTTGCCGCGACTCCACCTCGAGCGCATAGGGTTCACCTTCGGCCTTGAAGCCTTTGGCGGTCGCGAGTTCGGTGAGCGGGCCGAGGTAGTCTTCAACTCGCTTGAGGCCGGGATAGGAAGCCGCGCTTTCGGAGGCGACGACGACCGCGGAGTTGATGGTGTTTCCGGCAGCCTCGGGAGGACGCTGGAAAACCGCGAGCAGGACTTCGGATTTATTACCCGACTCATTTCCTGGCTGCATTTCTTTGGTGCGATCGACCCAGCCGTAGGGGATCTGATAGCGAAATGCGAAAGTGGGGTTGCGGTAAAGCTGGGTGTCGTCGTTGGGGGTGGGCTTGGTGGCGGGCGCGGGCTTGCTTTGGGCTGGCGCTGGAAGGGTCAGACAGAGGACAAAGACTGCAATCGCAGCTATAGCTAGTCCAAAGTTGTGGTGAGCGCGGGCAGGTGGCGAGTTTCGCTCGCCCTGGACGGGCGAGGGCGCCCGTCCCCACACGGGCCTGTCCCACACGGGCACTAACTCCGAGCGGTAATGCATGCTCATCCATGCTACCAGCGTCAGAGTGCTACTCGACGAACATGCAATCTCCATAAGAGTAGAAGCGGTAGCCGGCTTCGACGGCATGGCGGTACGCGGCCATTACCAACTCCTTTCCGCCGAGGGCGCACACCAGCATGAGCAGGGTCGATTGCGGGAGATGAAAGTTGGTCAGCAGGGCGTCTACCAGGCGAAAGCGATAGCCGGGATAGATGAACAGGTCGGCCTCGCCGCGACCAGCTTCGACCCGGCCTCCGCCTGATGGTTTCCGAGAAAGTCCCGCCGCATACTCGAGGGTGCGGACAGTGGTGGTGCCCACTGCCACTACACGTCTTGCTTTGGCTTTCGCCCGGTTGATGGCTTGCGCGGCCTCGGTTGGAATCTCGAACCACTCCCGATGCAGTTTGTGATCTTCCACCTTCTCTACTCGCACCGGCTGAAAGGTGCCCAGTCCCACGTGCAACGTGATCTCGGCGATTTCAATGCCGCGTTCGCGAATCAGTTGCAGGATATCGGGCGTGAAGTGCAGACCGGCGGTAGGCGCGGCCACCGATCTTGCCATGGACTCGGACGTTTGGGCGTAAACGGTCTGATAGCGAGCGCGGTCGGTTGCCGCGTCGTCGCGGTCGATATACGGTGGAAGGGGCACGTGTCCGATGCGGTCGACTCGGGCAAAGAAATCGGGGACTGGGGCAAAGCGGACGTGCCGCTCGCCGAAGCTGCCGCGCTGGGTGACCTCGGTTTCGAGGGCTGGCGGGTCGCCGAAATAGAGTATCTCCCCGATGCCGATCTTGCGGCCGGGGCGCACCAGGCACTCCCACTCATTGGGATCGTCCGTGATCTGGCGGGTCAGTAGGACTTCGATCCGGCCGCCGAGAAAGTCTCTTGCCGCCGGATTGTGCGGGCTCAGGGGCTGGGCACGCTGTCCGCGGCGGCGGCCGTAGAGGCGGGCTGGAAACACCCGCGTGTTGTTCACGACCAGCAGATCGTCGGGCCGCAGCAAGTCGGGGAAGTCGCGAAACTTGCGGTCGTCCCATGTCTGCCCCTGCCCACCCTCAGGCAGACGATGCAGGTGCAGCAAGCGCGATGCGGAACGGTCGGGCAAGGGCTCCTGGGCAATGCGTTCGGGCGGCAACTCATACTGGAAGTCGGAAACGAGCATTGAGGAGATTATAGAGCGGGATTTTCTGCGACTTATCCCATCCGTCTCTCAGGTGCTGGGAATCGGTGGCGACCTTTTTACATATTTTGACCAGGTAATGGTTGTAAGGATTCCGAGCGGTGCGGTACCATGACGGCGCGGGGATTTCTATGCCCAGTGACCGCCAACATCGGCTTGCGATTGTGCAGTACGGCCGTATGCTGCACGAAAACGGGTTTGTGGCGGCCACGGACGGGAACTTGTCGGTCCGTCTGGACGAGGAGCGCCTGCTGGTAACGCCGACCTGTATCTGCAAGGGCAGAATGCGGACCTCTGACATGGTGATTGTCGACATGCAGGGAAAACGGCTGGCCGGCAAGCGCATAGTTTCGAGCGAGATCGCGATGCACCTGCTGATTTATCGCTTGCGCCCGGACGTGCATGGGATCGTCCACGCGCACCCGCCGACGGCGACCGGATTTGCCGCATCCGGTTACGGGCTGAGCCGGCCGCTGGTTTGCGAAGTGGTGGTTGGGCTGGGCTCGATTCCGCTCGCCCGCTACGGCACTCCGGGGACGCCTGAGCTTACCGACGCTCTCGAGCCGCTGATTCCGCAGCATGACGCTATCCTGATGGCGAATCACGGGGTGGTAGCGTTTGGCTCGTCGCTCGAGAGCGCTTACATGAAAATGGAAATCGTCGAGCACTTTGCGAAGATCTCCCTGGTCACGCACTTGCTCGGCAACGAGCAACCGCTCGGCGAAAAGGAAGTGGAAAAGCTGGTGGCGGTGCGCGACCGCTATAACGGAGGAGGCAAGCCGGCACAGGCGAAAATGTCGGTTGAGGGCGACGACCTCCGGTCGGAAAGTGAATCCAGAGAAACCGCGGGCAGCCGGCGCTAGACGGTAGGGCGTGCGGGGTGCAGGGCGAGATTGATGGCAGCGCAAAGCTGTTCCTGTTCCACGGGCTTGTGGAGAAAGCTCATCGCCCCGAGACTCAGCGCCATGGATTCGGTAGCGGGATCCTCTTCACTGCTGACGACGATTACAGGAATGTGCTGCGTCTTGGTTGACATCCTTAGACGCTTCAGCACCTCGAGGCCGGTGCCTGCCGGCATGTTGATATCGAGCAGAATCAATTGAGGAGAGGAACGCAGAGCGGCCATCCACGCCTGGAGCGCGTCGCCGGCAAAGACTGGCTCAAAGTCGCCCGGACTCAAGAACGAGGCGAGCAATCGTCTTTGAAAGGGAGAGTCGTCGGCGATCAGAATCTTGGGCATGAGGAGCGGAGGCCGGACGAGGCCCAACCCTCTGGAGTGTCTATCGGCACAGACGTGGATTGGCGTTAGTGCTGTGCGGACACGCTGTTTCTCGCGTTACTCTCCTCCGATGCGGAACCTTAGGCCGGCACGGAAGTTCGCCATCAGCGCCGGGTATCCGACGACTTCGTTGTAGTGAGCGTTGAGAGCGTTCTCGACATTGGCGTAGGCGGTGATATGCGAATTGATCGCGTACCAGCCGCCGAGGTCGACGCGGGCGTAGCCGGCGGCGTGGTTAATGTTGAAGTTCTCGAAATCCGAATCGGGGCGGCGACCCACAAAGCTACCACCGAGACTTGCACCCCAGCGCGCCGCCAGGTAGCTGAGGAGCGTTGTTGCCGAATGCTTGGGGCGACGGAGCAAGGGGCTCCCGGAGGCAAACACAGGATCGCAAAAATTCGCCGGAGTGCAGAGCGGAGCTTGCAGAATCTGGGTCGAGGTATAGGTGTAGGCGGTGTTCAGCGACAATCTCTTCCAGATTCTTCCTTGCAGTTCAAATTCGGCGCCGTGAGCGAGAGACTGTTGCAAATTAAAAAACTGGCCCAAGCCCGCCTGATTGGTTGCGTACTCAATCTGATCATGGAAGAGATTATTGAAGTAGGTTGCGTCCAGGCTCCAGCGACCGGCCAACAGGCTCTGCTGGACGCCGGCTTCGAAAGCTCGAGTGCGCTCCGGCAAAAGACCGGGATTCGGGACGTAATACGGAGCGCCGGCAAAAGTCTGATAGAGAGCAGGCTCCATGAACCCGGTGGCGTAGGAAAAGCGCAGGCGCGTACCAGAAAACAATTCTCCACCGCGTAATGCCAGCAGGGTCAGAGCAACCCGTGGCACGCTGGTATTGCCGAATACACTGCTGTGAACAAAGCGGCCGCCTGCGATTACCGAGAGCCGGCCCAGGGTAAGCTGCTGTTGCAGGTAGGCGTCTTGATTCAAACGCTGCCCGGAAGTGGAGGGCGGGTAGTCCAGATCTCCCACAACACCGTTTTCGTTTTCGATGCGATAGCCGAAAGTGGAATGCGCCCAGGTGCGTTCGGAATAATCGCCTTGGTATTCAAATCCCACGTGGTTGATGTGATCGTACTCGTGAGACAGAAAGTCGAACGGATAGCCAAAACCGTCGACGCGATTCGGGTCGCCGTTCGCATTTAATTCGGTGTAGCGGTAGAGGTAGTCGAAGCCGGTGAAGCGGTGTTGCCACCCCGAGGGCGCGGCTACGGTAAGTTCCACACTGCCGAGCAGGCTATTGAGCTGCGACCATTCTCCGGGATCGGGTTGTAGGGGTTGGGTCACGCCATTCACAACCACCGGCGGCTCGTAGCCATTAAAACTCCACTCCCCAGGAACTCCGGTATGACTGTTGGAGTGGCGCATATGCAGGCGCAAAGAGGTTTTATCGTTCAGAGCAACTCCGATATTCGCGCCCTCCAGTGAGTCCGAGTAGGCATCGTTCACGCCTTGCCCGTTGGTGTTGAACTGGTCGCCAAAGAAGTTGTAGTCGAAGCGCCGGTGAGCACCAGCCAGAGATGCGTAGCCGTTGGCGGTTCCGAAATTTCCTCCATCGGCGCCAAAGCGGAGTTCAGGGATTGAAGTGCTTCCGGTGCGCGTCCACACCTGCACCACGCTGGTCATGGCATCAGAGCCGTACAGAGTGCTCTGCGCGCCACGCACGAATTCCAAGCGATCGGCTTGCGCCAACGGCAGAGTGCCGAAGTCAAATGTTTGACCCGGTATGTCGATGGCAACCCCATCGACGATCACTTTGTTATAAGTGGATTCGCCGCCGCGGACGAAGAGCGAGGAGATTCCGCCGCGTTGGCCGGCAGTATTCACGACCGCTCCGGGCAGGAACCGCATGGCGTCGTCCGCGGCAATCGGCTGCATTACTTCCAGTTGCTGGCTGCTCAGGCTGTCAACGTCGGCGCCCCCGGCCTGACTTGGAACTGGCGTGCGGGTAGCGGTCACGACCACGGTTTCCGATGCCGTCGCCAAACGGAGTTTGATGGTGACGACTTCGTTCGTGGCCGTTGGGGAGAGGTCCAGCGTCTCGACCGCGAAACCCGGAGCCAGCACGTGGACACTATAAGAACTGGACGACGGCTCGCGAAAAATCACCAGGCCTTCGGCGGATGTGCTAGCTACGGCCACGAGTTTGCCGAGTCTGATCAACTGCACCTCGGCGCCGGCGACGGCTGCGTCTTGTGGATCGACAACGCGGAGTTTGATTTCAGCGGAAGCGCGGGACAGAAAAATGGACAACAGAAGAAAAACGCTGGTGTATCGATGAGAAAGCGGCATGCACGTCTCCTTTATCACGCGAAAGGGTTGGTGGGGGCGGTTCACGCCGGTCTCCTGGCTTGCGAGTCAGGATGTGAGTTTTGGCTCGAATGAGCTTGGGCCCAGCATCCGGCTACTACAACCGGCCTTCCCAGGTTTTGCCCAGTGGTCGGTTGCGATGTCCTCGCTTACAGTTGCGCGGCAGCGCGGGATTTGCACCCGCTTCCCATAGTCCAGCGTGGAGCTGGGCTACGATCATGCGCGAACCTAATTTTGAGAAAGAACGGGAACAACAGATAGCCAATCTACCGGGGAGGGCGATGCAAAGTCAAACGCCGTCAGGTGTTGGTGGTTTTGCGATAGTTACGGTGCTGCTGAACAGGCTGCCCCCGCGCCGAAGTCTCACCCTCAGCGGCTAAAGCCGACTCTGAAAACGAGGCAGTTATCGCAGCGGTGAACCGCTGCGCCACCCAAAATCAAGTGCAAACGCCGGAGAGACTCCGAGTCCTAACTTTCAGAACGCTTTCGCCGAATCGAGCAGGATGGTAACGGGGCCTTCGTTGACGAGTTCGACTTGCATCATCTCCTGGAACCGCCCGGTTTCGCATAGCAGGCCGGCGGCGCGGACTTTCTCCACAAAATATTCGTACAGTTCACGCGCATGTTGGGGCGGAGCGGCGGCGTCGAACGACGGACGCTTGCCGCGGCGGGCGTCCCCGTAGAGGGTGAACTGGGAGACGACCAGCAGCGCGCCGCCTGCGTCGGTGACGGAGAGATTCATTTTGCCGCCGGCATCTTCAAAAATGCGCAGGCCGATGATCTTCTCGGCGAGGTAGTCAGCGTCAGCGCGCGTATCTCCGGAGCCGACACCGAGCAGCACGAGCAGGCCACGGCCGATTTCGCCGGTGATGTCGCTATCGACCTCGCCGGCCACCGTGACTTTCGCCCGGCTCACGCGTTGCACTACGGCGCGCATTTAGCGTTTGGCCTCGCCGAGCAGCGATTCTTGTCCGGCGATCGCCTGCCAGCGGCCGTCGCGGTAGGTGAAAACGTCGGTGAAGCGAACCCGGGCCACAACTTTGCCGGACGCATCCATCAGCGTAGCTAGGCCGCGGGTGAATCCGGAGTTGCCCTCGACGTGGGCGCGCAATTCGGAGAGACGATTCACGCCGGGCTTGCGCTGTGGGATGTGCTCCAGCGTCTGGCTGCGGGTATGCAGCGAGCCGTCTACGTCGACGTCCTCAAATTCGTCGGCCAGGAGGCAGGCGACGGTGGCGGCATCCTTGCGGCTTAGGCCTGCGGCCCAGTTCTGTTCGAGTTCGATGAGGGCGGCCTCGGTCTTCGGCTGATTCTTGGGGCATTCGGCGGCTGGCGCGGATAAAGTCAGCGCCAGGGGAATTGCTAGCAGGGTCAGGATTTTCACGGCTAGATCGTGACATGAGTTCCGCGGAATGGGCAAGTGCGGGACGGGGCTTCGCCCGTCCAAGCGGGGCGAAGCCCCGCTACCACACGTCAGTCGTTTGACCCTTCCCGCCGGGGCTCCTACAATCCGGTATTCACTGCAGCGAACTTCTTCGTTCGGGGTTCCACACATGCGACTACTGTCGAGAAAGATATTTGCACTCCACTGCGTCTGGCTCGCGCTGACTTTGGCATCTGCCTTCGGGCAATCCCCCGGCCATCACGACGTCGTGATCAAGAACGCGACGGTGATGACGGTGACGCACGGCAACATCAAGAATGGCTCCGTTTATATCAAGGACGGCAAGACCGCGGCGGTCGGCGAAAACGTGAACGCGCCCGCCACGGCCACCGTTATTGACGCCGGAGGAAAGTACCTTACTCCGGGCATCGTCGATTCGCACTCGCACATTGCTCTTGATGACGACGTCAACGAGGCGACCAGCCCGATCACGCCGCACATGATGATGAAAGATGCCTTCGACTACCAGGACAAGGCGATCTACCGCGCGCTGGCTGGGGGCGTTACCACGTCGCTGCTGTTGCACGGGTCGGCCAACATGATTGGTGGGCAGGCGGTGGTCATCAAGCACAAGTATGGCGCGTCGCGCGATGAGATGCTGTTTCCGAATGCGCCGCAGTCGATCAAGTTTGCCAGCGGAGAGAATCCAAAGCGCGTCTATGGCGGACGCGATCAGATGCCTTCTACCCGGATGGGCAATTTTGCTGTGCAACGAGAGGCCCTGGTGCAGGCGCAGGATTACATGCGCGAGTGGGACGCCTATAACGCGAAAGTCAAGCGTGGCGATAAAGATGCCTCCGCGCCCAAGCACGACCTGAAGCTCGAAGCTCTGGCCGATGTTCTGCGCGGCAAGCTGATGGTGCAGATCCACATCTATCGCGCCGACGAAATGCTGACTGAGATCGCGATGGCCAAGGAATTCGGCTACAAGATTCGCGCCTTCCACCATGCGCTCGAAGCCTACAAGGTCGCCGACCAACTCGCGGCCAACAATATCGCTATTGCCACGTTCTCCGACTGGTGGGGGTATAAGCAGGAGGCCTGGGATGCGATCCCTTGGAACGCGACAATGTCGATGCGCAAAGGCGTGCGGGTGGCCATCAAGAGCGACTCCGAAGATTACACTCGCCGCCTGAATCAGGAAGCCGCCAAGACTATGCGCTACGGCGGCGCCACGGAAGAAGAAGCGCTGAAAATGATCACGCTGAATGCGGCATGGATCGTGGGCGTGGATGATCGTGTCGGCTCGATCGATGTCGGCAAGGATGCCGACCTGGTGATCTGGGACGGATATCCGCTGTCGAGTTATGGAGTGCCCGAAAAAGTTCTGATCAATGGCGAAGTGTATTTTGACCGG
>Ga0074046_10001445_pt1 | contig 21473 bp, 14 predicted proteins | sample BogForMeECP23OM3_FD_94441 | JGI IMG/M metagenome (GOLD analysis project Ga0074046, IMG submission 94441) | Bog forest soil microbial communities from Calvert Island, British Columbia, Canada - Bog Forest MetaG ECP23OM3 | ecosystem: Environmental > Terrestrial > Soil > Wetlands ... | reverse complement strand
GATCAGGTAGGGGCCTTTTTCGGGCAGATTCTCGAGCCCGCGCATTTTGAGGTGAAAGCGGTCGAGCGCGAAAAGATAAATCAGTTTCCCCAGCAGAAAGAAGAAAACTTCAGCGAAAATGTTGTGGCCCGCCAGTGCGAGGACCTCGGGATCGGTCACCGGCTCTCTTAAAATTGTGGACCACGCTGGAGCCGCCGCGCCGGCTTGGCCCTCGCCGCGGCTCGCGCTCGCAAGCACGGCGTCGACCAGGTCGCGCACCGAATATACTTCCGCCAATTGCGACTCCGGCACATTGCCGCCGAGTTGCTGCTCCAGGGCAGTCAGCAATTCGACGCGCTGCATGGAATCGAGTCCCAAATCGAGCTCCAGATTGTGGTTGGGATGAATCGAGTCGGGTTGAGCGCGCAAAGATTCCTGTACGATGGCTAGGGCGCGCTTTACATCCTCCCGCTCCAGCCACTGTTGCTCGTCGTCGGTTAAAGGGGTCAGCGGCTTCGCTGCAGCAACGTCCGAATCACCGTCGCGGTTTTGTTGCAGCTCCCGCACTTTCTTCTCAATCTGAAAGCGCTTGAGTTTGCGCGTGGTGGTGCGAGGCAGGTCTTCCTGCCAGATGTCATAACTGCCCAGTCGTTTGGTGGAAGCGATCTTGTGAGAGAGCGCTTCAATGTCGAAGCGGATCGCTTCCTTGGTGTTGACGATTTTGCGTTCGCGCAGCCGTTCAAAGTTAGGCACGACCACGGCATGCAGCCGCTCCGACTTCGGATCTCCCGGGCGCGCCTCCAATGCCACCACGCAAATCTCTTTGATGTACTGCGCGTGCAGGTAGTGCGTCTCGACCTCCTCGGGATAAATATTCTTTCCGTTGGCGAGCACGATGACTTCCTTGCGCCGCCCGGTGATGAACAGATTGCCGCCGGAATCGAAGTAGCCGAGATCGCCGGTGTAGAGCCACCCGTCGCGCAGCACTTCTGCCGTGGCCTCGGGACGATTCCAATATCCCTTCATCACGAGGGCGCCGCGGATCGCGATCTCACCCGCGGGCGGGGTGCCGTCATCCACCGGTTGAGGGTCGACAATCTTGGCTTCGACTCCGGGAAAAGGCGGTCCGACTGAGCCAAAAACAATGCGCTGCCCCGGTGGGTTGATGAAGGCGCCGCCGCTGGTTTCCGTCAGGCCGTACGCATTCAGAACGTCAATGCCAAAGGAATAGAAATCGCGAGCGATGGCGGCATCGAATCGCGAACCGCCGGTGACCAGATAGCGCATGTGGGCGCCAAAGGTGGCGTGAATCTTGCCGAAGAAAAGCTTGCCGGCGTTGATTCCGATCCGTCGCAGCGCGCGGTTGAGCGCCATCAACGTGCGCACCAGTGACATCGTGAACTTGCCGCGTTCGTTCAGCGCTTTGAATATTTTTTCGTGAATCAGGTAGAAAAACTGTGGAACAACGCAGAATGCGGTGATGTTGCGTTCCTGCAAAGCGCGCAACAATTCGGAGGTGTTTAGCGTCTCCAGGTAGACGACGCGCGCGCCGTTGAACAGTGGTAGGAAAAGGTTGGCCATCTGCGCCAGGACGTGAAACATCGGGAGAATTCCCAGCAGCGCATCCTCAGGTCCGATCTTCATGGTGGCGAGCACCGAGTTCGCCTCGCCGACGAGGTTGGCGTGGGTGAGCATGACGCCCTTCGGGTCGGCAGTCGTGCCGGAGGTGTAGAGCAGTGCTGCGAGATCGTCCTCGGCGGGGACAAGGGGTCGAAAGCCGGCGGGTCCCGCGGCGAAGATGGAATCGAGATCGGCGTTGACGATGGCGGTCTGGGTGCCCCCCTCATCGCGTTCTGTGCGATGAGGGGGATTCACAGTTGGTGAAGTCACCGCAGCCAGTTCCGCAGCAGCCGAAGTCATCACCAGAGGTACGCTAAGTCCCGCGACCGCTTCCACCGCCACCGGAAGATGCTTGATATCGCAGAACAATAGGGAAGCTCCGCTGTCGATCAATAACTTTTTCACTTGATCGGCGTGGAATGCCGTGTCGAGTGGAACCGCGGTTCTTCCGGCAGCGATGATTCCTAAGTATGCGGCCACCCACCGCGGATGGTTCGCCGCCAGAATCGCGACGCGCGCGTCGCGGGGAACCCGCGTCGAGAGCCAGTTTGCCACGCTCTCCGACATCTGGGTCAGTTCTGCGAAGGTGACGCGCTCAACTGTTTGCTGCCGTTGGATTTCAAGCGCGATGTTGTCGGGAAACTTCCGGGCCGTTTCCTGGAACCGCTGGTAGAAGGTGGGCATGTCCGAGGTGAATATACTAAAGACGGCTCGCGAAAACTAGGAAACGCGCCGATCTTAAGTGGGCCTGTTTCACGGTGCCGGTCCTTCGCCATCCCTCCCGCATCTAATGTGCTAGGCTTTTACTGATACTCTGGGGCACGTGTCCTCTGAAGGATTTCTGTTTTGATCAACACTTTGCTGGGCAAGGTTTTCGGGACGAAGAACGAGCGCGAGATTAAGCGCCTGCAGCCTCGTGTCGTGGCCATCAACGCGCTCGAGCCGGAGATGCAGAAGCTCTCCGACGACGAACTTCGCGGCAAAACCGAGGAATTCCGGGCTCGTATTCAGGAGCGCCTCAGCTCGATCGCCGACGAGCCGTACGGGGATGATCCCGATCGTCCAGATGTTCCTCTGCAGAATAGCGACCGGCAGAAGGAAATCGAGGCCGAGCGCAGCGAGGTGCTCAAGGGCGTTCTGGACGAACTGCTGGAAGAGGCGTTTGCCGTCGTCCGCGAAGCCGGACGGCGCGTGCTCAACATGCGGCACTTCGACGTGCAGTTGATCGGCGGCATGGTTCTGCACGAAGGCAAGATCGCCGAAATGAAGACCGGCGAAGGCAAAACGCTGGTCGCGACGCTTCCCGTGTATCTGAACGCACTGAGTGGCCGCGGCGTGCACGTCGTGACCGTCAATGACTACCTGGCCAAGCGCGACTCGGAGTGGATGGGCAAGCTCTACAGCTTTCTTGGTCTGACGGTGGGAGTAATCGTCCACGATCTTGACGATGCGGAGCGCCGCGCCGCTTACGCCGCTGACGTCACCTACGGCACCAACAACGAATTTGGATTCGACTATCTCCGCGATAACATGAAGTTCGACCTGCACGATTGCGTGCAACGCGTGCATAACTTCGCCATTGTCGACGAAGTTGATTCCATCCTCATCGACGAAGCTCGGACCCCGCTCATTATTTCTGGGGCCAGCGAAGAGTCTACCGACAAGTACTACAAGGTGAATCGCATCATCCCCAAGCTCGAAAAGGGCGAAGAGATTGACACGCAGCCGGGTGAGCCCAAGATCATGACCGGCGACTATGTGGTGGACGAAAAGCACCGCAACGTCACGGTCAGCGACGATGGCTGGGTAAAAGTCGAAAAGCTCCTTGGGATTGGCAACATCGCCGACCCGGAAAACTGGGCCTTGAAGCATCACGTGGAGACCGCCGTCAAGGCGCACGCGCTCTACAGGAGAGACGTCGAGTATGTGGTGAAAGACGGCGAAGTGCTGATCGTGGACGAGTTCACCGGGCGTCTGATGCCGGGCCGCCGCTGGTCTGACGGGCTGCACCAGGCGATCGAAGCCAAGGAAAACGTTAAGATCGAGCGCGAGAATCAAACCCTCGCCACCATCACCTTCCAGAATTATTTCCGCATGTATAAGAAGCTCGCGGGCATGACGGGCACGGCGGAAACGGAAGCGGCCGAATTCGACAAAATTTACCGGCTCGAAGTCATCGTCATCCCGACCAATCGCCCGCTCCTGCGCCAGGAAAATCCGGACATCGTCTACCGGACGGAGAAGGAAAAATATTTTGCTGCCGCCGACGAAATTCAAAGGCTGCACGACAGCGGCCAGCCAGTGCTGGTAGGCACGACTTCGATCGAAAAATCCGAGCGCCTTTCCGACCTGCTGAATAAGAAGGGATTGAAGCAGCACGTGGTGCTGAACGCGAAGTTTCACGAGCGCGAAGCGGAAATTGTGGCGCAGGCCGGACGCAAAGGCGCGGTTACCATTGCCACCAACATGGCCGGCCGCGGCACCGACATTCTACTGGGCGGCAATCCCGAATTCATGGCCAAGCAGGAATGCGTGAAGAAGGGAATCGCGCAGCCCATCCGCGCCGCCCAAGGCAAGATCGAAGCCGAGGTCGACGATCCCAACCGCACCGTCTGGTATTACGCGGGCAATGAATACGCGGTCCCGACCGATCAGTGGAACGAGATTTTCACGCGTTACAAAGCTGCCACCGACCAGGAACATCGGGAAGTGATCGAGGCCGGCGGATTGCATATCTTCGGTACCGAACGCCACGAAGCGCGCCGCATCGACAATCAGCTTCGCGGACGCGCCGGACGCCAGGGCGATCCGGGTTCGTCACGCTTCTATCTTTCGCTCGAAGACGACCTAATGCGCATCTTTGCCAAGGAGTGGGTTTCGAATCTGCTGCAGCGCCTCGGCATGGAAGAAGGCGTGCCCATCGAATCGCGCATGATCACGCGCCGGATCGAGGCCGCGCAGAAAGCCGTCGAAGGCCAGAACTTCGAGGCTCGCAAACATCTGCTCGAGTACGACGACGTGATGAATAAGCAGCGTGAGGCTGTCTACGGTCTGCGCCGCCGTCTGCTGGAAGGCCTCGACCAGAAGGATCTCATCATCGAAGACTACGTCTCCGGGATTCTTGGCGACCTTCTCGAACGGCACTGTCCGCCGAAAGAGCACGTGGACAACTGGGACCTGAAAGCTCTGAAAGACGCGGTCTACGCGCACTTCGGTGTCGATATTTACGCCGCAGGCCTCAAGCCTGAGCACATGAACCGCCAGGAACTGGGCGATGCCATCTTCGAAAAGCTCAAAGAGCGGTATGACGCGAAAGAGAAGGTGATCGGCGCCGACGCCATGCGCTATCACGAGCGCATGATCATGCTGAGCGTGATCGACGCGCAGTGGAAAGATCACTTGCTCTCAATGGACCACCTGAAAGAAGGCATCAACCTGCGCGGCTACGGACAGCACGATCCGCTGGTCGAGTACAAGCGCGAGTCCTACGACATGTTCGAAGAGATGATGCAGCGCTTTCAGGAAGAAACGGTTCGCTACCTGTACCTGATGCAGATCATGGAACGTCCGCGGGACGCGGGTGTGAGACCCGGTGCTGCACCCGAGACGCCCTCCGGCGAGGGACTCGAAGCCGGCGTGCCATCCGTCATCACCGGCGGTCGAGGCGGCAATGGACGCCCTCCCCGCCAGGTTGCTACCTCCGTCGACGAAATCGAAGAAGCCTTCCAGCGCAGGAAGAAAAAGGAACTGGAACAAGCGCGCATGGCCGGAGCCGGCGACATGCAAGTTCAGCAGGTGGTGCGCTCGGGCGCCAAAGTTGGGCGGAACGACCCTTGTCCTTGCGGGAGCGGAAAGAAATACAAAAAGTGTTGCGGAGCCTGACCCCTAGGAATTACCGCCGCAGATGCGGTTGCCGGGCTTCGCAAAAGTAGCGCCGCCGTCCCGGCGGCTGTCCGGCGGGCGTCCTCGCCCGCCACGCCGAGGGCAAGATGCCGACGCTACGCCTGCCCCACCCGGTAATAATCATGCGGTCACGGTACTAGGCGTAAAATCCTCCAAGCATTCAAGCGCAGATCTCGCGGGGAGGCGACATGGTCCGGAATCCTGGCATTCGAAGCGGTCTAAGGTGGGCAGGCAGCGTCAGCGCGGTGGCCGCGCTCTTTTTCCTGGCATTTTTCTTGGCTGTGCCTCTTCATTCCCGCTCGTCTCAGCCGGACGCTTCCCACGACCCCCGGCTGCAGAAGGCTTATCGTTTCCAGCAAGGCGGCTGGACCTACGTTCATCTTGAAGGTTCGCCATCCGAGATCGGCTTCCAGCACGGGTATCTCCTGGCGCCCGAAATCGAGGACGCCTTTCACGTCATTCAATTCCAGGACACGCATCGAACCAAGCGGGATTGGGAGTTCTTCCGCAAAGTCGCCCGCGAGATGCTGTGGACACACATCGATCCCGAGTACCAGCAGGAATTGCAGGGCATCGCGGACGGAGCCAAAGCGCACGGAACCAACCTCGACGTGGATGACGTCGTCGCGCTCAACGCCTTCGAGGAAGTTCCCGACTACTATGTCCCCTGGCTAAACAAGCGTGAACACGCGGTAAACGCTCCCAAACTGGTTGCGCCCGGCAATTGCAGCGCCTTCATTGCCACCGGCAGCATGACCAAGGATCACCAGATCGTGATCGCACACAACAACTGGACCGGCTACCTGACCGGTTCGCGCTGGGTAATGATGTTCGACATCGTTCCGGCGCACGGCAATCGCATTCTGATGGATGGTTTCCCCGGAGTGATTACGAGCGACGACGACTTTGGCATCAATTCGGCCGGCATGATCATCGCCGAAACCACCATCACCCAGTTCGAAGGCTGGGACCCCAACGGGAAGCCCGAGTTCATGCGCTCCCGCAAGGCCCTGCAATACGCCAATTCGATCGACGACTATGTCCGCCTGATCAAGGAGGGTAACAACGGAGGCTATGCCAACGACTGGCTCATCGGAGATCGCAAGAGTGGCGAAATCGCCTACCTGGAACTCGGCCTGAGAAGCACTCCTTTGTGGCGTACCAAAGATGGCTACTTCGTGAGTTCTAATTTCGCGCGGGATCCAAAGGTGCTCGCCGAAGAAGCTCCGGCTTTTGACAACAAGGATCTTTCGTTGTCTTCCAATGCGCGCCGCGTGCGTTGGGAGCAGTTGATGGGGCAAAACAAAGGCAAGATCGACGTGGAAATGGCGGAGCAGTTTCTCGCCGACCACGCCGACAGCTACGATAAGAAGGAGCAGGCCAACGAACGCTCCCTTTGCGGTCACGTCGATGTATCGCCACGGGGAGTGAAGGAGTGGGAATGGTTGCCGAACAATCCCGGCGGCGCCGTACAAGGCAAGGCTACCGATAGCGGCCTGGCCGGCAAGATGAGTCTTCGTGCCCGCGCCGGCCATCCCTGCGGAGCCGAGTTTGTGGCTAAGGACTTTCTCGCCCAGCATCCGGAGTATGACTGGGAGAAGCCGGTTTTGCGCGACATGAAAGCAGGTCCGTGGACGACGTTTACGGCGGGACAAACGTCCCCCAGGTGAGTGTCCTGGGGTATCCCCAAGCCCGGAGCGCGGGAGTACAATAAATACGGCAGTAGCGAGGAGGCTCCCTATGATCGCTCTGCGTCTGGTTCATCTCATTGAATCGCACTCCGAAGAACTAGCCGAAAGTCTTCTGCATAAATTGGAACGCTCCCACCGGGCGGCTGACCTGCGAAAAGTTCCGCCGCACGAGATCCGCGAACGGACCCACGAGGTTTACCGCAATCTCAGTGATTGGCTGCTGACTAAGACCGACGAAGATATCGAGCGCGTTTACATGTCTCTAGGCCGTCGCCGCGCCGGGCAGGGAGTCACCATGAGTGCGCTCTGTTGGGCACTCTTGATGACGGAAGAAAATCTCTGGGACTTCCTGGAGTTGGAAGGCATGCGCGAAAAACCTCTGGAGATCCTAGGGGGCTTCGAACTCTTGCGCTTGCTCGACCGGTTCTTCGATCAGGCCGTCTACTTTGCAACCCTCGGATATGAAAGCTACGGGAGCGAAAAGCAGACGGAAGGGCGCGAGCATCTGGCACGCTCCGCCTGACGAATCGGCCAAGGCTTGACGGTGAGTTCGTGTCATGAGTGGCGGCCAGAGGAGGTGCCTTTCTGGGACATCGCTGCTGCATCCGCGTTTACGGTTTTCTGACACCCACCGCCCGAAACGTCATCTCCGTGGCTGGGCTGTGCGTGCGCCGCTTCCATGCAAAGAACATGGGTGCGTAGGTCTGAGTGATGTAATCGCCGCGGCTGATCCCGAGCGCGCGAGCTGTGCGGTCAATCCAGCGCGACGGTCCTTCGATTTCCCCGAAGTTTCCGATGGGAGTCTTATCCAGCACAACGTGGCCTGTGCTGTCACTCCACTCTGCGCGATATTTTTCATAGCGAAACGTGGGCGCGAAGCCGAGCGCGCGCAGGATCGCGTCGGTCTGCTGGCCATTCTCCACGCGTGTTTCCAGTTCAGCCCGCACTTTATGGCGACCGGCCTTGCCCTTCGCCTTGTGCGTGAGTACCCAGGCCTCGCCATATTTTCGCAGCCGCAGCAGTTCGCCCCGCTTGCGCAGCTTCTGCCCGGGCAGATCGTAGAGTGAATTCATTTCGTGGGTGGAGCGGATGAGCTGTTTGAAGCCTGCTTGCTTCAGTGCCCGGGTGAGCGCGGGAACGTTCGCGATTCGAAACTTGATTTCGATTTCCTTCGGCATGCTGAAATCATAACTGCCGCGCCTGCAAAAAGCTTGAACCGCAGAGGACGCTGAGAACGCAGAGTAAATAAAATGGATTCTCAGAGCGAAGGAGTTTGCTGGTCATTCGCGATATAGATCGACAAGAGAATCAAGACCAAGATTCCCCTCCGCGTACTCTGCGCGCTCTGCGGTTAGGGGTTCTCTTTCGGCTCGACCTCGGACTCTCGCTCACGCCGATGGAACCAGCTCATGTGCGGCAGATCGCGCTCCACTTTTCGCCGTTTCGCGATCAACTCCGCCGTGATCGACACGGCAATCTCTTCCGGAGTAGTGGCCCCAATGTCCAGCCCGATCGGGGAGTGCACCCGGTCAAACAAATGCGCGGGCAGACCTTCCGCTTGCAGCTCTTTGAAGATGGCGATCGTCTTCCGCTTCGACCCAATCATCCCGACGTAGCGCGCTGGAGTCTGCACCGCCCAGCGCAGCATTCGCATATCGTCGCGGTGCCCTCGGGTGACGATCACGATGTACGAAGACTCGCTCGGCGTAAGCTGCGCCGCGACCTTGTCGAAATCTTCCGCGATCACTTGCTGCGCCTCGGGGAAGCGTTCTCGGTTCGCGTACGCTTCGCGATCATCCACCACCGTGACGTCGAATCCAGCGATTCGTGCGATCTTATAAAGGCTTGCAGCTACGTGACCTGCGCCGAAAATATAAAGGTCTGCTGGAGGTAAGATTGGCTCCACAAAAATCTCCAGCGTTCCACCGCAGACCAGGCCGGTGTCGTATTTTGGATCCTGGTTCAGATCAAACGTCAGAGTGCGCGGCTTCTCCGATTCCATCACTTCGCGCGCCGCCTGCCAGACGTCGGCTTCAACACAGCCGCCGCCGATGGTGCCAATGATCGAACCATCGTCGCGTACCAGCATCTTCGCGGTCTTGAACGACGGAATCGACCCGCGCACGTTGACAATGGTCGCCAGCGCGCCGCGCCGTCCTTCTTTTCGCAGCCGGACGATCTCCTCGTACAGATCCATCGTGATGATTATGGTTCGGTGTGCAGGGAAGGTCAAACAGGGTTACGTAGGGACGGCCGCCCTCGACCGTCCAACCCATCGGAGCAGCCCCTACGCAGAGGCAGAGGAGTTTGTGCTAGCTTGTAGGGTTCAAATTCCCGTTGTCCTCGCTTTAGGAGCCCTCATGAAAGCCGTTCGCATTCATCAGTTCGGTGGCCCAGAAGTCCTCACCTACGAAGATATCCTCGATCCCAAGCTGCGCAAAGATCAAGTCCTCATCCGCGTGCGAGCGTGCTCCATGAACCATCTCGACCTTTGGGTACGTAAAGGTCTGCCCGGTGTCAACCTGCCCCACATCTTGGGCAGCGATGTTTCCGGCGAAATCGTCGAAGCCGGCGAGTACGTCAGCGACTTCAAGGGCGGGCAGCGCGTGCTGGTCGCGCCTATGCATTTCTGCAATCACTGCGCCAAATGCGTCGCCGGCCTGCAAAATCAGTGCCGCCAGTTCACCGTGCTCGGCAACGGCGTCGACGGAGGCAACTGCGAACTGATGGCTGTGCCCGCGGTCAACGTTATCCCGATCCCCGATTCCCTCGATTTCAACGAAGCCGCCAGCGTGCCGCTGGTCTTCCTCACCGCGTGGCACATGCTTACCGGACGAGCTGCCATCCGCCCCGGCCAAACCGTGCTGGTGCTGGGCGCGAACTCGGGCGTGGGCATTGCCGCCATTCAGATCGCAAAACTGTTCCACGCTCGCGTAATCACCACTGCGGGCGACGAGCACAAAATGGAGCGCGCCCGCGAACTCGGCGCCGATTTCGTCATCAATCACTACCAGCAGAAGATTTCTCAGGAAGTCCGCAAGATCACGAACTTCGAGGGCGCCGACATCGTCATCGAGCACGTCGGGCTCGCCACCTGGGAGGAGAGTTTCAAGTCGCTCAAGGCTGGCGGCACGCTGGTGACCTGCGGCGCCACCACGGGACCGAAAGTTGAGCTTGATCTGCGGTTTCTGTTCTCACGTCAACTGGCGTTGCTCGGGTCGTACATGGGTACGATGAGCGAACTCCACGAAGTGCTCGGCCACGTGTTTGCCGGACGGCTCAAGCCGGTCATCGACCATACTTTCCCGTTGAACGAAATCCGCACCGCCCACGAGTACATGGAGAAAAGCCAGATGTTCGGGAAGATTGTGCTGAACCCGTAGGAACTTTCACCGCCGAGACGCAGAGGACGCCGAGGGTAGCGGAGGTAAGATCAAGAGTATTCTGGAATCCAATGAAGCGAGCCGAGCCGCGATTTGTCGTTTGTGTGAAGAACAAGGATTATGCGGCTTCGTTGGAGTTGCGGAAACTCTACCAAGTTGTTTCCGATGAGGCGGCCGCAAAGCTTCACCAGATTCGCGTGATCGACGAGTCCGGCGAAGACTATCTCTATCCAGAGGAATACTTTGTCGCTGTGCAACTTCCGCAGTCGGCGGAAAAAGCGGTTCTGCGCGCAGTCGCCACAGAGGCTGGTAGCTAACGAATTTCCTGCTGTGCGCATCGTTTCCTCTGCGCACTCGGCGCCCTCTGCGGTTAAAATATCCCCATGGCGCAAGAACTCAGCTTCGGCCCCTACGTTGATATCGAAAACGGCAAGAAAGTAGTTAGGGAACTTGTCTTCGGAGACGCCGTGCCCGAAGGCATCGTCATGACCACGCTCGACGCGGTCGTCAACTGGAACCGCAAGAATTCCATCTGGCCGATGACTTTCGGGCTGGCTTGCTGCGCCATCGAAATGATGTCCATGGGCGCGTCGCGCTTCGATATCGCGCGCTTCGGCGCCGAAGTGTTCCGGCCGTCGCCCAGGCAGTCAGACCTGATGATTATCGCCGGCCGCGTCTCACAAAAAATGGCCCCCGTGATTCGCCAGCTCTGGGAGCAGATGCCGGAGCCGAAATGGGTGATTTCGATGGGAGCCTGCGCGACGTCCGGCGGCGTTTTCAATAATTACGCGCTCGTGCAGAGCGTCAACCAGGTCATTCCCGTGGATATTTATGTCCCCGGCTGTCCGCCGCGTCCCGAGCAGTTGATCTATGCGATCACGCTGCTGCAGAAAAAAATCATGATCGAACGCGGCACGTTGAAGAAAGCGTTGAATCTGGTGCCGAGCGGCGAGTAGGGAAAATCTTCTTTTCACTGTTTCATTCTCGTAGCCATCTGCCGTTCCGGCGGCGTCATCTGGTTCCAGACCGCGCTCAAATCTTTCTCCAGAATCTGATTACTCGGATCCACCCGCAGAGCCAGCGCGAACCATGAATACGATGTCGGCAGATCGCGTGGCACACAGTGGCCGGTGGCGTACATGGTTCCAAACGCGCTCCGAGCCTTGGCATTCGATTTAGCCGAAGCGGCCTTCAAGTATTTCACAGCCTCGTCGCAGTTTTCGGGCACGCCCCGCCCGTAGAGATAGGCCTCGCCTTTGCGGAAGGCCGCGTCCCCGGTGTCAGCCGCGGCGGGTGCGGGCAATTGCGACGCCTTGGGCAAGGTCCTGCTGGGCTCGCGTTTCGCCGGACTTACCGGCTTTGCCTGGGCCGCTGGCTTTGCTGCTCGCTCCACGGTTGTTCGAGTGGCGTCGGGAGCAGCGCTCGCGGGCGCGGCGTGGCTTTCAGGAACACGGCTTTCTGGTGCTGCCGCGGATGGAACCGGCGTTTGCGACGATCCCGCATCGGGCGTTGGAGCCGCATCTTTGGCCGCTGGCTTGATCGCTAGCTGTTCGGCGGGAACTTCACCGCTGCTCGAAGGCGCAGTTTCCGGTTTTCGGCTCTCCGCCGCGCCGAGATAATTTGTGTACGTCCACCAGCCAGCTCCGCCCAATGCCATAAGCAGCAGCACCATCATGGCGATCCGCCATCGGCCGGTTTTAGGTTGCTCAGGCTCGAAAAAAGAATCCAAGCCGGAGAAAGATGGTTCCCGCAGAGAGTCCATGCTGGGTCGACTGGTGCCCGGCTGATTCAAGCCCAACATCGAGGGTCCGGCGATCGGCGGCAACTGTTTGTTCGCAGGCTTGGTCGCGGTTTCTGCGACCGGAGGCCGCCGCACTTCCGGCACTGGTGTTCCCACCGGGCGCGTAGGTTCAAGCGAGGTGCCACACATTCCGCAAAAACGGAACGTCGGCGGATTGTCTTCCCTGCAGTTCGGGCAGATCACGATGGTTCTCCGGATGTCGTTTCCTACAGTCTAACTCCAGTCGGCAATGTCACTGGACTCGTCCGTTCATATTAGAATGCAAACGCCCGGATTTGGTTCATGCCGAAAACCTCTAAAGCCCAGCCCGCACCCGCCGTCAGACGCTTTGAGGCTCGGCTCGAACGCCTGCGTTCCCGCCTCAGCTGGATCATTGTCCGTATGCCGTTCGACGCGGCCAAAGCCTGGGGGATTCGCGGCCAGATTAAGGTGAAAGGCGAAATCAACGGGTTCGCGTTCCGCACTTCTCTATTTCCCACCAGGGAGGGCCGGCACTTTCTGCTGGTCAACAAGCAGATGCAAAAAGGAGCGCGAGCCGTCGAAGGCAACACCGCCAGCTTCCGGATTGAACTCGACAACGAAGAACGAACGGTAGCCATCCCCGATGAGCTCAAGGGCATTCTCAGCCAAGACCGCTCACTCCGCCGGTGGTATGACAAACTGAATTACTCCACTCGCAACGACATCGCCAAGTGGATCACCGAGCCTAAGGGTGCCGAAGCTCGAGTGCGCCGGTCGGAGCAAATTGCGGAGCGATTGCTCGCGGTCATGGAGGCGGAAAGGGAACTACCCCCGGTTTTGCAGGTGGCATTTGCGAGCTGTCCACGCGCCCGTGAAGGGTGGAACTTAATGTCGGCCTCGCGCCGTCGCGGTCACCTGTTTGGTATTTTCTACTATAGAACTCCAGATGCTCAAGCCCGCCGCATCGACAAGATGCTCGATGACGCGACCGCTCTAGCCGAGAAATTGGGTGACAAGAAAAGGTGACAGGACAAGATGAACGATATTCGGACGACCCCTATTAGCCCCCACGTGAATTTACGCCTCGGGCAGCAACTGCTCTACCTTTCCTACGCCAATGTTGCTGCCGCCGGTCCGGGCATGGCGGAAATCATTACGGCGCTGGAACGCATGTTTCGCGAGAAGGGTGAAGGGCGCGTCGAGATGCCGCCCAAGATCGGCATTCACACCATGCCCGACGCGTTTCTCCATGCCATGCCGGCCGCAATTCCGTCGCAGAAGGCTGCCGGCATGAAGTGGGTCGGCGGATATCCGGACAACAGCCAGCGCGGATTGCCGTACATTACGGGACTGCTGATCCTCAACGATTTTGAGACGGGCGTTCCCATTGCACTCATGGATTGCACCTGGATTACCGCCCAGCGCACCGGCGCTGCCACTGCGGTGGCCGCAAAGTATCTGGCGCGGCCGGAGTCGGAAAGTATCGGAATCCTCGGGTGCGGAGTGCAGGGGCGCAGCAATCTGGAAGCGCTGAAAGTCCTGTTCCCCCTGAAAAAAGTCTATGCCTACGATAAGAATGCTGGTCGCGCCGCTGGTTACGCGCAGAAAATGAGTAGGCAACTCGGGATCGAGGTTGTTCCAGTAGGCGACCCGAAACAAGCGGTGGTTCGGAGCGACATGGTTGTCACTGCCGGCCCGATTCTGCATGTGCCGCACGCGACCATTCAACGCGGCTGGTTGGCGGAAGGCGCGTTTGCGTCGCTAGTGGACTTTGATTCGTACTGGCATCCCGGCGCCTTGCATGAAGCCGATAAGTTCTGCACCGACGACGTGCCCCAATTGCATCATTATCGCGACCTCGGATATTTCCAGGACATCCCAGCCATCCACGCCGACCTGGGAGAGCTGGTTACCGGGCGCAAAGCGGGCCGGGAGAAAGCGGAAGAGCGCACCATGGCCTGTAATTTAGGGCTCGCCCTAGACGACATGGCGGTGGCGCCGTTGATCTACGAGCGCGCTTTAAAGAATGGGATCGGGACCTGGCTGCAGCTTTAGGTGGTTTGACCGCCTGTCGTTCTGCATAGCACAATGCACAAGCGCCGCGTGTGGGCGGCCGCCGTTCTGAGGATGCTCATGAAATCACGTTTTCCGGTTGTTGTCGCCGCTTCAATAATCGTTTTGGCACTCGTCACCTCGCTCGCCGCTCAGAATTCGAATGCCCAGCCGGGAACTGCGAAGCGAGCCATCACCGAAAAAGATCTGTTCAATTTCGTCTGGGTCGCCAACCCTCAGGTTTCACCCGATGGGTCCCGTGCCGTTTTTACCCGTGTCGTCACCGACGAGAAGCGCACCGGGTATGAGACCTCGATCTGGATCGTTGCCACCTCCGGCAACGAAGCTCCCGTGCGCCTGACCAACGGAAAGCATGACGCGCAGCCCCGCTGGTCGCCGGACGGCAAGCTGATCGCCTTCGTCCGCGGCGGAGAGAAAGACGACAGCGGCAAGCCGAGTCCGTCACAGATTGCGCTTCTGTCGCTGGCTGGCGGCGAAGCTCGCATGATTACCGATCTGCCGAAAGGCGCGGCGGGTCCGGTCTGGTCGCCCGACAGCAAACGCATCGCGTTCTCCAGTTCGACCACGCCCGAAGATATCGAGAAAGAGCAGCGCAAGAAGAATGAAGCGAAGGCCGGAGCTGCGAACAAAGAATCTGCGACTGCGAGTAGTCCGGCGGCGGAGGGCGAACACGAATCTGACATCCACATCATTACCCGCGCCGTGTACCGGAGCAATGACGAGGGGTATCTCGATTTCAAGCGGCACGAGCACATCTGGGTGATTGAGGTCCCCACCAGGTCCGACGAACCGGCCAAACCCCTGCAGCTTACCAGCGGTGACTATGACGAAGGCGAAATCGTCTGGACGCACGACGGTTCGCGCATCTACTTCCTCACCCGCCGCATTGACGAGCCCTATTACGAGATGCCGAGCACGGATATCTATTCTGTCGGATCCACCGGGGGCACGCCCGAAAAACTGGCTACCGTTGCCATGGGAATCCGCGATCTTACGCTCAGTCCCGATGGCCGCCGCGTCGCCTTCCATGGCGCCGTGAGTCAGCCGGTTCGTTCCTACTCGCAGCCCGATCTCTGGGTCATGGATCTTGCTCCCAATGCCCAGCCCCGCAACCTTACTGCCGCCTACGACTTCGACATGGGCAGTTCGGTCTTCGGCGACAACGCTCCTCCTCGCGGAGGCCGTGGCGCTACGCTTCATTGGTCGCCGGACGGACGCTGGCTCTTCGACATCGTGGAAAAGCAGGGACGCACACCGCTGGTTCGCGTGGACGCGCAAACGGGCGCGGTTACAGAAATTACTCGGGGCGATCAGGCGGTGCTGGATTTTTCCGTCACGCCCGATGCGCACACTGCCGTTGCTCTGGTCTCGACGCCCGTGATGGTCGGCGACCTGTTCGCGGTGTCTTTGAGTGGAGCGCAAGACGGTGCGCAAACCCGCATCACGGACGCGAACCAGAAGCTCTGGTCGCAGCTCAACCTGACGGTGCCGGAAGAAATCAATTACAAAAGCTTCGACGGCCTGCCCATTCAAGGATGGATTCAGAAACCGCCTGACTTTGATCCAAAGAAGAAATATCCCTTGATCCTCAACATTCACGGCGGGCCGCACGCCGCTTATGGCTGGGTCTTCGATCACGAATTTCAATGGATGGCAGCCAAGGGCTACGTGGTGCTTTACATCAACCCGCGCGGCTCGACGAGCTACGGACAGGACTTCGGCAACATCATTCAGTACCACTATCCGGGCGACGATTACCGCGATCTGATGGTGGGAGTGGATGAAGTTCTGAAGCGCGGCTACGTCGATCCCAGGAAACTCGGCGTCACGGGCGGCAGCGGCGGTGGCGTCCTTACCGACTGGACAGTTACGCAGACCGACCGCTTCGCCGCCGCGGTATCGCAGCGCGACATCTCGAATTGGGCCTCCTGGTGGTACACCGCGGATTTCACGTTGTTCCAGCCTAGGTGGTTCAAGGCGCCGCCCTTTCAGGATCCGAAGGACTATGCCGACCGTTCCGCCATCACCTTCGTCGAGAAAATCCACACGCCCATGCTGTTTATTCTGGGGCAGTCCGACTACCGTACTCCGCAGGACTCGGGCGGAGAGCAACTGTTCCGCGCGCTCAAGTTCTTGAAGCGCCCGACCGCCATGGTCGTCTTTCCGCGCGAGACCCATGAACTGTCGCGTTCGGGTGAACCGTGGCATCGGATTGAGCGGCTCGACAACATTGTGGGGTGGTTCGACAAATGGCTGATGGGCGTGCCACACCCGGAATTCGAAGTGCGGCCGAAAACAGCTGGAACGAAATCCGCCGGCCAGTAAAGCGGGCCTCAGGACAAAACATTTTTCAAACTCTGAAACTGCTCGTCGTCGAGGCCCACAGTCCGTATAATTGAATCGTTTTAATACGAATCTCTTTGACCTGGAGGCGTTTGCGTGAAAATTCCTGCTTCCGTTCTTGCCGTCGTCACCATTCTCAGTCTCTTCTCCGCTGCGCAAACCATCGCCGTAGATGTCTCGCATCCCGCCAACCACTTTATCCCCAGTGAAACTCTGGGAGCCGGCGTTGACCGCATCCCCGCCGAGGCCATCGACAAAGATCTCCTTCCTGCCTCGCTCGAGGCCACCCTCGCCTCCGGCTGGCAGCCGGTGTCTTTCCGCCAGAACACTGAACTGGCGATCGAAGCCTGGCATTGGAATCCCCAGGGGACATGGAGCGATCCGGCGGGCAAAGGCTATTTCACGGGAGCCTCAGTGCCCACCGAAAGCCTGCGCTACTCCTACGGATATGCGCTTCCCCGACGCGGCTTCACCCGCAATGACGGCACGGATAGCGCTGGCTACTCCCGCCTCACCGACGGCGACCTCAACACTTTCTGGAAGAGTAACCCGTATCTCACGCAGCATTTCACCGGTGAAAGTGACGCTCTTCACCCGCAGTGGATTGTTCTCGATCTGGCGCAGGCGCAACCCGTCGATACCATGCGTATCGTGTGGGGCGAGCCCTACGCTACCCACTACCTGGTTCAGTATTGGAGCGGCGAGGATCCCATCCGAGCGCCGACGCGCGGCGTCTGGCAAACTTTTCCGCAGGCTACCGTCACCGCTGGCAAGGGTGGTACCGCAACGGTTCGCCTGGTTTCGGCTCCGCTGGCGGTCCGTTTCGTCCGTATCTGGATGACGGAGTCTTCCAACACCTGCGATGCTGACGGCCCCGCCGACATCCGCAATTGCGTCGGCTACGCCGTCCGCGAGCTCTACCTTGGAACCACAACCGGCGACGGCGCTTTCCATGACTCGCTGCGCCACACCGCCGATCAGGAGCAGACGACTACCTATTGTTCCTCGGTAGATTCCTGGCATGAGCCTTCGGATCTCGGCTCGACGCGCCAGGCCCAGGTCGGCTTTGACCTTTTCTTCACCAGCGGCGTTACCCGTGGACTGCCCGCTATGATTCCAGTCGCGCTGCTCTACGACACTCCGGAGAACGCGGTGGCTGAGATTGCCTACATCAAGAACCGCCATTATCCGATCTCCTACATCGAGATGGGGGAGGAGGCCGATGGACAATTCATGCTTCCCGAGGATTACGCCGTTCTCTACCTGCAGTGGGCGACGGCGCTGCATCGTCTCGATCCGACGCTCAAACTAGGCGGCCCTTCCTTCACCGGCGAAAATAAAGACATCGAAGTCTGGCCCGACTCGAGCGGCCGAGTCTCCTGGACTGGGCGCTTCGTAGACTATCTGAAGCAGCACGGACGCATGAAGGATCTCGCCTTCTTCTCGTTCGAGCACTATCCCTACGATCCCTGTAAAACTCCGTGGGGAGTTCTTTACGATGAGCCCGAACTCATGCGCCACATCATTCAGGTTTGGCATGAGGATGGCGTCCCCGCCGACGTACCGATGTTCGTTACCGAGGGGAATCTTTCCGCCGGCGCGAGCGAAACTTATCAGGATATTTTTTCCGGCATCTGGCTGGCGGATTACGTCGGATCGTTGCTCGATGCGGGAGCCAAAGGCGTTTATTTCTTTCACTACCTGCCCTTGCAGATGGAGCCCGGCTGCAATGCCTCTCCGGGCACCTATGGCATGTTCACGGTTGACGCTTCGTACAAAATTCAGCAGCCGCTGGCGCAGTTCTTCGTTGCGCAACTGATTAACCTGGAGTGGGCCCAACCCGGCGGCGGAGACCATCAGGTTTACTCGGCGAAGGCCGATATCGATGACGGCGCTGGCCGCGAGCTAGTCACCGCCTACGCTTTGAAGCGTCCGGATGGCAACTGGTCACTGCTGGTAGTCAACCGCGACCAGGAGAACGCTCACCGCGTCCGCATTGCGTTTCGTGGGCCCGTCGGTTCGGTGGAGGGTTTTGCCGGGCCGGTTGAGATCGCTACCTTCGGCAGCGCCCAGTACAAGTGGAACCCGCCGCGCACTCGCTTCATGGCGCATGCCGAAATCGCGGCTGGGCGCACGATCGTCGCTTACACGAACGGCACGGCTGATCCTGATGGGCCGATTTTGCGCTCCAAACAAAATGGAACGAAGGACACGATTTACGATCTGCCGGCAGCGTCGGTGGTCGTGATTCGCGGAAAGATTGCGGCTCCTTAGTTATCTTCGTGAGGACGCATGTCTCCGGTTCGCAGATAACGGTTGTGCCAGCCCAGCGATTCCGTCAGCAGGTGTGGCGTGTGTTTGCCATACGACAGGCGCTCTGCCCGGCTGAGATAGTCGAGGAGCAGTGGTTTGTAGTCCGAACCGGAGCACTTCTCGATGATGAGGTGCGCTCGCTGGCGCGGCGAGAGGCCGCGTAAATCGGCCAGTCCGTGCTCGGTAACAATCACCTGCACGTCATGCTCGGTGTGGTCAACATGCGACGCCATGGGAACGATGGTCGAGATGGTCCCCTTTTGAGCAATCGATGGAGCCATGAAGATCGAGAGGTATCCATTGCGGGCGAAGTCCCCGGACCCGCCGATGCCGTTCTGGATACGTGATCCCATAACATGGGTCGAGTTGACGTTGCCGTAGATGTCGGCTTCGATCATGCCGTTCATGGCGATTACGCCGAGGCGGCGAATGATCTCGGGATGATTGGAGATCTCCTGCGAACGCAGAACGATGCGCTCCCGGTAGCTGGCCATATCGGCATTCACCTCGGTCAGCATCTCCGGGCTGAGCGAGAATGCCGTAGCCGAGGCGAAAGTTAACTTGCCCGACTTCAGCAGCCGAATCATGCCGTCTTGAATGACTTCCGTGTAAGAAGTCAGTCCTTCAAAGGGGCCTTCCTCAAGCCCAAACAGAACCGCGTTGGCAATGTTGCCGACGCCCGATTGTAACGGGAGCAGATTCGCCGGCATGCGGCCCTTCTTTACTTCCCAGCCGAGGAATTCAAGAATGTGGCCGGCGATGCGCTTGGAAGCTTCATCGGGTGCTTTGAAGGCGCTGTTGCGGTCGGGAGAATCCGTGAGCACGATGGCCACAACTTTCTCCACGGGACATTCGAGGTAAGGCGTGCCGATGCGCTGGCCGGGACTCACCAGTGGAATCGGCCCGCGATGCGGCGGCGGCTTGAGACCGTAGTAGATGTCGTGCATGCCCTCGAGAGCAGCCGGCTGCCACGAATTGACCTCCAGAATCACGCGCTCTGCTTGATCGATCCAGGTCTTGTTGTTGCCGATCGAGGAACTCGGCACCAGGCGTCCGTCCTCCAGTACGGCAGTGACCTCAATCAGCGCGACGTCGAGCTTCCCGAGGAATCCATATTCGACGAACTGCGCGACATGGCTGAGGTGAATGTCCATGTATTCCATTTCGCCCGCGTTGATGCGCTTGCGGGTTTCCGGATCCGACTGATAGGGAAGGCGCAAGTGGATGCCGCCCGCCATGGCGAGCGCCCCATCCAGTTCAGGGCCGGTGGAAGCACCGGTAAAGACGCTGACCTGGAACTTGTGTCCGCGGAAGTTCGCATCGGCAATGCGCCGTGCCAGCTCAATCGGAACTGCCTTGGGATAACCAGACCCGGTAAAGCCGCTCATGCCGACCTGGTCGCCGGACTTGATCAGAGCCGCAGCCTCGTCGGCGCTCATGATCTTTTGCGCCAGTGTGGAATTCAAAACCCGCGTGGTGGGGGAAACGATACTAGCCATGTATAAAGCCCTCAATAGAGAATGAGTGATTCTCTTAAACTGTAACCGGGGCTCCTTTCGCCCGTCTGTGAGCTAGGTCACGACGGGATGGATGTTTGACTGGGGGTACCCGAGGTTACCTAGCCGCGCGCTGGCGTCCCACGTCTAGAAAACCGCGGGACGAGGGGCACCCGGCCACGAGTAACACGCTTAGAAGCCGCGAATATCAATACTTTGTCTCTACACTGCAAACTTTTTCCTTATCGCAAAACCCTTGTTGACATTGGTACTCGACAGCGTGATGATGGTCACCCCTGACCGTTGGTGATCTCTTCAGGTGCGACAACCGTGTGATTGCACTGGCCCTTCCTGATCGGACAATGCGCGATCGGAACGCGCCTAACAAGAGAGCATCTATGACCCTTGCGCGTCTCATCCCGGCTTATGCCGATGTGCGACGGCCCGCACTGGCGGGCAAATTGACCGTTCTTTCAGGAGAAATCACTTTATGTCACAAGACAGACGTAGGATCTTTCCCGCGGTGGTGGTAGCCTGCCTTGCAGTTTTGCTGATTGCCGTTCCGGCTTTCTCGCAGGCAGCGAGCAGTCTCGGCACCTTACCTAACCCTCAGATCCTTGGCGCCGAAGACCAGTCCAAACAGATTTCCGTTACCTTCTGGCTCAATCAGCACGACAAAGCCGGCTTCGACGAGTTGGTCCGCCAGATGTATGACAGGAATTCGCCGAACTATCATCACTGGCTCACGCTGAATGAGTACAAGGCCCGGTTCGCGCCTACCGCTGGAGATCTGGCCGTCGTCCGGCAGCATCTGGCGGCGCACAATCTCCGCGTGGTTGCCTCCGACAAACTGAACCACTACGTGACCGCACGCGGAACCGTCGCTGACGTGCAACGTGCAACCGGAGTG